>ERZ773083.2294-NODE-2294-length-12013-cov-3.506523_pt1 | contig 12013 bp, 10 predicted proteins | sample MGYA00511465_ERZ773083 | MGnify/ENA primary metagenome ERZ773083 (study PRJEB29015, sample SAMEA2738001) | human oral metagenome | biome: human oral; feature: human-associated habitat; material: dental | place: China | collected 2060 ... | reverse complement strand
TATTAAGCAGAATCAAGTTTGACAATGGTCAAACTTGTGTTCAGCGAAGTACACGGACGTACTTCGCTGAACGAGCGACCCAGTAGATGTACCGTATATTTCAAAAGGTGTTACTAGGGTAGGTACGCCGCATTAACATTCCGCAACGCATCGAAGAGCTTACGCTTTAACTCATAGTTACCGTCCGTAAGCTTATCCAAGCGGGAACGAGCGGTTTTCCTGCCTGAATTATCCTGATAGCTGCATGTACAGGTAGAAGAAATATACCCCTGCATTTCTGCATGACGGATAATCATCGGAATGTCGGCAAGGCAGAGCGGGCGGATGAATGTTACCGGAAATTTATCGAACTTCAGTACCGGAGGCATTGCCGCAAGCTCTCCTTTCGTCAGCGCATTCATCAGCGCCGTTTCGAGGATATCGTCCAAGTGGTGGCCGAGCGCAATTTTATTAAAGCCGTGCTCCTGCGCGTATTTGCTCAGCTCCAACCGGCGCTGACTGGAACACCACCAGCAGTTCATCTTTTTGCCGGTTTTAAGCCGCTCAAGCACCGAAATAGTTTTAATATTTAACTCAATTCCCCAGCTTTTAAACCGCTCCGCCAATTCAGGCGCGAACGCTGACCCGATATCCGTGGCGATATGAAGTGCGGCGGCTTCAAAAACCGGATGCCGGCGATGGAGCCGTGCTGCAAAATATTCTGCAAGAGCGGTCGAATCCTTTCCGCCGGAAGCGGCAATCAAAATACGATCGTCTTCTTCTATCATATTATATTCGGAAACGGCTTTATCAATTGTTCTAAATAGTTTAGGGTTTGCCATAGAGAATAGCAGGAAATGCGATAGCCTATTACCGCTGCCGGTACAAAATATGACTTGGCATTATTGATGCCCGCTTGCACCGGCGTCTATATAGCTATAGAGTGTGTATTTGGAAATGCCGAAGTAGGTTGAAATTTTATCGCCGGATTTTGTAATTAAAAAAGCACCGGATCCATTTAAAAACTTAATCGCTGCGATCTTGTCTTCTTTATTCATCAATGCAACCGGTTTACCCACAATACGGACAGACTGTTCGATAAGTTCGTCCAATAGATCGTTGACATTCTGCGGAATATTTTCAGGTTCATTTTTAGCACTGATAGGCGAAATCAGCTGCTGCAACACGTTCTCTGCCATCTGCATCGGTGTAATATCAAGATTAATCGAAAACACTGCCTCGATTGCATTATTTTCGCCTCTGATAAACATACTGCTCGATTTAAGAATGCGCCCATCCTTCGTTTTTGTCAGATAACTGAGCTTATCTTCCAGCGTTTTATGATCACTATGCAACGCCTCAAGCACTACATGAGACGGCCCGTCGCCAATTTTCCGCATCGTAACAGTACCGTTTTCTATAATGACAATTGAACTATTGGTATAGTCGGCGGTGAGATCATGCACAAGTACTTCACAATTATTACCAAAGTGGATAGCGATACCGTGTGCGATTTGCTGCAGCATCGCAAGAGTGTGTTTGGACATCATATCGTGTAATTCCTTTTATCTCTCATTATTTTTTTAACTGAACATCATTTTGCAACTTATGTATTGCCTGATTGAGTCGTTGCACCGCGGCATTTTGAGGGTCTGCTTCGATAGCTTTGTGTAAATACTCGATAGCGGTTTCCGACTCAGTATTTTCCGTCATTAAGTAGGAATAAGCCGCTAAGTACCACGCTAACTGTAATTCGGCAGGTGAAAGGTCGCCGGTTTCTGCGGCGGCTTTATATTCATCGCTCGCTTTAAGGTAATTCCCCTGCTGTGCAAAGCTCTTTGCCCGTATGTCGGCACTCATCAACACGTATTTTCCTTTTAAGCCGGATCGATTATCGGGATCGAGCGCCGGTACTTGCATACGCAGAGAATCATAGCGGTGTGCTTCTGCATTGCCGACCGTGTTTAAAAAGGTGTCAATTGCTCGTGCTTTTTCCTGTCCTTTTGTAGTATTGATATGCTTTCGTGCCTCAATCACCTTCGTCCGCTGCGCAGTCAATGCTTTAATTTTTTCTATTAGCTGAGCTTCGGTTTTTATATCCGCTTCTATAACAGCAGAGGCATACATATCCTGTTCGGCTGTTTGCAGTATGATAAAAGGGATATCAGGTACTGCATATTCGGAAAACAACAGATAGTTCTTTTGAGCTGCTTCCCGCTCATTTTCCGAAGGGTTATGCAGCAAGTCGATAAAGCGGACGGCATAGAGCTGCGCCAATTCCGTTTTGCATGATTCGGTAAGAATGTTTTTTGAAAAATCTTTTGCTTCCTTTGACCAATCGGAACCGGTAAAGATAAGCAGTATATCTCTTTCATCTCTATTAGGGTTTTGGTTATTTCTCGTGGTGTTCTTTCCTGCTGAGGCGGTAGAAATACAGCTACTCACCATAACAACAAGGCAGAAGCCGATACATAGTAATCCATATCGATATAATTTTTGCATAGAACGATTATAGCATTAAATTAACAAATCGCAAAGAGATTTTTTTAGACGGTATCAGAGGTAGAGACACCGTTTTACTCCATGATAGTGATTTCGACACGCCGGTTTAGTGCGCGTTCCGCTTCGGTTGTATTCGATGCGATCGGCTTTGAACCGCCTGCTCCGCTATAGATGAATACACCGGACGGGATGCCGCGTTTGGTCAGTTCATCGACAACCGTTTTTGCTCGCCGGAGGGACAGCCCGTGTTGGGTGCTTTTGTCACCGACATCAGCAGTATGGCCTTCAACAAAAAGGGTTTTAAAGGTAAGTGTTTTTAATACGGTGGCTATTTCATCGAGTTTTTTATCTTCTCCATGTAATAACTCCGCCTTATCCGCAATGAAATGTAAATTTTTCAAATTTAATAATATGCCGCGCGGTGTTTCCTGCACATTAAAAATACCGTCTCCCTTATCTTTTATGCGCTCCTTGTTTGAGTTCTCCGGTTTCACCGGATTCTTGGAGTGATCAAGTAATGCCGTTGCCGCCGGTACGGATCCGCTGTTGTAAACGGTATGTTGCCCGTAATCGTAAAAGTGCAGTAAAAAGCCGCGTTGCCGAATCGATTCAGCTCCCTTATAGAAAAATGTTTCATCGATTTTTTCCCGAATAAAGAGCGGGCGATTTCGGTCATCCAGATAAATATCCGCCGTTCTGCTTCCTTCCGAACGAAGCATATCAGCATCTCCTAAATGATCTTCACCGTGGTACCGCAAGGCGAACACAGCCCTTACATAATGAGTATCGGTTCCATTGTACTTCTTTTTGCCGATGTATTGATATTCAGCCAACACCGGTATTCTCGTAGGATTTTTCCCTTGCTGCGGGCATACTACGATAGTGCTTTCAGCTGTCCATTTTTTTCCGCTATCCTGTTGTTCGAGTCGCTGCGTAGGACTTGTCGGGAAATTCCGCAGCAGCGGATAGCCGGTATCTTGTGTAAAGTGAAGGGCTGCTATCTTTGTGCCGTCCGTTCCCCGATGGGCCGACTGCGTAAAAGCAATCGGTCTGATTTCATCAAGTTTTTTTGCCGTGCCGACCATATTCTTGCGGGTTTCTTCCAGCACAAAGGCTTCTCCTTCATACCGATAGGCCGGCTCGCCATTATAAACGGCAGCTTTTTCATCAAGGTAGATATAGGCTTCCCGATAGGTAAGCCCTGCATAAGTACCATTTTTATAAACCGAATAGTCGGCGCGCTCCGAAATGGTAATTCTTCCGTTCTCTGTAAACGCAATGACCGGAATCAATACACAGACAATAGATAGTATCGTTCGTTTCACTCATTTCTCCTCTAAAAAGCGCTAGCAGCACCGGCTTTTATCCGATAAGAACCTCTAAAAACTTCGGTTTTTAGAGATGCCCATGTGTCTTTTATTATCATCGTCAAACACAAAGAAGATAATTACAGCCCCTGCCATGGTTGCAGGTTCCGGGATGTGTTACGGCAACCGTATTCATCAATATTTTCTTCGAGCAATACGGGCCGCTCTTTTTAGAAAACGAAATGAAGCCGTATTTACCTCACGTAAAAATCTAACAAAAGCCTTGACACCCTATTGGATAGGGGTATATAAAATCTCAGTAAAGAAGAAAGAAATCAGATGAAGCATTTAGTAACTGCTATAAAAAATGCAGAAAAGGAGGTAACCCATGGAAGAAGTTAATGTATTTGAAAGTATTATGAATGGACTTTCAGAAAGTCTTGAGTATGCAAAAGGAAAACCCAATAAGGCGCGGAAAATAACCATAACTATTGCAGACTTACCTTCATATCATTGTAAAGAAATAAAGCAGATTAGAGAGGAGTTAAATCTTACACAGAAAAATTTTGCTTGTGTGCTTGGCGTATCTCCAAAAACTGTAGAGGCTTGGGAAGCAGGTAGAAATGTACCGCAGGGTATGGCTCAAAGATTTTTACAGATGCTTCAATTGGGCGGAAAAAAAATGCTGCAGGATTTTAAGGTCATTGATTTTGCAAGATAGTTTGATTGCTTTAGAAGTAAACGGTATCAGCGATTGCCTCTGTTGATTTTACTGTCAAAATCGGTACAATCGGCATAGCTCCAACTTTGAGGTTTCTATGATTCTGTTTATCTCGTTTCTTATCATTTTGGCAATGCTGTCGACCAAAATCAGCGATAAATTCGGGTTGCCGCTCCTTATCGGTTTTATTCTTATCGGTGTTCTTGTTGGCGGTGATGTCTTAAATTTATTCTATTTTGATAATGCCCTTTTAACAAAAAAAATTGCTGATATCCTGCTGATCTTTATTATTTTTGACGGCGGATTTTGCATTACAAAGGAGACGTTTCAAAGAGTTGCCGGTCCGTCGATGACGCTTGCAACCCTCGGTGTTGCACTTACTTCCGTGACGCTTGGATTTTTAATTCACTTTATCCTTAAACTAGAGTTAACCTATTCGATGCTGATTTCTTCTATTATTTCTTCTACCGATGCCGCTGGTGTTTTTATGATTACCAAGTCCAATCCGATTAAGGATAAGCTTGCCGCAACGCTCAATGTTGAATCCGCTGCGAACGACCCGATGGCGATTTTGCTTACCCTCACCTTTGTGCATATTGCAACAGGGGCTTTTAAGTCCCCAGCCTTGGCGGTAGCAGAGCTTATTTGGCAATTTGTCGGCGGTATCATTATCGGCTACTTTGCTTTTCAAATTTCGATATGGCTGTTTAACCGGCTGCAGTCGGATAACAGAGGAAACTATAATGTGCTGATACTGGGATGTGTGCTGCTTGGATACGGCGCGGCGGAGCTCTGTCAAGCAAACGGGATTATCGCAGTGTTTTTTATGGGGTACTGGATCGGTAACACCGCTTTTCCTGCAAAGCGCAGCGTCGGAAATTTTCTCGAAAGCATTTCTACAATCTTTAATATCACACTTTTTATTATGCTGGGGCTTTTGTCATTCCCACACCATTTTGTTCATATCTGGAAAGAAGCGCTCATTATTGTCGGTATTATGATGTTTGTCGCCCGTCCACTTGCCGTGTTGGTTTCCACGTTTCCGTTTCAATATACACGGAAGGAAAAATTTTTTTTAATGTGGGGAGGGATTAAAGGTGCGGTTCCGATCGTTCTTGCGACCTATCCGCTTGCAAACGGGTTGGATAAGGACGGCTTTATTTTTAACTCTATCTTTTTTGCCGTTTTCCTTTCCTGTATTATTCAGGGAACCACGCTTGCTCCGCTTGCTCGGCTCTTGAAATTTACCAACCCTAAAAAACCGGAATCGCTGTATTCGGTCGAGCTGTATTCGCTTAAAGCAAGCGATATTGATATCTTCGATATTTATATTGAAGATCATTCCGGCAGCATCGGTCAAAAGATCAGCGAGCTTCATCTTGATAAGGATACGCTTATCAGTTCAATTGTACGCGATGGAAAAATCATTTTCCCGAAAGGCGATACCGTTATTCAAAAAAACGATATCCTCTATGTACTTGCTCATTCTGCAAAAATAAAGGAAATTACCGACAAGCTCAACGAACCGAGCGAATAAGCTGCGGATAGTCGACAATATGTCCGGCGCCGTTATCCAGTGTACTTGAATATTGCGCAATAAATATGAAACAGATATAGTAAGCCTGTCAATTTATACTTGTGAAGTATTAACTATGAATTGATACACAAGGAGGAATGATGAGCGAAAACAAATTAAAGATTATCGGTTGGATAGGAACAGCACTATCGGTTACCATGTATATATCCTATATTCCGCAGATTATGAATAATTTGAGCGGAAATAAAACCGTTTTTCTTCAGCCCTTAGCAGCAGCCGTCAATTGTACAATATGGGTTTTATACGCATTGCTGAAAGATAAACGAGATTATCCGCTTGCAGCGGCAAATGCACCGGGCGTTATTTTCGGTTTAATAGCAGCAATTACCGCTCTCTAGGCGCCCGCGGTTTTTTAACTAAACCTCTGAAAATTGTATAAGGCATCTCTAAAAATCTTATCAGTTTTTTAGAGATGCCTATTATTTTTTACTTCTTCAATTCGTAAATATTAATGGATTTTATGTTCGGGGTTCTGCCGTCTGCAGATCGAGGAATCATGATAGTACCCGCTCTAATCTCATCAAAAATCTTATCCCGTTCGGCAACATTCGGATTAAAGCCGATAATCTTCCAGTTGTAATTCACCTTAGGAGTAATAACGCCCTTATCTTTTTCTTTTACATAAGCACCGATGAGATCCCGAATGCGTCCGGCATCCTGCATTGCTTCGTAGGAATCGTAGTACACATCTTCTTGGGTTGCAAGTTTTAAGCTTTGCAGCGTTCCGAAACGGTAGTTGTTGACGGCAACCTTATACACCTTTTTAGGATCAAGGGTTTGCCCTTTTATCTTGGCGTTTGTGATTCTATTCCCAGCCTCTTTTGAAATATCAATGTCGTAATCGATACCTTCAAACATATCGTAGTTATAGCCGCGTACATTGGGGTTGAACGAAATCGTTACATCGCCTTTCTTTGCAGTGTTGTAATATGAAGCCGACCACTCCATGTATTTTAACAGGTTCTCACCGGTCATATTCAGACCTCTCAGTGTATTCGGATATTTATAGATAAAAGCAACGTCTTTTTTCTTAAAATCGCCTTTTTTCAGATTCATATCCGATCGGAACGCAGCAGCGGAAGAAATATCAGCCTTGGTGTAGTACAGCTGCACATCATTGATTAAGTCGATAAGCGCGGTATCTTCCAGCTGAATGGTAGGCATGGTGGTAACTTTATCTTGTCCGGTAATGTAGTCTACGCGCGGGATAAAGTCCGCAGTAACCGTTCCGACGATGAGGTTTGCGTCTTCAACGGACTGGTCATGCACAAAGTTAAACTCTTTTTCCATCGCTTTATCAGCGGCGATCTTAGCAGTTTCACGGTTTTCCGCTTTTACGGAAACGACCTTCCATGCGCCGTTATCTTTTTTAACCTGTACTTCGCCTACCGCTAAAGCCCAACCATAGCAGCCCGGTTCAATAATCCATGTTTTATCTCCGTTCTGACCGTCTATAAGGGTTGCATACCGAGCGTGCTCATGTCCGCCGAAAATTAAATCGAACTCAGGGATTTGCTTTGCCATTTCGATAACGCCGCTGTTGGTGCCGTATTCACCGTTACGTCCAAGATGGAACGCACCGATTAAGACATCGTATTGCCCTTTTAAGGAATCGACGGTTTTACGTGCAACCGCTAGCGGATCTTCAAATTCCAGCCCTTTAAAGTGAGACGGTGCGGCGGCTTCCCACATCGGGATATGAGGCGGCACCATACCGATAACGGCAACACGGACTCCTTCAATGTCAAACAGCTGATAGGGTAGTACGAAATGGCTGCCGTCCTTTGTGTTTTTGATATTGGCGCTTAATACCGAACCGTTGAAGTGGCGGATATTACGGGCAAGGAATTCTTTTTCAAAGTTGAACTCATGGTTGCCCAAAACCCAAATATCGTAGTTCATGTAGTTGAGCGCTTGAATCATGGGGTGGGTGTCAAGGTCGTTAAACAGATCGGCACTGTTATCCTGCACTGTATCGCCGACGTCGATTAAAACGGTGTTGGGATTTTGTGCGCGCAGCTCTTGCGCCAATACGTATGTTTTTACAAAACCGGCAGCGGGTGTCTCCTCGCATACTGCGTAGTCATAGGCATAGAGTCGTCCGTGTATGTCGCCCGTTACGCCGAAGTTGAGGGTAACGGTATCAGCGCCCGGCTGTCCCTTTTGGATAATCTTGTGGGTAAGTTTTACCTCATCAGATTGCTTTCCGCGAGCCTTTGCGGTACGCGCAGAGTTTTTTTCCGTGCTTCGTGCCGATGAATTTGTCTCCACGCAGGCTGTGAACGCAAAAACAAAAACTAAAGCAGCTACAAAAGCCAGTGTTCTTTTCTTGATCATGTGCATACTCCTTCACATTTTTGAAGCAAGTCCTCCACAACTGTATTGAGCTGCGGGGGCTTCCTTCTTATATATAGAACGGATATTCTCCGCCTATTTTCGCATTTTTTCCGCAGCCGGTATTCTCAGTATAAAAAGAGCTACCAGTGCCGTACACGGAACTGCCGCAATAATGCCGATGCTCCCCGAAATACCGTGCATAATCTCTATGACGATGCGCGGGATATTGATAAACTGCGTAAAGCTCATGCCATAGCCCCAAATCATCATCACGAGCGGCAGGGACGATCCGGCAAAGGCGAGAATGAGCGTGTTACTCATCGTGCCGGTAATATCTTTGCCCACAGTCAAGCCCGACTGAAAGAGTTCTTTTTTGCTGAGGCGCGGATTTGCGGATAAAATTTCCTGCATGGAAGATGCGATGGACATACTGACATCCATCACAGCGCCGAGCGAAGCAATCAAAATTGAGGTAAACAATAGTCCGTCTAGTTGGAGGTTATAATCGGGAGCTAAATTAAGCAGCTGCTCGCCGCCTTCCATATTAACACCGGAAAGTTGTGCTGAATAGGATACAATTACCGAAATAATCCCCGCAATGGTAATGCCGGACACGGTGCCTGCGATGGCGGTATATGTTTTGCGCGTAAAACCGCTTATCAAAATAAAACTGACGATGGTCATAACGGAAACAAGTCCGATAGAAACCGGCACGGGAGAGAACCCTGCAAATAAGGCAGGGATGAGCACGGTAACAATGAGCACACAGGTAAACACCAGTCCGAGTGCGGATTTTAGCCCTTGTCCCCTGCCGAGGAGGATCAGTGCGGCAAAGAACACCCCCAGCAGCACAAAAACATGGGTGTCGCGCTTGAGGTTATAAAGCCACACGGCTGTTTTCCCTCCGCTGTTCCGCAGTGTGAACACCGCTTTTAAGCCCTTATACGCAAAATTGCTGTGTAGACTGCTGAGCGTATTATACACTTCAAATTCTTTATTTTTATAGTTTCCTTCGAGGATTTTAACGCGAAGCTTTTGCGTACCGCGGAACTTTCCTTGCACAATCGGATCGGGAGAAAGGTCTTCCTCGAGAACCTCCTCCACAATACCCGCAGCAAATTCTTGCGTAAACGGCGATTCAGGCTTGAGTTTATCTGAAATTTTCGGCATACCGATGCAGAGCAGCACCGTAATGATCAGCACTGCCCCTGCGAATATTTTTTCTTGCATACTCTCTTGTAAAAGTATACCGTGAGATTTCCCCACCCGTCAACAATTTTTTTCCTTTACCAAATAAGTTTTTTCCTATTTTCAAAAGGTATGGAATATGGTATATATACCGCTCGACTCAAAATTATTTAAAGTGAGATAAAAATAGGATTGTAATATGGCAAAAAAACGTTTTTCAATTAGCAACAAATTGATTATTATCTTTGGACTTTTAATTGCAGTAGCTTCGTTGACGGAAGGTGCGCTGGCAATCAGCTTTGCACGGAAGGCCGTAATCGAAAAATTGGAAATACAGCTTATCGATAAGGCCTTGGATGAAGCGGAGATCATCGACGCAAAAATAACTGCTTTTTTTCAGTTTTTAGAGGGGCTATCCCATATCCCGATACTGTATGATCCAACCGCTTCATATCAAGAAAAATTGGAACAGCTGCAGAAAAATGCAGTGAGCAACAATACAATACAAGAACTCAATATCAGTGATACCGCAGGCGTTTGCTATGTAGAAAGCGGTACGGTAAATGTAAGCGATAGAGATTGGTTTAAGGCTGCAATAAAAGGAGAGCGTTTCGTTTCAGATTTATTGATTTCGAAAACAACTCAAAAACTGATTAGCACCTTTTCGATTCCGCTTTACGATGAAACCCATCGTATTATAGGTGTTTTATCTGCTGATATTTCCGGCTTGTGGTTCAGAGATAATATCAAAGACATTACCATCGGCAAAAGTGGCAATTGCTACATCATAGGACCTACGGGAGCAACGATTGCCGATCAGGATATTGATGCGGTAACAAGTATGCTCAATCCAAGTCAAGAAGGACAGAGCAATATTGAATTGGATTCTTGCGGAAGATTTGAAAGAAACGCGATAGCTTCTTCACAACCCGGCATCGGTTATTATGAGTACGAGGGTGTTCCCAAAATTGCAGCTTATACAAAATTGAAGTCGGCCGCATGGACTACTATCGTATGTGCGCCCGTACATGAATTTATGGAAACCGTAAACACGCTCCGGCTCAGTCTGATTTTAATCGGATTCGTTATTTTTGCAGGATCCGTTATTATCGTCTATTTAGTATCCAGAGGTATGATAAAACCGGTTAAACGAACAGTTTCGGCTTTAAAAAATATCGCACAGGGCGAAGGTGATTTAACCGTAAGCCTTCCGGTAACCGGAAATGATGAAATTACGGACTTATCGGAATATTTTAACGAGACGATTGCAAAAATAAGAAACGCAATCAAATCGATAGGTGTGAACTGCAATCAAATGGAAGAAATCGGAAATACGTTGTCTACCAATATGACTGAAACGGCAAGCGCGGTGCACCAAATCAGTACAAATATCGATGGTGTAAAACATCAAGCAATGACTCAAGCGGCAAGCGTTACCGAAACAGCGGCAACCGTTGAGGAAATCGTTCGTACCATTAAGCAATTGAATACAGGCATCGAAATGCAGGCAGCAAGTGTTGCACAGTCATCGTCATCTATAGAAGAAATGGTCGCAAATATCGCTTCGATTGGGCAAACGCTCACTAAAACCGATAGCGCTATTAAAGAGCTTACAACTGCTACTGCTAATGGCAAAGCTACGATCGTTACATCGAATACCGTAACGCAGAAAATTGCCGAAGAATCCGGTTCTTTACTGGAAGCGTCAAGCGTCATCCAACACATTGCATCGCAGACAAACTTATTGGCAATGAATGCTGCAATAGAAGCTGCACATGCCGGTGAAGCAGGCAAGGGCTTTGCCGTTGTAGCTGATGAGATAAGAAAGCTTGCCGAAGAATCTTCGGTACAAGGAAAAACGATCACCACAACCTTAAAAATGCTTTCAGCGGAAATAGAAACACTTTCCGTATCATCAAAAACGGTAGAAGGAAATTTCAATAGTATTTTTACTCTTGCAGAACAGGTTAAAAAGATGAGCGCCCATCTAACCGAATCAATGAAAGAACAGGAGCACGGCAGCAAAGAAGTATTGACAGCTATTAAGAACATCAACACGGTAACAATGGAAGTACAAGCCGGTTCCGAGGAAATGCTGAAAGGCGGTGAAGGGGTCGCTCAGGAAATGCGAAAGCTGGATAATCTTACCCGCATCATAACTGACAGTATGAATGAGATGGCGGCAGGTGCGGTGCAGATTAACAATGCCGTGCAGGAAGTAAACGAGATTACACAGAAGAACAAGCAAAGTATCGATAATCTGGCAACCGAGGTCTCTAAATTCAAAATTTAGACACAAATAGAGCGGTATCTACGGCGTTGCTGCACAAAAATAAATGCTCAACGTACAAAAAGTACGTCTCCGCTTTATTTTTGCTCGCG
>ERZ773083.2291-NODE-2291-length-12015-cov-13.852926_pt1 | contig 12015 bp, 14 predicted proteins | sample MGYA00511465_ERZ773083 | MGnify/ENA primary metagenome ERZ773083 (study PRJEB29015, sample SAMEA2738001) | human oral metagenome | biome: human oral; feature: human-associated habitat; material: dental | place: China | collected 2060 ... | reverse complement strand
ATATCGGTATCATTATGGACGGGAATGGTCGTTGGGCTAAAAAGCGCATGCAGCCACGTATTTTTGGACATAAATCTGGAATGGAAACCCTGCAAAATGTTACTATTGCAGCCAAGGAATTAGGTGTTCAAGTATTGACAGTCTACGCTTTCTCTACGGAAAATTGGTCGCGTCCTGAAAAAGAAGTCAGCTTCATCATGAACTTGCCAGTTGAATTTTACGATCGTTATGTGCCTGAGTTACATCGAAATAATGTAAAAATTCAAATGATAGGGGATACGGAGCGTTTGCCTAAGGAAACTTATGAAGCTCTATGCAAAGCAGAAGAGCTGACACAACTCAATACGGGGTTAATTCTTAATTTTGCTTTAAATTATGGTGGACGTGCTGAGATTATTCAAGCTGTTAAGATGATTGCTCAAGATGTGCTAGATGCCAAATTCAGTCCAGGAGAAATTGATGAGGAAATGATTGCCAACTACTTACAAACCAGCAATCTACCTCGCTTGTTGCGTGATCCGGATTTGGTCATTCGGACGAGTGGGGAATTACGTTTGAGTAATTTCCTGCCTTGGCAAAGTGCGTACAGTGAGCTGTATTTTACAGATACTTTATGGCCAGATTTTGATGAAAAAGCATTGAAAGCAGCTATTAAGGAATATAGTAAACGAAATCGTCGATTTGGCGGTGTGTAGGAGAATTTATGGATAAAGATTTACAAAGACGTGTGATATTTGGAGGCATGGCACTTGCTATTTTCATTCCGGTTTTGATGATGGGAGGACCTCTTCTGCAAATTGGGATGGGACTTTTAGCTATGCTAGGTGTTCATGAATTACTGCAAATGAAAGGGCTTAAGACAACTACTCTAGAAGGCATCTTAGCCATGTTGGCAGCTTTTGTGCTGACGATTCCGCTTGAAAATTATCTAAAATTTTTGCCAGTAGACGGGAATGTTGTGGCTTATGGATTGGTTGTTTTTGTCTTATTGGGTGCGACTGTTTTAGGGAAAAATTACAGTTTCGAAGATGCGGCTTATCCAATTGCTGCTAGTTTTTATGTTGGAATTGGCTTCAATGCCTTGCTAGATGCGCGTGTCGCAGGTTTTGACAAAGTGTTGCTAGCCTTGTTTATTGTCTGGGCAACCGATAGTGGAGCTTACTTGGTAGGGCGAAGATATGGTGTTCGTCGTTTAGCTCCTCATGTTTCACCAAATAAGACTGTAGAAGGCAGCATAGGAGGAGTAGTTTCAGCAGTTTTAGTGACAGTTATCTTTATGTTATTTGATAAAAATGTTGCTGCACCTTATCATTTGCCGGTCATGCTTCTTTTGGCTGTATTCTTTAGTATCGCAGGCCAATTTGGCGATTTGGTAGAAAGTGCGATTAAACGCCACTTTGACGTTAAAGATTCAGGTAAATTTATCCCAGGGCATGGTGGCGTTTTAGACCGTTTTGATAGTATGTTATTTGTCTTTCCTTTGATGCATTTCTTTGGATTGTTCTAATGAGAAAGGCGAAAAGAATTTCCAGAAATGGAAATTCTTTTGTAAATGTATAGTGTAAGTAAACCTTAAGCAAATTGAGTTATTCTTGCTTTAGTTTATCTATATAGACTAAGTGAAATCATTACCATGAGAAAGTAGAAAGGTTGGTGTAATGCAAGCAGGTATTATAGGAATCGTTACGTTTATCATTATTTTTGGAATAATCGTTGTTGTTCATGAATTTGGGCATTTCTATTTTGCGAAAAAATCAGGCATTTTGGTGCGCGAGTTTTCCATTGGAATGGGTCCAAAAATTTTTGCTCATATTGGCAAAGATGGGACAGCATATACTATTCGGATGTTACCGCTTGGTGGATATGTCCGTATGGCTGGCTGGGGTGAAGACTCAACTGAGATTAAAACAGGCACACCTGCTAGTTTATCTTTGAATGAAGCAGGAAAGGTTATCCGGATTAATCTTTCAGGCAAGAAAATCGATCAGACGGCCTTACCGATGAATGTGACGAGTTTTGATTTGGAAAATAGACTTGAAATTACGGGTCTGGTTCTAGATGAGCAGAAGACTTATGCAGTCGACCATGATGCAACCATCGTAGAAGAAGATGGAACAGAAATACGCATTGCTCCGCTCGATGTTCAATATCAAAATGCTAGTTTAGGTGGTCGTCTCATTACCAACTTTGCGGGACCAATGAACAATTTCATTTTGGGGATTGTAGCTTTTTTGCTGTTGATTTTTATGCAGGGTGGTGTTGCAGATCAACATACAAACCATGTTCGGATTTTACAGGGTAGTGCCCTAGCTCAAGCCGGTGTAAAAAATAATGACCAAATTTTAAAAGTTGGTCAAGCAGAGATCAAGAATTGGTCAGATTTGACTCAAGCTGTTCAGTCTGAGACGAAAGCTAGCAAAGGACAGGCAGAACTAACCATAACTGTTAAAAGTGGAAATAAAATTCAAAAGCTTACAGTTAAGCCCAAAAAAGAGCAAGGCAGATATTTATTAGGAGTAATGCCAGGCTTGAAGTCGGATCTTCCATCGATGATCGCAGGTGGGTTTAGCATGGCTTGGAATGCTAGCTTCCGCATCTTTGCAGCTTTGAAAAATTTGATTTTCCACCCAGATATCAATAAATTGGGGGGGCCTGTGGCCATTTACAAAGCTAGTAGTGATGCTGCCAAAGGTGGTCTTGAAAGTGTTATCGCTCTATTGGCTATGATTTCTCTAAACATCGGTATTTTTAATCTCATTCCTATTCCCGCACTTGATGGTGGAAAGATTGTTCTCAACCTTCTTGAAGCTATTCGTCGCAAACCATTAAAGCAGGAGACAGAAACCTATGTCACTTTAGCAGGTGTCGCTGTTATGGTAGTGCTGTTAATTGCAGTCACGTGGAATGATATTATGCGAACCTTTTTTTAAACAGCCATTCTAAAATAACAAAAGGAAGAATTTATGAAACAAAGTAAAATGTTAATCCCAACGCTACGCGAAATGCCTAGTGATGCTCAAGTAATCAGCCATGCCTTACTATTGCGCGCGGGTTATGTCCGTCAAATATCAGCAGGTGTCTATTCTTATTTGCCGTTGGCCAATCGGGTGATTGAAAAAGCAAAGAAAATCATGCGCGAAGAATTTGAAAAAATTGGTGCGGTAGAAATGCTGGCGCCAGCCCTCCTTAGTGCTGATCTTTGGCGTGAATCAGGCCGGTACGACACCTATGGTGAGGACCTCTATAAATTAAAAAATCGTGAAGGTTCAGATTTTATCTTGGGACCAACTCATGAAGAAACATTCACCGCAATTGTGCGAGATTCTGTAAAATCTTATAAGCAATTACCGCTCAATCTTTATCAGATTCAAGCAAAATATCGTGATGAAAAGCGTCCTCGAAACGGATTATTACGGACACGTGAATTTATCATGAAAGATGGTTATAGTTTCCATGCCAATTACGATAGTTTGGATGTGACTTATGATGCGTATAAGGCTGCTTACGAGAATATTTTTACAAGAAGTGAGATTGATTTCAAAGGGATTATCGGTGACGGCGGTGCTATGGGTGGGAAAGATAGCCAAGAATTTATGGCGATTACACCCGATCGTACAGATCTTACTCGCTGGGTTGTCTTGGACAAGTCAGTCTCTAGCTTTGATGAAATTCCAGCAGACGTACAAGAAGCTATCAAGGAAGAATTGACAGGCTGGTTAGTGTCTGGTGAGGATACTGTTGTTTATTCGAGTGAGTCAGGTTATGCTGCAAATCTTGAAATGGCAACAAATGAATACAAACCAAGCAATCGTGTTGTGGCCGAAGACGAATTAACTCGTGTAGAGACTCCAGATTGCAAGTCGATTGATGAAGTTGCTGCCTTTCTTCATATGGATGAAAGCCAGACAATCAAAACGTTGGTTTATATTGTTGATGAAAAACCGATTGTGGCTCTGCTTGTTGGAAATGATCAATTGAATGAAGTGAAACTGAAAAATTATTTAGGGGCTGATTTCTTTGAACCAGCAAGTGAAGACGAGGTTCGTGAGTTATTTGGAGCAAACTTTGGCTCACTCGGTCCAGTTCATCTCCCAGGAGATATTCAAATCATTGCAGACCGAAAAGTGGAAGATATCCACAATGCAGTAGTTGGTGCCAATGAAGACGGTTATCATTTGACTGGTGTCAATCCAGGTAGAGACTTCCTAGCAGAATATGTGGATATTCGTGAAGTGCAGGAAGGAGAAATTTCACCCGATGGACAGGGGATTTTGAAATTTGCACGTGGTATTGAAATCGGACATATTTTTAAGTTAGGCACTCGTTACTCAGAAAGTATGAATGCGACTGTTTTAGATGAAAATGGTCGGGCAGTTCCTGTTGTAATGGGTTGCTACGGCATTGGAGTTAGTCGCCTCTTATCAGCGGTTATGGAGCAACACGCACGTCTCTTTGTCAATAAGACCCCTAAAGGGGATTATCGCTATGCTTGGGGGATCAATTTCCCTAAAGAATTGGCACCATTTGATGTGCATTTAATCCCTGTAAATGTCAAAGACGAGGAAGCTCTTGCCTTGACAGAACAACTAGAAGCAGAACTGTTCAAAGCTGGCTACGAAGTCTTGACAGATGACCGTAAGGAACGTGCCGGTGTGAAATTTAGTGATAGTGACTTGATTGGTCTGCCAATTCGTGTAACGGTCGGGAAAAAAGCAGCAGATGGAATCGTTGAAGTCAAAATTAAAGCAACTGGCGATACGATTGAAGTGAATGTGGAAAATCTCCTTGAAACACTGGAAATCTTAACGAAGAAAAATGAATAGCAGGAGTAGAGAACTTTGTCTTTTATAATTGCAAAAACAAGAACATCCATATTTGGGTGTTCTGTTTTTTAAAAGAAAAGTATTTGTTGCTTCATATCAGTCTTATAATGAATAGTTTTATGCATTAGTAGTAAAGACTTTTTCTTTATAGTATAATATAAAGAAAAAAGGAGTAAACAGATGAAAAAAGTTTTACTCATTCTGGGAGCAGTTCTATTAGGAACGATGATTGCAATAGGAGGATGTAAAGAGCAAGCAAAACGCCAAAAAGAACAAATGTTGGAGATTGTGAAGAGTGATGAGGCAAAAGAGTTAGTAGAACAAGGCCTAAAGAATTTAGACTCAAATTCTTTGACAGATTCTGGAATTATAAAAACTTATAAAATAGACTATAATTCTGTTAAGCACAATCCAATGGGAGGTATTATGATAACAACTTATGTAAATAATGATAAAACATTATTTATAAAGGATACTATTAACAAAGATTCCAGTACAGGAAAGTTAAAGATAGGAGGAAGTGCTATTTCTAAAAATTTGAGCCAATTGTTGAAGGGAGATAAATAATTATGAAATATACCGAGTATCAACGAATGCAAATTGCACAACAAGAATACGAAAGTTATGAGAAAGGACAAGAATTAACAATAGACAATAAAATGATCACCATCGGCACGGTAGTAGACGTCATAGACCAGTCAGACAATGGTCTCCATATGACGGTTATCAAGGAGCCAGACATTTATATTACCCTACAAGATAAGCAATTCTGCTTGTTTTATAGTATAATATAAATAAAAAAGGAGTAAACAGATGAAAAAAGTTTTACTCATTCTAGGAGCGGTTCTATTAGGAACGATGATTGCAATAGGAGGATGTAAAGTGCAAGAAAAAAGCCAAAAAGAACAAATGCTGGAGATTGTAAAAAGCGATGAGGCGAGGGTAAAATATAAAGAAGTCTTAAAAAACTTAGACAAAAATGCTTTTACAGACAAAGGGATTATACACTCTTATGAAATTGACGAAAAGTCTGTATCCCATAATCCAATGGGGGGAATCTTTGTCACCTTATATATTAACGGTGACAAAGAACTTGAATTGACTTATTTATTAGACAAAGATCCTGTTACTAAAAAATTTAGGCCTAGTAGTAGCAGTACATCTCAAAAATTATCTGAGCTTTTAAAAGAAAGAGGAGAAAAGTGACTTATACAGAATTACAACGTATGCAAATTGCTAAACAAGAATATAACACAAAGTTAAAAATAAATAAAGATGTTCAAATAGATGATGGTACCACCATCGGCACGGTAGTAGACGTCATAGACCAGCCAGACAATGGTCTCCATATGACGGTTGTCAAAGAGCCAGACATTTGTATTACCCTACAAGATAAGCAATTCTGCTTGTTTTATAGTATAATATAAATAAAAAAGGAGTAAACAGATGAAAAAAGTTTTACTCATTCTAGGAGCGGTTCTATTAGGAACGATGATTGCAATAGGAGGATGTAAAGTGCAAGAAAAAAGCCAAAAAGAACAAATGCTGGAGATTGTGAAAAGTGATGAGGCAAAGGAAGTATATAGAAGTGATTTAAAATACATTGACTCAAATGCTTTTACTACTAAAGGAATTATCCAATCATACAAAATTAAGAGTTTTGAAAGTAATCCAATGGGAGGGATTATTGTATATTTATATGTAAATAACAATGAGGACTACACAGTATCTGTTTTTTTACATAAAAATCAGCAAACTGGGGAATTGGAGAGCGGAGGTGGAAGTTGGTCTCAAAAATTGGATAGACTGGTTAAGGAGAAAAAGCATGAATAAAAAATATACTGATTTACAGCGAAAATTAATTGCAGAAAAAGAATATGATAAGTCTTTAACTATTGGAGATCCAGTAACCATTGGAAATAAAAATAATAAAACCACCATCGGTACGGTAGTAGACGTCATAGACCAGTCAGACAATGGTCTCCATATGACGGTTGTCAAAGAGCCAAGCGGAGATGTGACAGTTCTCTTTCAAGGCTCTAAAGCACCAGGGGAAAAAGGTTCATGGGCAGATTGGGTAAAGAATGATATTCCTATGGCCGCAAGTATCCTAGCCAATCAACGCTTGCAGAATGAAACCTTCGATCAGGTGAATGCTCCCTATGCGACCCAACAATTAGTCGCAGCCTCTAGGGAGTTAAACAAACTCTTGGATGATGATAAGTACAAAGGCGCTAAATTCAATCTTTACGCGCATTCCCTAGGCTCAATGGATGCCCAGTTATCGCTGGCAAATGTCTCAGATCCTTCTCGTATTCGCTCAGCTTATCTATACAATGGACCCAATACCTATCCTAATCTCTCCAAAGAGCAGAAAGCCAAAGTGGATAGTATGAAACCCCGCATTCAAAATTACATTGACCCGCTAGATGTCATCGGTCTCAATTATCCTAAACAAGGCAGTAAAAATGCAGTAGGAACGCTTCACCATGTAGCAAGCCGATTTGCGACAGACAAAGTGAACGAATCTTTTAAAGAGGCTAAAAGTCCGCTTGAAACCTTAGGAGCGGCTATCAGTGCTCCTATCACTTGGTTTGGTGATCAACACCTGTGGGGAGGTTATATTGTCAACCCAGATGGTAGTTTTAAGCACTCCTTACTAACTGAAAAGGAAGCACGCGTCGGTCAAGCGGTAGGAAAAGTACAAGGTGATTTGTTGACTTACTATGACCATAAAAAAGCCCTGGCTTCAGGTGGATTTAGTAGTCGTGAACAGCTCTTTTTGGATAGTGAACAAGCAGGGATAGTAGCCAATAATCTATATGATACGGCCTATCAAGGTTATAAAAAGATTCAAACCATTAGGAACGAAGCAGTTGCAAAGGCAGAAAAGATCCTTGCGAGTACTCGAGATGTTCCTTTTGGTTTTATCTTATCGCCAAGCGAAATGGAAGAAGCCTACAGAGAAGGCGGTGTAGATCGGGCGAGTATTGTTACTGCGACAGAGGAGCATTTTGATAGTAAAGTAGCCCAAGCAAAAGAAATAGCCAAAGACTTTGAAGTAATGAAAGGGAAGCTTCATAGCGGGATTCAAAAAAAGCTCAATGAGGACAAAGAATTAGCGAGGAAATTTAAAGAATGGACGTCTTTGAAATAGTGCAAGCAGAAGTGAGAGCAAAGCGAGCAAAACTAGAAAATTATGAAGAAGAATATCGCTCATCTTGTCGCAAATGGGAAGAGGGCTATGATGACTTGAGTGAGAAGCGGCGTGATATAACTTATATGATAGAGGAGAAATATGGCATTGCTCGTCATCGACTTTACCAAAGTGCTGGAGATAGAACAGAAGATTTGCACAAGCTCGGTCAGATTGCTTCTCAATATAGTGAGATGATGGATATAAACTTCAAGCGCCAGCAAACTATTTTAGAGCGGGAGAAAGCGCAGTTGGATCAAGAATATAAAAAGAAACATCATTTGTTAGAAGCAGACTTGGAAGAAAGTTATCGAAAATATCAACAATTGAAGTAGGGGGATAGGGAGAAGTATGTCAGTTATGGATGAAATGGCGAATTTTTTCTCAGGAGTCACGGATAGTTATGTTAGGATTGAGAAAGAGTTAGAGAGAGCGATTGTGAAGGGAGTATTTTCTCCGGTGAAGCAATGGGAACGTAGCAATATGGAACGCTCAAAAGACGTTGACATCAAACTAGAAAGTGGTGTTACGAAACAGAGTATTCGCTCTATTGGTGGAGAGTTAGACAGTGCTATGAAGGGAGCTTATTCTAAGAAGGTTATCTCAACAATTGAGGATGAGGTTAAGAAATATGATAAGCTGAGTTGAAATGTCTCACAGAAGAAGACTATACTGGGCTAAGCAACAATTCAAAAAACAGGAAAAAATCTTAATTGGATACAATCCAAAAGAGATTTTGCCTGTTTTTTGAGTTGATACTTTGCATTGACTTGTTGTTGTGGGACAAAGAAGGACTGTTGAGGGAAATGTGTTTCATTTTGCTTTCATTTTTTACTATTTGAAGATAAAAAATAACTTTTTAGGGCATACTCTGAGGAGACCTTTAAAATATTTTATACTAAAGAGGTAGAAAAAGGAGTTGGGATGAGAAAGATAAAAAATATTCTTCAAATGAGTTTGCTAATCGTTTTGACACAGATTACTTTGGTCTTGCTGACGACGCCCTTGCCAAAATCATTAGGTTTTCAGCAATCCAGTTTTGTATTTTTGTTCATTTTATTTTTTGCTGGCTTGCTTTATTTTCGCTATTTTTCCAGAGAATTAACAGATTTTAAATCAGAGCTCTTAACGGCTCATTACTGGTCCCTACTGCGATTATCCTATCTCATGATGGTATTTATCAATGCCATAGGAGCTTATCTGATGATATTGGAGGGGATGGTAGTAGCGTCAGAAGGTCAACAATTACTCCTGAGCCTGTTTGTCCACTCGTCCCTTTTCTTACTAGGTGTTGATATAGTAGCTCTCGTGCCTGAGGTGCGGTCATCTATTATTCATTTTTTAGTTTCAAAAGGTCAAGCACGAACGAGTTTTGTGATAGGGAGTTTATTGTTTATCCTTTTACGAAATCCAGCAGGCTTAACTTGTTTTATCATTTATACGGGCTTAGGATGTTTGCTTTCACTCTTTATTCCCAAGTCACTTCTTCGTTTGGAATTTTCCATTTTCAGTCATTTAGTGCGCAATAGTTTTTCTCTTTTTTTCTTACTCTTTTTTTGGTAATTTTTTTGCCATTTACTAAGTATATCAATGATTTTCGTGGGTTAAAAATGATGAGGCGGTAGAATATTAGAGCTAGCGTCTTATTTTCTACAATAATTCTAGGCAAAAAGGCGTACAAGAACATACTCATATTAGTCTGTTTTTGTAGAAAATCCACTTCTGTGGTAAAATGAGAGCATTATGGAATGGGTGAAAACGACAATGGAACAAAAAGAAGAACAACAGTTAGAATGGTTGCAGCAGCACCAAACAAAAGAGCCTCAATTGGACTTAGAACGAGTGAGACGACTTTTGAGCTTACGAGGCAATCCGCATTTACTAGTATCGGTTATTCATGTTGCAGGTACTAATGGGAAAGGCTCAACAATTGCACATTTGCGTCAGCTATTGCAAGCAAAGAAGTTGCGTGTTGGAACCTTTACATCGCCTTCTCTTCTTTGTTACAACGAGCAAATTGCCATCAATGGCGTGCCTATTTCAGATGAAGATTTTCATTCTTTGTTGCAAACTTACCAACAGGTCATAGAAAATCATTTTACTGATCAACTCTTACAAGCCATAACAGAATTTGAAATCATCACGGCATTGGCTTATGAGTATTTCTTCCAGAATCAGGTAGATGTGGGCATAATGGAAGTAGGGCTAGGTGGTTTATTGGACAGCACCAATGTGTGCCAACCGGATTTGACAGCTATTACGACAATCGGGCTTGATCACACAGCTATTTTAGGCGCTACATTAGCAGATATTGCGGAACAGAAAGCAGGGATTATTAAGCAAGGTGTTCCGTTGGTAACAGGAAAGATTGCTTCCGAACCACTGGCCGTTATTCACAATAAGGCTCAACAAGTTCAGTCTCCTCATGTTTGTTATGGGCAAGGCTATCAGGTGGAGCCTGTACAAAGTTCGGAAGAGGGAGAAGAATTCCTGTTTTCAAATGCATATAGGCTGAAAGAAGGCTATCAAAGTGCTCTTTTGGGTGTTCATCAAGTTGAGAATGCGGGACTGGCACTTGAATTGTGCGATCAATATTGCACCTTAAAAGGTTTGTCGTTGTTAAAGAAAGATGAGGTAAGGCGGGCATTGAAACAAACGTGTTGGCCTGCTCGCTTAGAGAAACTGTCAAGTGAACCGTTAATTGTATTGGATGGTGCGCACAATCCTCATGCAATGAAAGCACTGATTGCGTCTCTAGAAAGCCATTTTCCAGATTATCAAAAAAATATCTTATTTACTTGCATTCAAACTAAGGCATTAGAGGAAATGGTTACGTTGTTAAAAACGGTGGCTAAATCTCAGTTAGTGCTCACCGTATTTGAAGATTCAAGGAGTTTTTCAAAAGAGGAGATGCAAGATTTAGCAAAACGTGAAAAGTTAGCGTATACAGAGTGGATTCCTTATTTGAAACAATATAAAACGGCCAAGTCTGAAAAGAACAAGCTGTTGCTCATCACAGGCTCTCTCTATTTCCTTGCAGAAGTGAGAAAATATCTACTGAATGACTAGTAAAAAGAGGTTTTCTAAATAGTTGAAATGTGATAGAATGAAAGAGCAATTTATTTGCAACAGAGTAAGTGGTCTGCGTTAAGTGTGTATGGATGGGATGTTGCCATACAACGAAACATTTGTGCGGTAGACCATTGCATCCGCTGTCTTTTTGACGGCTCCCAAAAGAAAAGGAGCGAATATGAAAAAAAAATCACCAACGTTGACAGTGCAACTGTTAGTTGCCCTTGCTATGATTGTGGCTCTCTGTTTTGTCTTAGAGAAGTTTTCAATCTTTCTCATCCCTCGTTTATGGAAAGTGAGCCCAGCTTTTATTGGATATACCTTGATGGGAAGTGTTGCGGGACCTATTTTATCTGGCCTGATTTCTGCTGTTTATGATGTGGTATCTTTTTTCTTTGTAAATCAAGGTCATCCATTTATTATCTGGTTTACATTGATTGAAGCCTTGCAAGGAATTCTTTATGGTTATTTCTTTTATGGCAAAGAACTGCGATTTGAGCGGAAGAGAGATTGGCTATGGGTTACACTAGCAACTGTTGCTGTTATGGGAGTGGGTACATTCACCTTAACACCCTTAGCACTCCATTTACAATATGGTGTGCCCTTTATCGGTTTATATGCTACTCGGGCATGGTCTGTTTTTGAAATTCCTTTACGAGTTGTTGCGACGATGCTCATTGTTCCACAATTACAACAAATCCCTGAATTACGTAAGTTAATGGGATTAAAAAAATAAAAATGATAGGGAAATATCCCAATAAATTTTAAAGTAATTTCAAAAAGAAGTTGCTTCAAAATAAATATGCTAATATAAATGTAAAAAGAAAATAGGAGACAATCAATGATTTATCCCACTCAGGAGGCCACCTATGAGCTTTCACATTGATATGAGTGAGCTCAATCAAGCCCATGCTCGCTATCTAG
>ERZ773083.2290-NODE-2290-length-12015-cov-55.354766_pt1 | contig 12015 bp, 6 predicted proteins | sample MGYA00511465_ERZ773083 | MGnify/ENA primary metagenome ERZ773083 (study PRJEB29015, sample SAMEA2738001) | human oral metagenome | biome: human oral; feature: human-associated habitat; material: dental | place: China | collected 2060 ... | reverse complement strand
GGCCGCAAGCCCTCCGCCCGCGGCGGCGACTCCCTGTTCGCCTGGACCCTGGCCAAGTCCTTCCTGTCCTCACCGGCAGCCCTCATCCAGACGATCGACGAGCGCCTGGCCCGACGCCGCAGCCGGGCAGCAGCAGCCGGCTCCACCCCGGAGCCCTCAGAGCAGTCCCAGGCGCTGGCCCGCCTACGAGAGCTGGCCGTGGAGGCCAACACGACGGCCTCGGGCAAGTACCAGGCGCTGCTGGCCGAGCTGCACCGCATCGGGATCGGCCCCAGGTCAACCGAGCGCGTCGTCGTCTTCGCCGAGCGCATCGCCACGCTCACCTGGCTGGCCGAGCACCTGCGCGAGGACCTGCACCTGCCCGCCGACGCGGTGCGGGTCATGCACGGAAGCCTGTCCGACGTGGAGCAGCAGGAGATCGTCGAGCAGTTCCGCCAGGCCCACACGCCGGTGCGCGTCCTGGTAACTGGCGACGTCGCCTCGGAGGGCGTCAACCTGCACGCCCAGTGCCACGAGCTCATCCACTACGACATCCCCTGGTCACTCATCCGCATCGAGCAGCGCAACGGCCGCATCGACCGCTACGGCCAGTCCGTCTCACCGCAGATCACGACCCTGCTGCTGAACCCGTCGGACCCGCGCTTCTCCGGCGACATCCACGTGCTCACGCGCCTGATGGAGAAGGAGGACCAGGCGCATCGGGCGCTGGGCGACGCCGCCTCCCTCATGGGCCTGTACTCGGGCGAGAAGGAGGAGGAGGCGATCCGCCAGGCGCTGGCGGCTGGGCAGGACATCGACGACGTCGTCCCCGACGCCGACGACGCACTCAACCTGGATCCCATGGCGGCCCTGTTTGCGAAACTGACGGGCACGGCCGAGGCCAAGGGCGATGGCGATGGCGCTGCTGCCCCCACCGGTGCCGGGGACTCCCCTGCTGATCCGAGCGATTCCGGTGACCCGGCAGGTCCGGCCACCCCCACCCAGCCCGCTGCCCCGCTGGCGACGTCGACGCTGTACGAGACCCAGCTGGACTATCTGCGCCAGGCCCTCACCGAGCTTTATGAGCGCCCCGAGGAGCCCGAGCAGCGCCAGACCGGCGGTGGGGGCGTCTCGTGGCGCGAGCACGGCACGCAGCACGTGGTGGAGATGGTGCCCCCGGCGGGGCTGCGCCATCGCCTGTCAGTGCTGCCGCAGTCCTACCTGCGTGAGCGCCGTGTCCAGGAGCACCTCAAGCTGGCGACGACGCAGACGAAGGGCGCGCGGCTTCTCACCGAGGCCCTGAGTGACTCCTCGGACTCCTCCTGGCCGGAGGCCCACTATCTGGGGCCGCTGCACCCGGTGCTGGACTGGGCCGGCGACCGGGTTCTGGCCAAGCTCGGCCGCTCCTCAGTGTTCGCGGTGCGCGGCGACGTCGACTCACCGACCGTCCTGCTGCTGGGGACGCTGACGAACCAGGCGGGCCGGACGGTGTCGATGGTGTGTGTCAGTATCGCTTTCCCCTACTTGGACCTGGCGGCCGCGCAGTCGGAGCTGGATGCGGGCCGGCCGGTCGAGGCGGTGCCGATCGGGCAGGTGCATGACTCCCCCGCCGCCATGTTCGAGGCGGTGGGCATCTCCCGGGAGCTGCGGAACTCTGGGCCGGTGACGCAGACCAGTCTGCTGGAGGCGCTCATCCCTCCGGCGGTGGATACGGCTAAGGACCACATGAGACTGACCCTCGACGCAGCGGAGGAACAGGCGACGGCTCGGGTTGAGGCCTGGGCCGAGCACGCGAACGCCTGGGATGACGAGGCCGGTCGCCTCATCCAGAACCGCCACCTGCGCGAGCAGCGGATCACGGTGGCTCAGGAACGCGAGCTCAGGAAACAGCACCTGCCCGCACACACGCTGGTGCGCCCACTGCTGGTGGTGGTGCCTCAGGACTTCGGGATGGAAGGGGATCTCTGATGGCGGTGTCGGATGCGCTGGTCGTCGGCGAGGACTGGATCAGCGAGCACTACTTCACGACGGACGCCACCAAGGAGTCCTTCCTGGCGCGCGTGCTGGAGCGTCGCAAGGAGTGGGAGGCCCTGGAGAAGCCGGCCGATCCCGGCACTGCCCCGACGCCGACGCCTCGTTCCCGGTTTCGTTCCAAGCGTTCCCGCTTGGAGGAACTGCTGGCGGCCCTTCCCGCCGACGACGCCGGCTCCCTGACCGGCGCGGCTCTGGAGGCGGCCGGCGAGCTCGATGCGCTCCTGCGCGAGATCCTGGGCTTCACGTCGTCGGAGTACCGGCTGACCGAGCGGGGCCCGGTGACCCTGGTGAGGCCGGTGGGTGATGAGGGCCCGGCGCCGCTGGCGCTGCTGCGCGCCCGCCCGGTGACCACCGTGGAGGACCTGCTGGTCAAGGACGCCCCCACGCTCGCTGAGGAGTGGCAGCCCGTGGACCTGGGGGACCCCGACGCCCCGGTGCTGGAAGGGGCTGAGCCGATCGAGTCGGTGTCCCGGGCGCTGTCGACGCTCATGACGGATGGGCACGGTCCGGCTTTCGCCCTGGTCCTGGCGGGCCAGTGGGCGCTGGTGGCGGAGCGGGAGCGGTGGCCGGAGGGCCGCTGGCTGGCGGTGAACGTGCAGCTCGTCGTCGAACGCTATGAGACGGCGCGCGGCGGCGAGGTGGAGCGGGCGCTGACCTGTCTGGATGCCCGTTCTCTGCTGCCGACGGCGGAGGGCGAGACGTGGTGGGCGGCCACTTTGGAGGACTCGGCGGCCCACACGGTGGGGGTCTCGAAGGATCTGCGTGAGGGCGTGCGCTCCTCCATTGAGATCCTTGCGAATGAGGTGGTGCGCCGTCGCGCTGCGCGGGGGCTGGAGCCGCTGCCCCAGGAGCGGGCGCAGGACCTGGCTCTGCAGTCGCTGCGCTACATCTACCGGATCATCTTCTTGCTGTATGCGGAGGCGAGCCCTGAGCTGGGGGTCCTGCCGGTGGGCGCCGCCGAGTACGACGCCGGCTACGGCCTGGATCGTCTGCGCGAGCTGGCCTTGAGGGAGCTGCATGAGGAGTCGGCCCAGGCGGGCACGCACATCTACGAGTCCCTGGACCGGCTGTTCCGCCTGGTCGATGAGGGCCACAATGAGGAGGTGCCTGCCGCCGACGAGGGCGGCTTTGATGGCCTGGTCTTCCGGCCGATGCGCGCCGACCTCTTCCGCCCGGTGGCGACTGCCCTCATCGACGAGGTGAGCCTGGGCAACGGGGCGTTGCTGCGGGTGCTGCGACACCTGCTGCTGACCAAGGAGAACAGCAAGAGCGGCCGTGGCTTCATCTCCTATGTGGAGCTGGGTATCAACCAGCTGGGTGCCGTCTACGAGGGGCTCATGAGCTACTCGGGGTCCTTCGCCACCGAGCGCCTGTGGGAGGTGGCGCCGGGCGGGGACGCCTCGAAGGGCTCGTGGGTGGTGCCCGAGGACGTCATGAAGGGCCTGGAGGAGAAGGACTTCGTGACGGTGGAGGATGAGGTGACGGGCGAGCGCCGCAACGTCACCTATGAGAAGGGCCAGTTCGTCTACCGGCTCTCCGGCCGGGACCGGCAACGCTCGGCCTCCTTCTACACCCCGGAGGTGCTGACGCGTTTCACGGTGCAGCAGGCGCTGGCCGAGCTGCTGGATCAGGATGGGCGGACGACGAGTGCTGAGGAGATCCTGCACCTGACGGTGTGTGAGCCGGCGCTGGGGTCGGGGGCCTTCGCGATTGAGACGGTGCGCCAGCTGGCGGAGCAGTATCTCTCGCGGCGTGAGCGGGAGCTGGGCCGGCGTGTGGATCCTGAGGAGCGGCCCCGGGAGCTGGCGAAGGTGAAGGCCTTTATCGCCTTGCACCAGGTGTACGGGGTGGACCTCAATGCGACGGCGGTGGAGCTGGCGGAGGTGTCCTTGTGGTTGGACACGATGGTGGAGGGGCTGGCGGCCCCGTGGTTCGGGCTGCGGCTGCGGCGAGGTAATTCGCTGGTGGGGGCGCGCCGGGCACTGTACTCAACGTCGCAGTTGAAGAAGCGGGCGTGGCTGTTGGCCGCTCCGGTGGCCGAGCCGCTGAGCCAGGTGGCGGCCGTGCTCGACGACGCCGATGCCGCCTCCCGGCACCGGATCGGCGGGACGCTGGACGTCTCGGGGAGCATCCATCATTTCCTGCTGCCGGCCAAGGGCTGGGGTAGCGCGGTGGAGGTCCCCAAGCAGGTGCGGGACCTGGTCGATGCCGGCAGGCTCAAGGCCCTCAAGACCTGGCGCAAGGAGATCACGAAGGCGCTGAGCACCACCCAGGCCTTGCGGCTGACAGCCCTGGCCCGCCGCGTGGAGGTGCTGTGGGAGATGACCCTGCGGCGCCTGCGGGTGGCGGAGGCGGAGGCCTCACGGCGCATCGACCTGTGGGGCCGCGAGGCGCAGGGCGACGCCGGTTCAACGGTGTCCCGTGAGGAGATTGAGACCTACCTGGCGGCACCGGGTTCGGCGTACCGGCGGCTGCGGCTGGTCATGGATGCGTGGTGCGCCCTGTGGTTCTGGCCGCTGACCACGCAGGTGACACCGCCGAGCCTCGATGAGTGGCTGAGCGCCCTGGAGGGGCTGCTGGGCAAGCAGGTCAAGGACGCCAAGGGAACCGATGGGACCCTCGTGGATGCTTCCTCCTGGGCAGAGCTGGACACTATGGAGGAGCTTGAGCTCGGACTCGCCGGAGCCCGCAAAGTGCAGTCGGTCGGTGACGAGCACGAGTGGCTCACCGTGGTCCAGGAGGTGGCGGAGGTACAGGGCTTCTTCCACTGGGAGCTGGACTTCGCCACCGTCTTCGCCCGCGGAGGCTTCGACCTCCAGGTGGGGAACCCGCCGTGGGTGAGACCAACCGTGGACCTCAACAGTCTCCTCTCCGACGGTGACCCGTGGTGGTCGCTGAGCCACAAACCTTCCGTCGCTGTGAAGAAGGAGCGTATGCCGCTCACTCTGGCTCGTCCCAGAGTCCTTCACGGAGTCCTCGATGGAACAGCCGAGGTCATTGTCCTCTCCGAGCTTCTGAGCGATCCAACCATCTACCCGCTGCTGAGCGGCCAGCCGGACCTCTACCGGGCCTTCATGTGCCAGGTGTGGCAGCACCAAAGCCAAGGAGGAACGTCGGGGCTCATCCATCTTGAAAGTCATTTCACGGACTCGAAGACTCAAAGTCTTCGATCCGCATCTTACCGCCATTTGCGTCGACACTGGCAGTTCATCAATGAACTTCACCTCTTTGACATCCAGAACCAGAAGCGTTACGGCGTAAATATTTACAGCAACGAACAAGACGCCAGTTTTCTTCACGCATCCTCTCTCTACCACCCAGATACCGTACAACGCTCACTAACACATGATGGGTCAGGCGAAGAACCTGGCTTCAGAGACCCCCGCACCAGCACCTGGGACCTACGGCCCCACGCAGCACGCATTGAATCCATTAGCGAATACACTCTAAAGATTTGGCGAATGGTGACAGAAGCCGACGACTGGCGTTCAACCCCCATGATATCAACCGTCAACTCTGCGGCATCACGCACTCTTGCAACTTTGGCCACCCAGCAACGTGTCGGAAGTATCGGCCCCCAGTTTTCAGCTGGTTGGCACGAAACGTCAGACTTCGAAAAGGGTCGCTTCAGCAAGGAGTGGGGGCCGACCTCTTGGGATAGAGCCATCCTTCAAGGATCGCATCTCTATGTGTCCACGCCACTATACAAGCAGCCCAACCAGACGATGGCCAATCAGCGCGACTGGACCACAACCGACCTGGAAGCACTCTCCCCGACCACACAGCCCATCACCCAATATAAGCCTGCCGGCGACCGCGCTACCTACGACCGCCTCTACACCCACTGGGACGGTTCTCCCGCTCGCGACCACTACCGCATCGCCTGGCGCCGTATGGCCGCCAACACCGGCGAACGCACCCTCATCCCCGCCATCATCCCGCCCGGCACCGCGCACGTCGATCTAGTGTTCTCTGCGTGCGCACTGAATGCCTCTCGTCTAAATCTTCCCATGACCGCAGCCACGGCATCCTCTCTCCTCGCAGACTTCCAGATCCGTTCGCGCGCCCGAAACGACATTCGGGGGACAGATTTCAATCTTCTTCCTCAACTTCGAACCGATAACCTCCTAGGCCCACGAGTGACGCTGCGAGCACTCCGCCTCAACTGCGTGACGGACGCCTACGCCGAGCTGTGGGAACAGTCCTGGGATGACCGGTTCCTCGACGACACTCCCATCCTCGAGCGTTATGACAAGCGACCGATTGGACCGACGTGGACGCGTGACACGCCGCTTCGTCGCGCCGAGGATCGTCGGAACGCCCAGGCGGAGATCGATGTGATGGTGGCGATCATGTTGGGCGTGCCGATTGAGGATTTGTGCACGATTTATCGGACGCAGTTCGCGGTGCTGTACGACTATGACCATGGCCGGGGTCAGGGTGCTTATGTCTATGACGCGAATGGCCGCCAGGTGCCGACTCCGGTCCGCCAGGCCTGGGACAAGCGCCAGCGCCCCACCTCCAACGAGGATATGCCACTCTCGGAGCGGACTCACACCCACCCCGGCTCCGGCATTTCCTACACCTACGCCCTCCCCTTCCGCATCCGCGACCGCGAATCCGACTTCCGCCGCATCCACACCACCCTCACAGAGCAAGCATGAGTTCGGTGCGACACCCACTACCCTTATTGCCCCCACTAAGAGGCAACTACTCCTCAATCAACCATACGTTATTGACGACGAAGGCAACCTAGACAGACTTGGCACTTAACGTGATTCACCCAAAGAGAGGCTTGAAATGTCGAAGGATAAAACAGTGCCGGAAAATAGAAATCTCCCAGCAACTCAGATTGGCAAGGATAAACCACAACCGCAACACACGTACCCTCTGATACGACCCTAAGTCCACCCTAAAGAATAATCAGGAAGGTGCCACATGCACCTGAAATGCATCGAAGTAGATGGATACCGCGCCTCTGCAAACTCACCGATTGTCTGTGAACTACCCGGGCGTTTCTCTCTAATCCTCGGCGCCAACGGCTCGGGCAAGACAACGATCAACGAGGCGATCGCCCTGGCTCATCCACGCAGCTTTCCTCGGCTCGCGCCGATTGATGCAACGGCATTGGGGCCGACCCCCCGCATGGTACGCGTTACGTACGAGTTCGAAGCAGATACATTTTGCGAAGGAGCCCTGGGGGCATATCGAAGGCGGCGGGGTTTCAGCGCTCCGCAGTGGTGCCGCCCGCTCGAACGCTCGCTTGGCCGTGTTCGCGCCGGCCAACCCCTTGAACCCTCCGACGAGTACGACAGCATTCGGCTCGTGCACCTACCGGCGTTGCGAAATCCGGTCGACGACCTCTCACGGCGCGACGCCCGAGTTCTCCTCGAACTGCTCCGCGCCGACGAACGGAAGCACCCCGAAACCGGCGGCCTACGATCTCTGCGAGCCCAAGCCGAGGGTATGCTCAACTCGCTGACTAAGCACCCACTCGTGGGAAACGTCGAAGACCGCATCGCTGAGAACCTCAGAATCATCAGTAGTGGGGTCAAGGAGCATCACGCGTTTGTCGGGACCCAAACGGTCGATGACACCTACCTCGCCCGAGTATTCGAGATGCTCGTCGCGTTGATCCCAGACCGCATGACCGCACAGCGGTTGCAGGTGTCGAGCCTGGGCTATGTAAACCTGCTTCACATAGCTGTCACTCTCGCCGGCATTCCAGATGCAGGAAGCGCACCAATTCCTGACGTTCCTCCAGCTGACAGCAGGGAGACAGACGAGGATGCGGGGTCAGCACCTCTGGCAGCGGACGATGAACTTGCCGAGGCTGCGCGAGAAAGGCTTGCTCGGACTATGGAAGCCGCGGATGCTGATGCCGACTCGTTCTACCCCGAGCTCTTCCACGCAACGGTCCTGATCGAGGAGCCGGAAGCGCACCTCCACCCACAGCTCCAGTACGGCCTCATCCGCTATCTACGCAGTCTGGTCAAAGAGCGCCCAGATATTCAGGTCGTCGTGACAACACACTCCGCGGACCTTGCTTCCGCGTGCGATCCCGAGGAACTAGTCGTCGTGCGAAAAGACGCAGACAACCGCACACTCTCCCGCCGAATCGCAGACCTCCCACTTGAGGACAACCTCAAGGCTCAGCTTTTCCAGCAGACTCGCCTACACCTCGACGCAACACGGTCAGCCGCTTTGTTTGCTGACCGCGTTCTCATCGTCGAGGGCGTGACAGAGGCCAGCATCCTCAGACTGCTCGGACGCGCATGGGCAGGTAGTGACTCTCGACGAACCGGTTTCATCGATTCCCTTGCGATTCTTCCAATCGGACACAAAGTTGGGCAATGGCCGATCCGCCTTCTCGCGACGCCTAACCACGAACTCGTCACCCGTGTTGCCGCCCTAGCTGACACCGATCTACGAGGCACGCCACTCCCCGCCCCGAAACCGCCTGCTTGGCATGGAAAACTTGATCCTGAATCGGCGCGCTTCTTCTGGTCCCGACCAACACTGGAACCCTCACTAGTCTGCGGCAACGAAACGCTCATCAACACGGCATTTACGAAGTCTAACCTCAATGCACCTAACCCAATAACGATCGACACCGTCGACCAGTTCTTTGTGAATCAAAAGAAACACAAGGGCAAATTTGCCCTCGCACTGGCGTGTGTTCTCGACCAGAACTTGAGCTCGATCATGGTGCCGAGTCACATCAATGACATGTTCACCTGGCTCTACGACGGAACCGAGCCCGGCTCCACTCCCGCAGATAACATCACCTGAGTTCATCGATGGTTCAACTAACCAACGCCCAAGTACTTGCAGCGGCCACGCCTGATCGACTCATCAACATCATCTCAGCCCCAGGAAGCGGTAAGACGACCATAGCAGCTGAGCGCTACGGCTACCTGCGATACCATGCGGGCGATCTTCGTGGCGTGCTCGGCCTAACCTTCAACCGAGCCGCAGCGGCCGAGTTACGCCGCCGGATTGACCTCCGATGGGGCACGAACTGTATAAGGCCGGCTCATCGCGTCATTACCTTCGATCACCTCCACGTCAACCTCCTCACCCATTTCCTCAGAGAAGGCAAAGTCACCTGGCCCAACAAGATCACAACGCCTGATGTCCGAGACGATTACCGAGGTGTCAAGGGTTTCCGTTTCCTCCAAGCCGGAAACTACGTCCGCGTCGCGGACCTCGACAACAGACGTGTCGTTGTCTCCCAGAGCCGCAAAGTGACAAAGCCGGAATCAGGCATTGGTAACGTCGACAACCATCGAGCAGTGCTCAGCGCGGGGACAGTTAGCCACAGCGATGTTCGCAGCATTCTGCGATCCGCGATGAGACAGAAGGATCTCCGACGATTCGCATCGGACTGGCTTTCTGAAAACTACCGGGCATTAGTTATCGATGAGGCGTATGATGGGGACGGTCTCGATCTCTGTGTCGCCTATCTGGCCGCCGAGGCCGGACTGTCTGTCACCCTCATTGGCGACCCTTGGCAAGCGCTTTACAAGTGGCGAGGCGCCGAGCCGGAAGTCGTGAGGAAACTGCTGGACAGCACCTCCGATCCGTTCGCTAAGTATGAGCAACCAAAATCATTCAGGTTCGTTGGCGAGCAAATGCCTCAACTGGCAGCGAATCTACGTTCCGGTATCGGCGGAACTCTGCCTCACACTGATAGCAGTGAGGTTGATGTCGCACTCGCCCGGAATTGGGTCCAGCTATGGGACGTTGGCGACAATATTCTTCCACTCGCTTTCCGCACGGTGAACAACGCGACGGATGCAGCCATGAATCTGCTCCTTGATGTTGTCACGCGCGCTCGCCTCGGCACGACATCGTACGGACGTGAAGGCGCTATCATGAAGCTCGGACTCGATCGCGAAAACTTCCAAGCGAAGCAAGACCAGGCACTTATGCCGATTGTCGAGAGTCTGCGCGCCGGCATAGGCGAGGCTCAAGTACTTGACAACCTCCGCGAAACCATCAAGAGGCTCGGAGTACGCAAGCCAAGCCGACTCTCCGACGACGAGGAGGCTAAAGTTCGAACGCAACTCACTCGGCTGGCAGCAAGGCTTAGGCGGACGAAACTTATTCCTGGCCTCACCGTCTTCCAGGCCAAGGGACGGGAGTGGGAACGGGTTGGAGTAGTATTGTCTTCTACCCAACGTGCAACGCTCGCGTCGGGGCTTCGTGCGCTGGAGGAGGAACACTGCATCATCTATGTGGCCGTCACCCGAGCCAAACGGTTCTGTGGCCTACTGTCCGACACATCGGAGCACGAAGTTGATCAACCCCAACTCGATATGTAGATTCATGCAGTATTTTATCCAGGCGCCAAGTTCGGAGGATCGTGGGCACTCTCATCTAGGCCGTCGGGAAATACAGCGCGCTCTGGATGTCGGTGCCGACTGGCATGATGGGGCCTGCCTCCCTTCGGTACCTCCTCCCGGAACGTCCATGTGTCCTTGCCGGGGAGGGAAGGCTTGGGAAGGAGGTGAGGGCCGTGTCCAAGCCGAAAGGCCGACGCGCACATGTTTGCAAGGACATGACGAGGCTCATTAAGGATGCCCACCAAGGAGGCTCGACGCCTCAGGTCGAACTGCCCGCGACGTCCGGCGACCATGTCAGGCGGCATGGAAGCGTTTGTTCACACCTTGGCGAGTCATACCCAAGACATCCCCGATCGCTTGCCACGACAGGCCAACATCACGTGTGTCCATCACGGCTTCATCGAGTGCGCGCTCGGCGGTTCGAAGGCGTATCTGTGCGACCGCAATTCTTGCGAGAGCGGGATCATCGACCATGGCCACAGGCTCCGGGACATCTCCATTGTTGGCATTCTCGATCTCGTCGAGCATCTCTTCGGTGGTCTTCATATTCACTTCCCCCTCAAGAACTTCTGGTGCGCAGACGTAGCATGAAAGATGAAGCCGTCGTCATTGATACCGGTCTCGATCAAGCGGCAGAGTGAACGACCTCTATGAGGAGGACACAAATCACCGGACAGAAGGTCTGGCGCATGTACCACCCGTGCAGGCACCCGTAGCTACCTTCGACGGTAGACCTCTCGGCGGTGACCGACGGCGAGGACGAGGACCACCAGTACCCCGTCGTCGATCTCGTAGATGATGCGGTAGTTGCCGGTGCGTACACGCCACTCACCGTGCCCTCCGACGAGTTTTTTGGCACCTGTTGGGCGGGGCTCCTGGGCAAGTAGCTCAACGACAGCCTGAATCCGGCGTTGCGCGTGGCCGTCCAGCTTGCGCAGTTGACGGGCCGCAGCCGGGCTGAACTCGATCCGGTGAGTCATGCGAGCCCGAGGTCTGCCTTGACCTCGTCCCAGGGGATGGTGCCGTGCTCTGCGATCTCAGCGCGAGCGGCGTCAGCGGCCTCAATGTCCGCCAGGTCCTCCGCCGCCTGGGTGAGCCGCTCCAGGTCGTCGGCATCGATCACCGCGGCCACGCGGCGGCCCCGACGGGTGAGGAAGACGGGCGCATGGGTCACCCGGGCGTCGTCGATGACATCGGCGAGCTTGTTGCGCGCAGTGGTAACAGTCATTTCGGTCATAACGGACATTATGGACGAAAAGTGCGGAAACGTACATTACGTTACTTACAAGTGTCTCAGCCCTCACGCAGCCTGCGGTAGCCTCTGAGCTGCGGGATCAATCTCCCGGAACGACGACGATCCGCACGAGGCCGTGCCGGCCCCGGCGGGCACAGGTCCTGTGCCCGCCCCGGCCGACGCCGCTCCCATGCCGCATCCGAGCCCCACCACTCACAACCAGCGCACCTTACTCATGACTCTCCTGCTCCCCAGCCTCCAGGCCGAGCGCATCCGCCGCTCGATCGTCGACTACCTGTCGACGACCTTCGCGCTGACGGATGCGGAGCCCCGCCGCGCCCTCGCCGACTTCCTTCAGGACCCCGAGCAGGGAGTCTTCGTCGGCCCCTTCGTCCGCCTGCGCCTGCCCTACCTGGCCGC
>ERZ773083.2289-NODE-2289-length-12025-cov-4.171429_pt1 | contig 12025 bp, 11 predicted proteins | sample MGYA00511465_ERZ773083 | MGnify/ENA primary metagenome ERZ773083 (study PRJEB29015, sample SAMEA2738001) | human oral metagenome | biome: human oral; feature: human-associated habitat; material: dental | place: China | collected 2060 ... | reverse complement strand
ACGTATAGCTATATATACCGATATTATTTGCACCTAAAACCCTTGAAATATATGGCGTTGTAATTAAAGGTAACAGCATCACCAGAATTTGATATGCCAAATTGTACAAATAATTTTTCGCAACTGATTTTTTCATAATAGATACCTATACTAGTGTTGTTGGCTTTATAATTTTATTATTTCATTAATCTGAAATTTAATATTAACTTTAAGAATAAAATACTTATTTTTTTGCTAGTATTTTAATTATTTTATATAAATATGGAATTTAGTTTTCCTCATATTTCCAACTTGGATTATAGATTTTATTAATACCCATTATTTGTTTTTTTGCATCATGGTATGCAGATCTCATCATGATCCTCTTGATTTTATCTCTACACAATATACAATCTCTTAAGTATCCAAGATAATATCTAACATAATAATATCTTTGCGGAAAATTGTTTTTAATCATTATTAAATTATTTCTTGCGTTATAATAACTTCCCCAGAAAATTTTCTTATATTTTATTGGATTCGTATCATGAAAAATTACGCTCTTAGTACATGTAAATATTTTTCCGATTTTTCTTAAACGTAACGAATGTTCTTGATCGTCATGATATATAAAAAAATCTTTTCTATCTAATCCCGCACAAAATAGACTATTTACTCTAATTGCCGTTCCAACATATGAGAAAATATCTATTTCAAAATATGGTCCTTTATATTCTGACTCACTAACTGGTTTCCATTTTAATGTTAGAAACTTTCTTTTTAACCTTAGTCTATGACCAGGATCTATCCCATTTTCGTTTTTTACAACACTACACAATGCTACTACATTATCCTTATCATTTATCTGTGAATAAACTTTTTCTATTTCTATCAATGTAGAATTATCGACATAAGCGTCGTCGTCCGAGACATACACCCAGTCCAACCCCACCTGCATAGCATATTTCATACCTTCAAAAAATCCCCCAGCACCACCAATATTCTTTGACATTGTCAATACCTTAATTTTAAAATTTCGTTTTTCTGTTAAATATTTTTTTAAGAAATTATTAGTACCATCAGTACTACAATTATCAACAATAATTACCGTGTCTATTTTTTTTAGCTGTTTTTCATAGCATGATAATGTTTTTTGTAACTTTTCTCTTCTATTATACGTAACTATTACGACCCCAAATCTCATCATTTTTCTCTCTCATATTTTACAAGTTAGTATTTTGCGCATTATTATATGACATCCAATATATAAAAATCATCCTGTTATTTTATGAATAACATATTATCCATTTGATGATAAGGTATTTATCTATTTACTATAATAAACTTTTTTATTATTTTGTCAAGTTTTCGTTATTTGAATTAATTCTCCAAGTGTGACGCTTACCAAAAGAATAAACTTGCTGTATAAGATTATAGATATAATTTTTTATGGTTTTCTTATTCATTATTTTTGTTGTAACTATTTTCGTAATATTTTTTTAAGTAAAACTCTTGTAAAAATTTAGCATTATTTTTGATATTGAATTTTGAATTTTTAACAATATTTTCAACACTTCTTCTATTTTTTACTTTTGTTTTACATATTGCTTCAGCCCATACATCCATAGGTTCGTTTAAATCAATGTTTCGAATATTATTTGTGATGTTTGCTTCTTTTGCAACACCTGTTGAAGCTATAACAGGAAGGCCGGACACCTGAGCTTCAATGGCTACTATTCCTAATCCCTCGAATAAAGAAGGCAAAACAAACACATCCATTCCTTGATAAATTCTTTCAATATCTTTTCTATTTCCTAAAAAATAAACTTTATTATTAATTCCTAAATTACTAACTTTTTCTTTTAGCTCGTTTTCAAGTGGACCTTTTCCAACAATCAACAATATAGCATTGTCTTTCTTTTTTTGAATTTCAAAAAAAACATCTATCAGAAATGATTGATTTTTTTGTTCATGTAATCTTCCAATATTACCAATTACGAATTTATCTTCTATATTAAGCTCTCTTCTGAAGTCTTCCCTAACTTCTTGCTTAAATAAAAACTTATCAATATCGATTGCATTATAAATTACAGTAAACTTTTTATTTTTAAAAGTATATCTTCCTGCATCTTCTGAACAAGCAAAAAAATCAGTTGGCCCATTTGTATATAATTTTCTTAAAAGTATTTTTGGATAATATTTCCAATCTTTAACTGCATTATTATTGTGCGTATGTGCTATTATCGTCTTTACGCCACATTTTTTAGCGGTATCGGTGCAAATTTTTCCAATTGCTGTTGCGTGAATATGAACAATCTTGTATTCAGGATGTTCTTTTAGTATAGTGGATAGTGTTTTTTTAAATTTAATAACATTTAAAGTTTTTCTGAAATTAGTATAATAAATTTTTCCACCTAAACTTATAATTTCATCATCATAGAATTCTTTTTCTTCATATTCTACTAAAAAATCGAATTGAATTTTATCTCTATCTATATTTCTATATAGGTTCATTAAAAAAGCTTGAGTTCCACCAGCTTCCATTTTTTGAACAATATGTAAGATCCTAATCGGTTCACTCATTTTTTGCTTCCTTTTAAATTTTAATTTTATAAATAAATCTTCGACATTTTAGTATAAACGGTATTATTTCTGGAAAAACTCCCATTAATATAGCTCTATACTTATCTTTTTTTGAAATATCTACTTTTTTATATATCTTATAATTGTTTTTTATATAATATTTGTATTCTTTAAATTTTTCTATATTTTCTTTTTTTCCGTTACCTAAACACATATAATCAAACGCATCACTATATGTTCTCCAAACAGCATATTTCCATGAATTAATTACACGATCGGTTCTTATCGAGAAGTTATTGTTCATAACTTTCATTGCGTATAAGCTATTTTCACATTTTTTAATTGAAAAATCGGAAGTAGCACTTGTGGCATTGTCTCTTCTGTAATAATATACTTTATAATTACTGATTATAACTTTTTTTGCCTTTTGAAAACATGCAACATTAAAATTAAACCCTTCACCCATGTATATATCTTTAAGAAACTTAATCCCGTTGTCCTCTATAAGATCTTTTTTGAATATTCTAGAATAAACTCCAATCGGCATTCTATAATTTAATATTCTTATGGTAGCATCTTCTCCGTCTAAGGTCTCTATTGCTTCGTCTGACGTTTGCCCTTCATTGAAATTGCTAAACATTTTTGTGCAAACAGCAATATCAGAAGAGTCTTTTACGATCAGTTGATGCATATACTTTATATAATCATTCATAACAAAATCGTCAGCATCTACAAAGCATAGATATTTTCCAGTGGCTTTCTGTATTCCTGTATTTCTTGCCTCACTCACCCCTGCATTTTCTTTATGAATAACCTTTATTCTCGAGTCTTTTCTTTTATATGTATCGCAAATTTTTCCAGAATTATCTTTTGAACCGTCATCAATTAAAATAATTTCAATATTCTTATACGATTGCGATATTAATGATTCCAAGCATTTTTCTAAGTATTTTTCAACGTTATAAACTGGAACAATAATAGATACTTTATCCTTTTCCATTTTTATTCACCTCAATATTAGTTATCTAATAGACCTTTTTAAATAATTCTTTGTTTTTGTTCTCTCTTCCTTTAAGATTTTATCAGTATCTGAATAATCAATATTCCTATTTCCAATTTTCTCGAGATCAGAGATGTTGTATATAATCCTATCTTCTAATTTTAGACGACACAATAAATCAGTGAGTTTTTCTTCGTTACCATAGTTATTTCCTATGCTTTTTCTAACTATAGTTACAAATCTTTTCTTATTTATAATTGAAAAAATACTTCCATGAAATGTATCTGTTACGATTATTTCTGCATTTTTAAAATATGCTAATACTTCAAATGGAGAGCAATCAATAAATTTATCAGCACAGTTTTGTGCTCCTCCTATTGCGTAAACTCTAAGTTTATTCTTCTTTGCAAATCCTTTTATATACTTTGATTCTTCTTTTGAGATTCTGTTCGAATAGGCATATACTATCATAAATTTATCATTTATATTTAATTCGGGAATTTTATTACAGTCGTTTACGTAGTCATATGCCAATACGGGATCCAAATTATAATATATATTTTTTTCTGTCATTTCACTGATAATTTTTCCAGAATTTGTATCTCTTACTGAAATATCATCAAATTTCTCTATTAGTTTTTTTATTTCGTCAAATTTACTATATTTTTTTAATTTACCTATAGTTGTATTTCCGAAAGAAGCTGCATACGATATTAAATTTTTAGCATTATGATCTTTCCCGAATAATTCCATCGAAAATCCAACATTTGCATTTGATTGAATACAATTAAAAACTTCGTCACTTCCGATAACAAGTGTATCTAATTTTGGATTATAATTAAACTCTTTTGTCAAACCTAATAATTTATAGTACTTTTTTCCAAAGTTTTTTTTATGTATCATGTACTGTATTTTTTGAACAAAAGAGGCATCTCCTTCCATTGTTTGTACTATTTTACTGAAAGAATTATGTTTAACGTTTTTTTTCATTTCTATAACTGGCTTCTCAACATGATAATCAACAAATTGAACTTCATGTCCTAAGTCTTCTATAAGCGTTTTTAAAGCATACGCTTGCAGAAATGAACCATAATTTTTTATTCTTTGCATTGATAATATTCCAACTTTACTCATCTTTGTCTCCAATAATAATTACTGTATACTATTTTTAAAAATTTATTTTTCCATACTAATTGATCTTTTGTCATTACTTATGGGATTTATACTATAAATAGAACCCGCAACAATAAATGTTATACCTAAACATTGTGGTGTAAATGTATTCTCTTGAAATATGGAAACAATAAGAAAAATAATTGGTAAAAATGCTATTAAGAAATTTTTATTGTTTCTAATATTTTTAAAACCAATTATCAAAAAAATACTTGCAAAAATTACAAAAAATGGGTAGCCTAATTGATATATTAATCCCATCATTCCACTTTCAGCACCAGTTGAAAGCCATCCGTCTTCCTGTGCACCGTAATTCCCACCCATTCCTAAACCATATCCTAAAATTGGCTTACGTAATGTATTTATAAATGTTTGTTCTATTGCGTAAAAATGATTATTTGCTGCGGCTCCTACGTTTTTATAGTACCATAATGAAAAAAAGGTGATCATGCCTATTAATATAGTAAGTAGAAAAATATATTTTGTTTGTGTATTTTTTTCTTTTTTAGATTTACCACTATTTAATTTAAATTTTGCAAGAAGTTTTTTTACGAAATCTATTATTATGGAAAAAATACAAATCATATATGCCCCTTTTGCAAATGTTGTTACTAAGCCAATTGTGACTATAACAAATTTCATAAAATTACTGACGCTTTTACTTTTTAATTTATAATACAGTGACAAGAATGGTAAAATTAAAAAGTACCCGAAATTTATAGGTTCGAACATTATTGATCCTATTCTGTTAACCTCACTCTTGTATAATGTTGTTGTGAACCTCCCAGTAAAAGATCCTTGCAGAGGAGATCCTTTTGCTATATACACTTCTTTTATTCCTAGCATTTCAAAAAACTCAAACGGAAGAAATAAAAATATAATCCCAATAAGTGATAGTATGACAGCGTATTTCTCTGTGAAATTTAATATTTCATTTAGAGAACTACTATTAGGGCAATAGTATCTTCCTATCGTAAAGAAACAATAGAAGATTGAATAATTTCTAAAATAATTTAATTTTCCAATTAAAGTTCCATTACTTACATTCATTGTAATTGAAAGCAACATTAAGACAACAATCGTTATTCCTAATTTATCGATAATATCTGTTTTCTTTTTCAAGAGAACATATATTGTTAATACATAACACAAAACGGTTGGAGCTTGAGTTAAAAACGATAGATTTGATGACGTATTGCCGCAAGTATGGGCCACCAAACCGATAAATAAGTTTTGAAATGCTATTTGAAATATTAAAAATATTACCAGTGATTTTTCTTTTTTTTCTCTACAAATCAAACACATGACAGCTGAAAGTAGTAGAACAACTAATAATGATAGTATTTCTAGATGAAATACTATACCAAAAATTTGTGCAACATAGATCAAGAATCCAACTAAAATAATATCTTTTCTCATTTCTTTCCTATGTTAAAAATATCTTTTATTTCTTCATCTAATTTTTCACAAAATAATTTATTGTTAGATTTATAATTCTCTTTCATATTTTCTATGGTTGAATCATATTCTTTTATTAATCCTTCCAGGTCGTCTATATCATAACAAGGGATAACCGTATTGTATCTTGCAACTACTTGTTCTACAAAATCTTTTTGATGATTATTTACATGTTCATTAAATTTTTTTTGTCTAGGAACAACAATGGGAATTTTTCCGATTGAAAGTGGTGCTATAAAACTTGCTGGACCACCATGGGTAATTATAATTCTGGCAGTCTTTAGATATTTTTGCATATCATTATAGCCAACCAACTTATATGATTCACAGTATTGTGGTTCATAGTCGGTATATCCTTTTTGAATTATGACATCCTCATTAATTATCTTATCTCTTTTTAAATCATCAACTTTTTTCACTAATCTCTCAAAGGATTGTTCGTGAGTTCCTACTGTAACAAAAATCATAATACTCCTAGAAAATACTCCCTAAATTGATGGAGTTCTTATACACATTAGTCATTTCCTCCCATTGCACAATAGTTTTATCGCAAACCGGTTGGACTAATTTACCAGTCATTGTGGGCTTATCTATTCTATCAAAAACCTCAATGTAGATATTTTTTGTCCTAAAGATTTTTCCGATATAAAAGAAAGGTACCGCAATGGCAGCTCCATCTGAAATTATTAAGTCTGGTTTTTCCCTTCTTAAGACTTTAATAGCAAGAAATGTGTTTTTAATTAGGTTCGGAATGTTTCTATTTGTAGGAAAATGACAGTGATATAGTTTTTCATCTTTGAGGAGACTATTTGCATCTTCCTTGTCAAAGGTTACCCAAAAACGTTTTTTATCCTGCCAAAAAGGTTTTAACTGGTACAGCTGCGCTAGATGACCGCCGCTTGAACAGACAAGACAGATTTTAATTTCTTGCAAATTTTTCTTTTCTTTTTGCATCAGTTTCAGCGGTCCAATTATTTTACTATTATTCTATATATAATACCTTATTTTTGACAGTTTGTCAATTTACTTAGATAGTAATACTTCTAGAAAATACTCGGTGGGATTATGAAGATATAATATTTAACCTACACTTTTTATAGTTCAAAATTTCCTCTTAAAAATAAAGTTTTAATTTTTACATATAGTGTATTTAATAACTCAATATAAATAATAGAAAAATAAGCAATAATTGTAATGATGATAATATGAAATAGCTATAAAACGTAATGATAATATTAATCACAAACTACTTAATTCAATAAAAAAATGGGAACCGAAGTTCCCATGTGTTTTGCTCATTTTTCTTTCAACTTATCAGATCTGCGGATGCAGCCGGCGCACCCATATTGCGGTCCTCAAGTTTCTTGAACTCCAGCAATAAGCTTCCGATCGAATAGTGTCCGGTATTTACAGTCGCCAGATTCTTCTGGATCCATTCGAGAAGCACCTCAATCACCCCTGCCTGCTGATAGATATACAGGTACTGCTGCTTCAGCTCAATGAGACCATTGCGGCAGTTATCAAACCCATACTTCATGAGTTCAATTTTTCTCGCGAGGTCTTTCAGATCATGAACGCACCCTATATAAACACTAGGGCGTTTTTTCACATATTCGTCGACGAAAGACGAACTGACAAACAGCATGCAATCGTCATAGAGAATTCGTTCAGCTTTTTCAAACTGAACGAATGCGTCAATCAACGATTCAAGTTCGTGCAGCTTGAGCGAGCCACGGCTCCGAAATTCCTGAAGTCGTTCAAGACAATCATTGTCCTTGAAGGACTCAACGTCTCTGTGAAAATCGTTGAAATAGTATTCCAAGATGCTATACTCGGCTTTCCTTTCGGCAGCTTCCTCAAACGGGATGAGACATTTTGCATCAGAGAAAATCAGAAATACATCATCAATCGCCTTGATTTTTGCCTCCACAAGACGATCAATCGTGCCAACGATTCTCTCCACAACTTGGTTCAACGCCTCATTGAAATAAAATTCGTTGTGCTCAACCAGCATTTTTCTTCCCCTTTCTAGAAAAATTCACAAAACAAGAATTTAATGAACTTTACATATTTGTAACCTTGTATAATATAACATATTTTTTTCTTTTTGCAAATATAATAAAATATTAGTGAAGTGTTAATAGGTTGTGAAGAATTTTTCAAACTCACTTTGATCTGGCAAAATTTGCTCAAAAGCTGCTTCTAAAGCTTGTTTTGTTTGAGCAAGGTCTTTTACTTGACCGTCATTGATGCAGAGCAAATGATATTTTTGTTGTTTGATGAATCTGACAATTTTTTGGTTTTCTTTTTCATCGTCGCCTAACATAGTATGGTGTGAAAAGTAGGCGGAACGCGGAACAAAATTACCTTCAAGTAGTTGTGAATAATAGAATATGAGATGTGAAAGATCCCGATCCGTGCGAAACTGATGTTTGCAAGTTTCATCAAGTTTTTGCTCTTGTTTTTGCCAAATCTGTTTGAAAGTTGATTTTAGATAAGAGGTTGCACAATGCGGATCATAGATAAGAGAGAATTCGCTCCATGGTTGTAATAAGAGATTTCTTAAATTAAATAGACCATATTTGAGATTAAAAGCTTTGCTAAAATTATGCTTATAAAAAGAACGCTTGGAATACATCTGATTGATGACCGCCATATTATTCATTTGAATGTATGGGAATATATCACGTGATGGATTATTAATTAAAATATTTTCGACAAAACTTGCTTGCGGGAGAATCTTTTGTCTTGTGGCTACCAGAGATTTTTCTTGAAGAGGAGATTGAGTTTGCTTTTTATCTTTTATTTTTGTTTCAATAAAAAAATCAGTTGGTTGTGTTTTTTTCAAAAGATAAAAATCATCGTTAAAATATACAAAATATTCGGATAGATCTTTAATTCTATGTAAATTATTTTCAATGGTATGAGAATTAAAAGTTGGTAAGTACTTTTTAGGGATAAAATCACTGTGGCGAATAATTTTTAGCTTGGGATGAGTTAAATTTAGCCACTGCGGAAGGTGTCCAGAAGTAACGAAAAAGATTCGATGAACCCAAGGGGCGAATTTTTCTACTCCACGAAACCAGAATTTAAGAAAATCGAAATCATTACGAAAACGAAGTTCCGAACAATCAAAATTGCAATGAGAAAATATTTGAGATTGTGAAAGTGTTGTAAGTTTTTCGATCTGTGGAGATTGTTCTATATGCTTTATTGATTTCGTGTCTAAACCAAGCCTCTCTATGGCTCTTTGTTTTTCTGCCAACCACTTAGGGTCGCTACCGTCCACCCAAGTGATGACAAAATCAATTTTGATCATTTTTTCGACTCAGTTCCTGCCTTTTTTAAAGCTTCGTCAATCATTTTACGGAGATTTTTCTTAAAATCCGATTCTTTGACTGAGAGATCTCCCACTTTCTGATTATTCACAAGGATGGTCGGAGTTTCCGTAATTTTTACTAACTTAGAAAGTGCCATATCTGCTTTAACTTTTTTCTTCACTGCTTCACTGTTCATGTCAGCTAAGAACTGATCAGCATTTCCTTTATGATTAGAAGCTTCTTCAAAATATGACTTAAATTTTGCATCACGCGTATTACCACTAAGATCTTCCCACTCAGATTGATTCTTAAAGAGTAGAGTAGCAAAAGGTTGCCAATACCCTTGCATTGCTGCGGCATTAGCGGCATAAGCAGAGGCAGTACCATTTTTGTGATAAGTGAGGACAAAATTTCGAAAAATTAAACCGACTTGCCCCTTATATTCTTTTACTAATTCAGATAAAAACGGGAAAGTCGCTGCGCACCCTGGACATTGAAAATCAGCATATTCAATAATAAGCACCTTAGCATCTTTATTTCCCTCAATATTATCGCCAATTTGACCGTTTCTTTCATCTTTTTCAATATATTTTGTACGATCAAGCGAATCAATCCACTGATCGAACTTCTGATTTTGGCTATATGAATAAAAACAAAGAGATAAAAAGCCAATAACTAATGCGCTGATCGCGATAGCGGGTAATTTTCTCATAAACCTCCTTGCAAAATCTATCGATTATTTCTGTATTATTTTGTATAATGTAGATATTAGCATATTTTAGCGTGTTTGTGGGCGGTGCGACAAAAAACGGAGGTAATAATGGGTGATCAAAATGCGGACCTTAATCAATCGTCAGGTATCTTTGGTGAAGAGAGAAAAAGTTTTTGGAAAAAAGTTGGTGAAGGAGTAGGTAATTTGTTTTTGAGTATTAAAAAGGCGCTGGCTAAGATTTTTATTCAAAAAAATATTGATGAAAAAAGTCAAAACGATTTAGAGGGTGTAGTACAGAATACTTCACAAAATAACGGAAGAGATAATAAGAATATAGTCGAAGCGAACGAAAGTTCGTTCGTTGGACCGATGAATCACAATATTTTTACGGACGAGAAAGAAGCGAAAAATCTGGTACGACACGAGGCGGTGATGAGTGATGTAGCTCCGGAGATGAATGAATCTAACGAGAATGAACGAAGTGATTCCGGAGATTTTTCGAATGACAGAACAGAGAAAAATTTACCCCACTCTAGAGAGATAAATCGAGAACGAGATTCAGCACAGGAACATAATTTTTCCCAGATTACAGGACGAGAAGCCGAGGCATTACCAGAGATTTTTTATCCAGAAACGGTAGAAGACTTGGTTTGGCTGATTAAGCGATTACCAGAGACCGTGCTAACCAAACAACAAAAACGAACACTGGCGGCGGCGATGTCTTTTGACAGTAAGCTTGTAAAAGAAGTGATGACGCCCAAAAGTGAGGTAATCATTATTCATGAAAATGATTTTATGGGACCTCTGACTTTATCTAGATTATATCAATCTGGGTTATCGCATTTTCCAGTTGTTGGATTGCATGGCGAAATTGTCGGGATTATCCATACGAAGACTTTATTTAGCTTGAGCGTAAAAGAAACTGATCGCGCATCTGCTTTCTTAGATAAAGATATATATTATATGAGTGAAGATTATACATTAAAAGATGCTTTAATGGCTTTTATCCGAACAAGTTGCTATTTCTTCATTGTGGTTGATGGACACGGAAAAGTTACAGGGCTGTTGAGCTTTAAGAAACTAATTTCATTAATTGTGGGGGATTTACCAGAGTCAGATTTTGATCAAGACCAAGATTTGATGTCTGTAGTGAAACACGCACGTGAGTTACGTGAGAATACTGTTTGAAGACTTGCTAGATCTGATGTTAAAAATTAGAATTTAGTAAAATAGGGGTCTAAAGATTCATATTGAAATCAAGATGAGAAAGAAATTAAATGAGTTTAAATCCGATACATAAAACTAGGCGCGCAATAACAGCACTGATCTGTAGTGCAATTGTAATTCTGACAATCATTGCAAATCCAAACTCTTATCAGAAAAAAGCAGAGACGACGTCTTATCTAAATCAGACGGACGGAAAGAATCAGAATAATAAGATTATAGACGATAAATCTGGCATAGATTCAAGGCAAAATTCTACAGACAATCATAATGATGAACAAAATAATGAGCAAGAATCCGATAAGAAAACCGCAGAATTAAAACCACTGGCAAAAGAAATTTTAGCAAAACTGGAGATAAAGGGACGAGCACCAAAGACCGGATATAAACGAACCAAGTTTTATAATGGTTGGCCGGAAATTGAGGGTTGTAATTTAAGGCAGCGGATTTTAAAACGAGACTTTGGCGATACGGCAAAGGTGGACGAAAAATGTAACGTAGTGGCTGGAAAATTCTACGAGCCTTATACGGGCGAAGAAATGGAATTTAAAAACCGATCAGAAATTTCAAAAAAAG
>ERZ773083.2282-NODE-2282-length-12040-cov-4.762620_pt1 | contig 12040 bp, 10 predicted proteins | sample MGYA00511465_ERZ773083 | MGnify/ENA primary metagenome ERZ773083 (study PRJEB29015, sample SAMEA2738001) | human oral metagenome | biome: human oral; feature: human-associated habitat; material: dental | place: China | collected 2060 ... | reverse complement strand
GGGCGCGAGAGCGCGCCCGCTCAGCGACGGCGAGGCGGAGAGTTCGGGCGCGAGAGCGCGCCCGCTCAGCGTGGACGAGGCGTCGGCCCCCGTCCAGGCGGCCGGTGCCGACATGGTTGCAAGGCTCCTCGCCGGGCGACCGTTCTACATCAGTCACCGGATGGGAGGAAGCGAATACCCGGAGTTCACGCGCCGAGGGCTGGATGCCTCGCTCCGGGCGGGCTTCACGGCGCTGGAGGTCTCCGTGCGGCGCTGTGCGTCGGGGGAGTTCGTGGCGATCCACGATTGGACGACCGCGCGAACCGTGCGGGGAAGCAACTATCAGATTTGGAAGACTCCGTGGTCGACGCTGCGCACGCTGCGTCAGGGTGCGGGGCCGTTCATGCGTCTGACGGACATTGTCGCGAGCATCCCGGACACCGTCGTCCTCGCTATCGACCACAAGACGACCTCCTCCCAGGATCAGAAGAACAAGGGAGATCTGGCCTCCGAGAAGGCCCTCTTCGACTACCTGCACACGGCGTTTGGGGGTCATCCTGAGCGCCGCGTCCTGTGGAAGACCTTCGCCAAGGGGACGAGTGCGGCCAGAGCCAAGGCCCGCGGATATCGGACCATGGCCATGCTGTACCCCGCCGAGGTGGCGGGGGCGAGGCTTACCCAGTGGGACGTGCTCGGCATGGAATGGAACGCGGAAGCGCAGGTGTGGAAGACCCTGGCGGCGGCGAAGAGGCCGACAATTGCGCACATCGTCACGAATGCCGGGCAGGTGAGGCGTGCCCTCGCTCGCGGAGCAACCGGCCTGATGGCCTCGTATCCGTCGAGGGTGCACCCGTAGCTGGTCCGCGACGAGGAAGCGAATGCGGGAGGAACTGGTCGAGGCCGTGCTCCGGGTCGTCGAGGCGATACCGCCGGGGCGGGCGGCGACCTACGGGATGATCGCTGCGGCTCTCGGCACGGGGCCGCGAGTCGTCGGCCTGATCATGCGCGACTGGGGAGGCAGCGTTCCGTGGTGGCGCGTCGTGAACGTTCACGGAACTTTTCCAACAACCATTCGTGGACGGGGTGTTGACGAGTGGGAAAGAGAGGGGATCCCTCACGATCGGGTGAGGGGGAGGCTCGTGCTGAGCGCCTGCGTTGTTGAGCAGGAATGGCTCGATGGTGTCGCGCGCGAAGTCCTCACTAATCTGCGAAATAGCGGGAAAATGTCAGGCTAGCGCGCGGGCCATCGAGTTACGATTTGGTTGCGGCGCGACTCTTTTGGCTCGCGCCGAGCGTCACAATGCTCTACTCTTGAAGAGACGCCAAAGAGGGCGGTCTTCCGGATTCGTTTCCGTTAGCGTTAACGAAAGCGGAGGAGCAAACTCCAGAAACAGAGAAGTTACTGGTACCCAAGGGGTGAGAAGTGACGAACTTACTAGAGCTCAAGGGGATCTCTAAGACATTCCCCGGCGTGAAGGCGCTGTCCGACGTGGACCTTGACCTTCGGCCCGGCGAGGTCTTGGGCCTCTGCGGTGAGAACGGAGCGGGCAAGTCCACGCTCATGAAGGTCCTCACCGGTATCCACAAATCCGACCCGGGCGGCGAGATCTGGCTGCAGGGGGAGAAGGTCGACATTCAGTCGCCGGAGCACGCGCGTGACCTCGGCCTGTCGATCATCCACCAGGAACTCAACATCGTTCCTGACCTGACCGTCGCCCAGAACCTGTACATTGGTCGACCCGGTACATCCAAGTTTGGATACGTCGACGACCGGAAGATGGTTCGTGATGCGCGCGAGCTCTTCGAGCGCCTCAACATGGACATTGATCCCACCGCCCACTGTCGCGACCTGCCCGTCGCGCGCCTGCAGATGGTCGAAATCGCCCGGGCGCTGTCCTTCGACTCCAAGATCCTGGTCATGGACGAGCCCACGGCTCCTCTGACCACGACCGAGACCGAGTCTCTCTTTGAGCTGGTGCGCGACTTCGTGTGCCCGACGACCGGTCTGATCTTCATCACGCACCGCATGCCCGAGCTCACCGAGCTCACCAACCGCATCTCGGTCCTGCGCGACGGGAAGTACATCGGCACAGTGGACACGGCCTCGACCCCCATGAGTGAGGTCGTGAAGATGATGGTCGGTCGCGAGGTGCCCGCGGACGCTCGCCCCACCACCCAACCGCTCTCCGACGAGGCCGTGCTGCGCGTCGAGCACCTCTCGACGGTCAAGGCCGTCCACGACGTCTCCTTCGAGGTCAAGAAGGGCGAGATCTTCGGATTCGCCGGCCTGGTTGGCGCGGGCCGCACGGAGGTCGCGCGCGCCCTCTTTGGCGCAGACCCGCACACGGCGGGCGACATCTACGTCCACGGCGAGAAGGTCAAGATCAAGAGCGCGACCGACGCCGTGAAGAACGGCATCGGCTACCTGTCCGAGGACCGTAAGCAGTACGGCCTCCTCCTGGATAAGGACCTGTCGTTTAACACGGGCATGGCTGCCATGGATCACTTCACGAAGGGGTCCGTCGTTGCCACCAAGAAGCTGCGCGAGGTCGCTCAGGACTACGTGAAGAAGCTGCGTACACGCACCCCCACCGTTGACGTTGAGGTCCGTAGCCTCTCGGGCGGTAACCAGCAGAAGGTCGTTGTGGCCAAGTGGCTCGAACGCGACTCGGACATCCTCATCTTTGACGAGCCGACGCGCGGCATTGACGTGGGTGCGAAGGACGAGATCTACACGCTGCTGGAGAACCTGGCGAAGCAGGGCAAGGCCATCATCGTGATCTCCTCGGAGCTGCCCGAGGTCCTGCGCCTGGCGAACCGCATCGCCGTCATGGCCCACGGCCGCATCATTGGCACCCTCTCCAACGAGGAAGCCACCCAAGAAAACATCATGGAACTGGCCACCGTCGGCCAGGAAGAAGCGAACGGAGTACACGCGTGAGCACCGCCGTCGTCGATAACAAGGGCCTGGAGGCGCCGTCGCCTTTCAAGACCTTCATGAAGAACAACATGCAGCTGCTGCTCGTGACGCTGGCGCTGCTGGTCGTTCTGGCATTCTTTAGCTTTGCAGTGCCCAACTTCGCGTTCGTGAATCGTGAGGTGTACCTGGGCATCGTCCTGCAGTCCGCCTACATCGGCGTCATGGCCCTGGGCGCAACCTTCGTCATCGCTACTTCCGGCATCGACCTCTCCGTCGGTACCGGCCTGAGCCTCGTGGCCGTTATGGCCGGTGTTTTCCTGGCAGGCGACAAGATGAACCTGCCGCTCGGTGCGGGCCTGGTCCTCACCCTCCTCGTCGGCATGGCGATTGGCCTGGTCAACGGCCTGAACATTTCGATCCTGGGCCTGCCGCCCTTCATCGCAACGCTCGCGATGATGATGGTTGCCCGAGGTCTCGCCCTGATCATCTCCGACAAGGCGTCGATCTCGATTGCGAACCCGGGCTACAAGTACATCGCCTCCGGCATGCTCATCCCGTACGTCGCCAACGCTGTCCTCATCTTCGTGATCCTCACGATCCTGGCGACCTTCCTCATGAACAAGACGCTGCTGGGCCGCTACGCCCTCGCGATCGGCTCTAACGAGGAGGCCACCCGCCTCTCGGGCGTCAACGTGCGCCTGTGGAAGATCATCATCTACGTCGTTGCGGGTGCCTTCATGGCCATCGGCGCCGTCCTCTACTCTGCCCGTGGTGGCCTCGTCCAGCCCGCCGAGGGCGTGGGCATGGAGCTCAACGTCATTGCGGCGGCCGTCATCGGCGGTACCTCCCTGTCGGGCGGTCGCGCCTCGATCCCCGGCGCTCTGGTCGGCGCGATCCTCATGGAGACCCTCAAGAAGGGCCTGACCATGATGGGTATCGCCGCCGAATGGCAGTTCGTGGTCACCGGCATCGTCTTGCTCCTCGCCGTCGTCATCGACAACATCCGCCGCGTTCGCGAGAACGCAGCCTGATTCCCCTCTTTCGGTATCACCCATCGCGGACCGACGTCGGTCCGTACACACAACGGGCGGGAACGAACCCGCCACCCCACGAAAGGAAAACCAATGCGCCCCATCGGACGTATCATCGCCGCCGCCGCCGTCGGCTCTATGGCCCTGGGCATGGCAGCCTGCACGACGTCGACCGACTCGACCGACACGAAGTCCGGCGACTCCAAGACCGGCCAGTCCTCGGGAGCCACGAAGGTTGACACCTCCGGCAACCAGCAGGACTGGGAGAAGGCCGCGGTCAAGGGTGATGGCACCAAGACCATCTACCTCGTCTCCAAGGGCTTCCAGCACCGCTTCTGGCAGGCCGTGAAGGAAGGCGCCGAGCAGGCCGGTGACGAGCTGGGCTACAAGGTCAACTTCGTCGGCCCGCAGGACGAGACCAAGGTGACCGAGCAGACCGATCAGCTGAAGTCCGCGCTGGACTCCGGCCCGGCTGCCATCGGCTTCGCCGCCCTCGATTCCAAGGCCGCCGCCGACCTCCTCTCGGAGATCAACAGCAAGGGCATCCCGGTCGTCGCCTTCGACTCCGGTGTTGAGTCCGACATCCCCGTCACCACCGTCCAGACGGACAACAAGGCCGCGGCCGCTGAGGCCGCCAAGCACATGATCGAGCTGCTCAAGGGCAAGAAGGGTTCGGTCGGCATGGTCTGCCACGACTCGACCTCCACCACGGGCAAGCAGCGCTGCGAGGGCTTCAAGGAGTACTTCAAGGCCAACGCTCCCGCGGACCTGAAGCTCCTGGACGAGCAGATCGCCGGTGAGGTCACCAAGGCAGCCGACACCTCGCTGTCCATCATCCAGGCCAACTCCGACATCGTCGGCATGTACGGCTCCAACGAGGCCGCGGCTTCGGGCATCGTCCAGGGTGTTGCTGAGTCCGGCAAGGACGTGACCGTCGTGGGCTTCGACTCCGGCAAGACCCAGATGGACGCCATCAAGTCCGGCACCGAGGCCGGCGCCGTCACCCAGTCGCCCGTCAAGATCGGCTACTACACGGTCAAGGCGGCCGTCGCGGCGATCAACAAGGGCGAGCTTCCCAAGGTCATCGACTCGGGCTTCGCCTGGTACGACAAGAACAACATCGACGATTCCAGTATCAAACCCAACCTCTACGAGTGATCTCCCGTTTCCGCCGGGCGGGTACTGCCCCGTCCGGCGGGAACCTCCCATTTGGCCGATTCCCGCGTCTCGAAACCGTCAGCTTCGGGACACCGGAATTGGTCAAGCCTGGTAACCACAATCGAAGTTTAAGGAACAATCCATGACGAACCATCCGAAGATCGGCATCCGTCCCATCATCGACGGCCGGCGCCGCGGGGTCCGCGAGAGCCTCGAGGACCAGACCATGAACATGGCCAGGCGCGTCGCCGCCCTCTATGAGGCGGAGCTGCGCTACATAGACGGTAACCCCGTCGAGTGCGTCATAGCCGACTCCACGATCGGAGGGGTGGCCGAAGCACAGGCCACCGCCGAGAAGTTCCGCCGCGAGAACGTCGGCCTCACGCTGTCCGTGACTCCCTGCTGGGCGTACGGAACCGAGACCATCGACATGGACCGCACCATCCCGCACGCCATCTGGGGGTTCAACGGTTCAGAGCGCCCCGGTGCGGTCTACCTGGCGGCGGCGCTGGCCGGACACACCCAGCTGGGCATCCCGGCCTTCGGCATCTACGGCGAACACGTGCAGGACGCCGACGACGAGACCATTCCCGGCGAGGTGCGGCAGCGGCTGCTCGACTACGCCGTCTGCGGCCTCGCCGTCGCCCAGATGAAGGGACGCTCCTACCTGTCCATGGGCGCGGTCTCAATGGGCATCGCGGGCTCCGTCGTCAAGGACGAGTTCTGGACCAAGTACCTGGGCATGCGCAACGAGTACATCGACATGAGTGAGTTCGCCCGCCGCGTGAACGAGGAGATCTACGACGTCGAGGAGTACGAGAGGGCACTGGCCTGGGTGAAGGAGAACTTCCGCCAGGGTGAGGACTTCAACCCGCCGCACAACCAGAAACCTGAGCGGCACGACGACTGGTGGGCCTACTCGGTCAAGATGACCCTCATCGCCCGCGACCTCATGGCCGGCAATCCCCGGCTCGCGGAGAAGGGCTGGGGTGAGGAGGCACTCGGGCGTGGCGCCATCGCCGCCGGTTTCCAGGGCCAGCGGCAGTGGACCGACGGATTCCCCAACGGCGACCTGATGGAGACCATCCTCAACACCACCTTCGACTGGAACGGCACCCGCGCCCCCCACATCCTGGCCACCGAGAACGACTCTCTCAACGGCGCCTCGATGCTCTTCAACCACCTGCTGACCAACACATCCCAGCTGTTCAGTGACGTGCGCACCTACTGGAGCACCGAATCTGTGGAACGCGTCACCGGACACAGGCTCGAGGGCCGGGCCGCCGGCGGCGTCATCGACCTGCGCAACTCCGGGTCCACCACCCTCGACGGCACCTTCGCCGCGGTGCGCGAGGGCCAGCACGTCATCAAACCCTGGTGGGAAGTCACCGAGGAGGACCAGAAGGCCATGCTGGAGGGCACCACCTTCCACCCGGCCACCTACGAGTACTTCCCCGGCGGCGGCATGTCCACCCACTTCCGCTCCGCCGGCGACGTGCCCGTCACGATGTGCCGCATCAACCTCGTGGACGGACTCGGTCCCGTCCTCCAGATCGCCGAGGGCTGGACCGTGGAACTGCCCGACGAGGTCGCCACCGCCATCGAGAACCGCACCGACCGCACCTGGCCTACCACTTGGTTCGTGCCGAACCTGACCGGCGAGGGCCCGTTCACCTCCGTCTACGACGTGATGAACGCCTGGGGAGCCAACCACGGCGCGATCAGCTACGGCCACATCGGGGCCCGCCTCATCACGCTGGCCTCCATGCTGCGCATCCCCGTCAACATGCACAACGTTCCCGTCGCACAGGTCTTCCGGCCGAAGAACTGGCTCGGCTTCGGAACCGCCGACCTGGAAGGCGCGGACTACCGTGCCTGCGCCCAGTTCGGCCCGCTGTACGGCTGAGCCGCGCCTTTTCCGTGTGGGAATCGCCGCGAGAACCCCGAGCCGCGGCGATTCCTGCGCGAGGTTGCCCACACAGCGACCAAAGTTGTGTTGTCAACGCTAACGTTTATCCAGAGCCAGCTTTTCAGGAGAATCCCGTGACCGCCACAGCCCTAGCCGTCGACCTTGGTTCCTCCTCCGGGCGGGTGATCGCGGGGGTACTGGACGACGACCGCATCACCGAGACCGAGGTGCACCGTTTCCCGCACACCGCCGCGATGCGCGACGGCTACCTGTGTTGGGACCTCGACCTGATCCGGCGGGAGATGATCAAGGGACTGCGGCTGGCCGTCGAACAGTTTCCCCGGGCGACCAGCGTCAGCATCGATACTTGGGGCGTCGACTGGGTCGCTCTCGGCGCCAGTGGCGAGCCCCTCACCCCGGGACGCTGCTACCGCGACGAACGCACCAACCGCACCCTCGCCGCCTTCCGGGAGAGACTGCCCGACGAGAAGGCATGGGAACTGACCGGGACGGCACCGGCCACCATCAACTCCGCGAACCAGCTGTTCGCCTACCTCAGCGAGGAACCCGAAACGGCGGCGCGCACCGAGCAGATTCTGTTCCTGCCCGACTGGTTCACCCACCTCCTGACGGGCGCGCGGGGCTGGTCGCGTTCCATCGCATCCACTTCCGGCCTGTGCGCCCCGGGTGTGAACGACTGGGCTGGTGAGGTTTTCGACGCCCTCGGGATTCCACGCTCCTGGGTGGGGGAGCTGACCCCCGAGTACGGCATCGCGGGCCCCTGCACCGTCCCCGGGCTGGAGCAGCTGACCGTGGCGCGGGCCGGTGCCCACGACTCCGCCTGCGCGGTTGCCGCTCTGCAACGCGACGAGGGAGCCACCTGTTTCCTGTCGGCCGGGTCATGGTCGGTGCTGGGGGTGCTGCGGGACGAACCGCTGCTGGGCGAACAGGCCCGCGCCCTGGGACTGACCAACGAGGCCCGCGCCGACGGCGGGGTGCGTCCCCTGTTCAACATCACCGGTCTGTGGATCCTCCAGGAGTGCCAGCGCGACTGGAAGGCGGCCGGGCGGGTCCATGACATCGCCGCCCTGATCGAGGCCGCCCACCGGGCCGATTCTCTGGGGGTGGTGATCGACCCCGATGATCCGCGGTACGCCCAACCCGGCTCCATGGTGGAACGCGTCACCGAGGATCTGCGGACCAGGGGAGCCCCGGCGGGGATCAGCCAGGGGCAGCTCGTGAGGGCGCTGTGTGAGTCCTTCGCTGAACGCTACGTCCGGGGGGTGAGGGATCTCGTGGCGCTCACCGGCCAGGCCCCGACGCAGCTGAACCTCGTCGGCGGCGGATCCCGTAACACCCTGCTGTGCGACCTGACCGCGCGCTCCCTGGATGTTCCCGTGCTTGCGGGACCCGCGGAGGCCTCCACCCTTGGGTCGCTGCTGGGGCAGTTCGAGATCACCGGGGCACTCGACCCGGCCCGCAGGAACGAGGTCATCGCCGCCACCGCCGAGACCAGGATCCACCGGCCATGAGGTTCAGTTCCCGCCGAGCCCGGCTCTCCGATGTCGCAAAACTCGCGGGGGTCTCCAGCCAGACCGTTTCCAGGGTGGTCCGCGGCGCCAGCGTCGTGGCACCGGAGACCCGGGAACGGGTGCTGGCCGCCGTCGAGGAGCTCAGCTATCGCCCCAACCTGGCGGCCCGGTCGCTGTCGAACCGCCGTACCGGCGTCATTCACGTGGTCAACGCCACCCCGCTGTTCGGCGGGCACGCACGCACCTTCCTGTCGATCGTCTCGGAACTTGGGCGGCTCGGCTATCAGACCTCGATAGCGGGCAGCCCCAGGGACCAGAATCCCACCCTGGACCAGCTCGTGCCGCTCGGGGTGGACGGGATCGTCGTGCTGGGCGGCCACGCCCAGTCCGCAGACCTCGTCTCGGTGGTGCACGGCCGGATACCAGCGGTGTTCGTCGGGCAACGGTTCGATCTCCCGGACGACGTTGCAAGCGTCGCCATCGACCAGGACGCGGTGGCCCGGAAAGCGACCAACCACCTGGTGGAACTGGGACGTCGGCGATTGCTGCACATCTGCGGTCCCTCCGGCTGGTTCGACGCCCACGAACGTCGCGATGGCTTCAACGCGGCCTGTCGGGAAGCCGGGATCGAACCGGTCAAGGTCTCGGCTGATTCATGGGAGGCCCGCAGCGGCTACGCCCTCGGGGACCGGTTCCCCGGTGACATCGACGGGCTGTTCACCAGCAACGACCATCTGGCTCTCGGGGCGCTGCGCTGGTTCGCGGAACACGACCGGAACGTGCCCGGGGAGGTGGCGGTGGTCGGGGTCGATGACGTTGACGGGGCGGACAGTTTCCTGCCACCCCTGACCACCATCCGGCAACCGCACCAGGAGGTGGGGGCCTGCGCGGTGGGGCACCTGGCCGAGCTGATCGCCGGGGGATCGGCGCGACACACGCTCCTCGCCCCCGAACTGATCATCCGAGAATCCACGAAAGGACACTGACATGCTGTACGGACCCATGACCCACCCCGGGTTGCTGGCGGCGTTGGGGCGCAGCGGACACAGCGGCAAGATCCTGATCACCGACGGCAACTACCCGGTCGCAAGTGGCGCACCCGCGGCGGCGGAACGCATCTTCCTGAACCTCGCGCCCGGGCTGCTCGACGTCACCCGGATCCTCGAGGTGCTGAAACGCACCGTCCCCATCGAGCGGGCCGGGTTGATGGTGCCCGCCGCCGATGCGGTGGGCATCGAGGCCCCGGACGTGATCCCCGCCCACGAAGAATATCGGGCCACCCTGCCCGGTGTGGCCTTCGACGAGATTCCCCGCTGGGACTTCTACGACGCCGCGAAGGCCGAGGACGTCACCGTCGTCATCGTCTCGGCCGACCAGCGGCTCTACGCCAACCTGCTGCTCACCATCGGGGTGCGCGCCCCCGGCGAATGACGACAACCCGGGAGGATTTCCTTCCCGGAGACGGTTGAGCCGAGCCCCGCAAGCCGGTTGCGTCGAAATCATGTGGTAAGCCATCCTGGTGTCGTTCGCGTTGATGTTCCGGAATCCACGCCCGCTCGTGGGGGATGGATGGCATGGACGGGCGGCCGGGGAGGGGATCCCCGGCCGCCCACTGTAGCCATGTCAGGAATTTGTGACCGAACCGCTCACCTCCCCCTCCACCACGACCACCTCGGAATCCTTCGCCTCCCCCGTGACCCCGCTGGCCGAGATCTGGCCGGTGGAGTACAGGAGGGGGGAGCCGTCGCCCTCGGTGTGCAGCTCGTTGGTCCCGGTGGCCGTGACGGTGCCGTTGCCGCGGTCGGTGGCCAGGGTGGCGGAGTGTGCTCCGCGCGTGTGAATGATCACGTTCTCGCCTGTGATGGCTCCCTTGTAGGTGGCGTGCAGGCCACGCGAGGAGTTCGCGTGGGTCTCGATGGTGGTCTGCCGCGCCGTGGCGGTGGCGCCGCCGGTGGCCACGACACCGTTCGAACCGGATGACTGGGTGGTGATGGTCGTGTTCTCCATCGTCACGCTGGATCCTTCGCCGGCCACCAGTACCGCGGAATTGAAGCCGTAGAAGTTCGACTGCTCCTCGTTGGACGTGTCCCCGGATTTGGTGATCCCGGCATTCCTGATGGTCAGGCTGCCGCCGTTGACCACCAGGAAAACGGCCTGGTCGGTGGTGGTGGAGGAGTAGGTTCCGCCGTCGATCACCGCGTCGACGCCGTCGACGACGTAGGCCCCGGACAGGGTCGTGGACTTGCCGTCGATGGTCACGTTCACCTGACCGGAGGTCAGTTCGGTGTTCGTGCCGGCTGCGACACTCGCCGCCGAGGTGGCCCCGGCACTGGAGTTGGCCGTGGTTCCCGCGGAGGTGGTCGAGGTGTTCGTGGCCGATGCTGCGCTGCTCACCGAGGCGGGTTCCTCCGCCTTCACGTCGCTCGCGTTCACGCATCCGACGAGCGTCCCGGCCGCCAGCAGAACCGCTGCGGCGAGCCCCGCGAACCTGGCCGTGATCTTCCTGAATCCCATTGCTGTCCCGCCTTTCGGTTTCGTCCCTTGGGAAGAATCCTCGGGGCCGCGACGATGGGTTTCCCCTGAGAAACCAGTGCGTTTCCTGTGAACCTCAGAGCTTCACGATCTCCACCCGGGCGGCCTCAGTGCGCCCGTAGACCCACATCAGCAGCTCACCGGGTTCGCCCGTGATCTGCTTGGTGACGGGGCCGCGCCCGATCCTCCCGTGGCCACCCTGCGGGGTGCGGAACTCCCAGGATGCGAACGGGTGCAGCTGCCGGGAGGCCGTCCTGAGACGCAGCCACAGGGCCTCGGCCAGGTCGGGGGAGATCTCCTGTTTGGGCAGCCGGTTCGGGCGGCACACGTCCTCGGTGTGGATGAAGTACTCGCCGAGGGAGTGCCGGTGATCCTCCCGGGGATCGGTCGGCATGCACGCGAAGGACGCCGGGCCGGTGCGGATCTCCTCGATCAGTCCGGCGTAGGAGAACCGGTCCTTCGTCCGCCGGATCTCCCGGTCCGTGAGCCACGAGAACGGCGGCAACAGCATCCCCGCCCAGGCGAGGGGCCCGTGGTTCAGGATCCAGATGTGCGCGGCGAGATCGAATGCGGTCCAACCCGAGCACAGCGTCGGGGCGTCCGGGGCGACCATGGACAGCACGCGACAGAACTCGTCGCGTTGGGTGTTACGCAACTCTGCGGTCATGCAACGAGCCTACCCGGGGCCGGGAGCAGATAGGTTTGGCGGCCCCAAGGTAGAAGCTTCGAAGTTCATGGGAGTTGCAATGGATGCGGGACGAAAATCTTGGTTTGCCGGGCTTCTGGTCATCAGTTCTGTTGTGCTGGGGGTGAGCTCCTGCGGCGGCGGTGGGGAGCAGGCCGTGGTTTCCCCCGAGGCGAGTGCCGAAACCTCCCGGGCGACGCCGGACGCCGCAGAGTCGTCCGCGGCCGGGGAGGCCAGCTGCCCGAATGACCCCTTGACCTCGGAACTGGCCAAGGGCAAGGAAATACCCGCAAC
>ERZ773083.2280-NODE-2280-length-12045-cov-6.012594_pt1 | contig 12045 bp, 11 predicted proteins | sample MGYA00511465_ERZ773083 | MGnify/ENA primary metagenome ERZ773083 (study PRJEB29015, sample SAMEA2738001) | human oral metagenome | biome: human oral; feature: human-associated habitat; material: dental | place: China | collected 2060 ... | reverse complement strand
TAGTTAAGGGAGCGTGTCCAAGGCAAGATATGTTTGTAACGGTTTATGTGATAGACAAACCATTATTAGCTGAAATATCGAAGTTTTAATCTACTGATTCAATTTGAGGTATGGGAAGTTTTAGTAAATAAGATTAAATATTTTTAGGTTGTTTTGACGAAGATGAATGAGCTACCTGAACTTTAATAAAAGTTTCTTAGGTTCCACGTGGAACATAAAAAATATATGTAAAATTTATTTATTCTATGCTATAATAAACCCTATGAAAGATGAGGAGTACAATATTATATTTTATTTACAAAAGGTGATTATATATGGGTAGAATTATAGCTATAGCCAATCAAAAAGGTGGAGTCGGAAAAACCACTACAGCTATAAATTTAGCTGCAGCATTAGCCGAGGCAGGGCAGAGAGTTTTGGCAATTGATTTTGATCCACAGGGCAATCTAAGTAGCGGTATAGGTATAGAAAAAGAAAGTATAAAGAACTCTGTATATGATTTACTTATAAATGGAGTTGATTTTTATGCCGTGTTACAGGAAACAGAAGTGAAGAATTTAGATATACTTCCAACAAATGTTAATTTAGCAGGCGCAGAAATAGAGTTGCAAGATGAGGAAAACAGAGATACAAAGTTAAAGGAAAAAATTGATGCTATCAGGGCTAACTATGATTTTATAATTATAGATTGTCCACCTTCTCTCAGTTTGCTTACCATCAATGCACTCACAGCAGCAGATTCCGTGTTAATACCTATACAATGTGAGTATTATGCTTTAGAGGGCTTAGGTCAGATGGTAAAGACAATAAATCTAATAAGAAAAAAATTGAATAAAAAACTTATTATAGAGGGAGTTGTTTTTACTATGTACGATGCAAGAACTAATTTAAGTCAACAGGTGGTGGAAAGTGTCAAGGAAACCTTAGATGAATATATATATAATTCAGTAATTCCAAGGAATGTCAGACTTGCAGAGGCACCAAGCTATGGAAAACCTATTACTGAATATGACACAAGATCAAGTGGTGCGGAGAGTTACAGAATGTTAGCCGCAGAGGTTATAAGTAGAAATTAAAGTAAAGGAAGAATATAATGAATGAAAAAAAACGTGGATTGGGTAGGGGGCTAAATGCACTTATAAATACCGGCTCTGATACAGAGAACAATAAAGAAAATACAAAAGAAAATCATGAATATAAAGAAGTATTTATAAATATTTCCCTTGTAGAGCCTAATAGAAATCAGCCAAGAAAAGAATTTGACAAGGAATCACTTTCGGAGTTGGCTAATTCAATAAAACAATACGGTATATTACAACCTATAATAGTTCAAAAAAATGGAGATATGTACGAAATTATTGCAGGCGAAAGAAGATGGAGGGCTGCAAAAGAGGCAGGTTTAACAGAAGTACCTGTTATAGTTAGAGATTATGATAAGCAAAAAGTAATGGAAATCTCTATTATAGAAAATATACAGAGAGAAGATCTGAATCCTATAGAAGAAGCTATGGCATATCAAAGTCTTATGGAAGAGTATGGCTTAAAACATGATGAATTAGCTGAAAAAGTTTCAAAAAACAGAAGTACTATTACAAATTCTATGAGATTGTTAAAATTATCAAAAAACATACAGCAGATGCTCATAGATGGAAGAATAAGTACAGGACATGCTAAAGTTCTGTTATCTGTAGAAGATATAAACGAACAAGAAAAAATAGCTCAAGAACTTATTGATAAGTCTTTAAGTGTAAGAGAGTTGGAAAAGTTGGTAAAAAAGCACACGAAACCAAGAAAGAAAAAAGATGATAAGGACGATAAAGATTATAGTTTATTTTATAGAGAGTATGAAGACAGGTTAAAAGATATTTTAGGTACCAAAGTTCAAATAAATACTAAGGATAAAAATAAAGGACGTATTGAGATAGACTACTACTCGGCAGCAGAGTTGGAAAGGATAGTAGAGTTACTCAATAGTATAGTTTAGGAGGAAATAAAATGCCAACATTAAGTACTATGGATATAATTTATATTTCAATTGACGTAGTATTATTAGCGCTGATTATTTATATGATGATAAGGTATAGACAGCTATCCAATTCATATAATTTTTTTATGAAGGGTAAGAGAGGAGAAAATCTGGAGGGAACAATATTTAAAATAACGGAAGAAATCAAAAAACTTAAGTTTGAAGATAAAGAAAATAAAGATGCTATAAGGGTAATAAATAAGAATTTAAGAGCAGCTTATCAAAAATTCGGTGTTGTAAAATATAATGCTTTTAAAGGTATGGGTGGAAATTTAAGCTTTGCGTTTGCGATGCTTGATTATACAAATACAGGATATATACTTAACTCAGTACATTCAAGAGAAGGTTGTTTTGTATATGTTAAAGTTGTAGATAGGGGTCAGACAGAAGTATTATTAGGTACAGAAGAAAAAGAGGCATTGGAACAAGCACTTGGATATGTAGAAAGACCGGTATAATATCTTTTATATAAGAATAGGCTGTATTGATTTATCATTTTCTGTATTTATACTTAATAATATACTTATGATATTTCTTAACAGCCTATATAATATATGATTTCAATATTACTAATTTAAGTTATCTTAATCGCTTTCTAATTTCAGTCCCGAGCATATATGCTGCAATAATCTTTATCACATCGGTTATTATAAAGGGAAATACGCAAATAAATAAACTTTCTACAAAAGTCATTTTCTTAAAAATAGAAAACCAAATAGTTCCGCAAATATAACATAAGATCAAAGCAATAAACATAGCAAGTATTTGAAATGTTTTATTATTATAATATTTATGATTACAATATGAGCTGATATATACTACAATTAAGTAGGAAATAAGATAACCTCCGCTGGGACCGAGAATAATACCAAGCCCGCTTTTATAGCCTGCAAAAACAGGAAGACCTACTATGCCCATGAGTAAATAAATAAATACACTTATAACAGCAGAATTTGCATCAAGCAGATAAGAAATAATATATATAATAAATATACTTAATGTAATAGGTACAGGACCTATCGGAATAGAAACAGGTGCAAGTAAACAGAGCAGAGCGGACATAAGTGCCATTAAACTTAAATTTTTTATACTTAGTATGGATTTCATAAAAACTCCTTAAATAATTATTGCAAAAATTATTCTAGTTTATATAAAAAGAAATGTCAACTAAATTATAAAAAAAAATAACAATCAAACATGATTTTGGATAAATAAATATAATTAGAAAAGGTAAAAATTATGCATACATATTTTAGTTGTGCCGGTTTTTCGAAATATAAAATACGAACTGAAGTTAAAAATATATTGGATAGATTACAGGAAGATAATATTCAGAGTATTAATATAGGAAGAAATGAAAAAAATGAACTCATATGGGAAATTTATGCGAAAGTTTCTGAAAGTATTCGTATTTGTATTGATGGATATATAGATGAAAAAAAAGGGGATTTGGTAAGAGAAAGGTATTTTCCTTGCCTTTTTGCAAGTGATATAAGTTCAATGGCAGAAAGTACAGTGTATAGATTGGTTGATTATGAGTATTATTCCGTTATTTTAGACGACTCAAGGTTGGGGATATCTATTATATATAGAATGATAAATAATTTGGAATATATAAGCAGAAAAAACAAGAAACTTTCTACAAAAGTAGTTGTAAATTATATAAGTGCATGGGCAGAGTCGGCAAAGATAATATTGCCGTTATTCAAAACTTTTGAACAGGCGGAGTTTGAAAAAATTGAAAGTATGAATAGATTTATGCGTATAGATGCTGCTAAGAATGGTGATGAATCGGCAATGGAAGTACTTTCTGAAGAAGATATGATGTTATATGAGATGGCTTCTAAACGTTTGGAGCATGAGGATATATATAGTATAATAGAAACTTGCATAATACCCCATGGTGTTGAATGTGAAATATATTCAATAGTTGGAGATGTGGTGAATTTCAGAATAGAGGAAAATATTTATACAAAAGAGGAAGTATATATATTTACTGTTAATTGCAAAGATATAGTATTTGATATGGCTTTACCTAAGGAAAAGTTGGAAGGAGAGCCTAAGATTGGGCGTAGAATTAAAGCGGATATATGGATGCAGGGAATAGCGGCTTTTGAATTATAAAAAATAACTGGAAAAAAGTATATATATATGATATAATGAGATTCGGTTTATTGGTTTTACCAATAAACGATATAGAACATGCACACCCTATATTAATTTGATAATGTCCTATGATTTAGGAGTTTGCCTGGTAATCATTATTTGCTCTTATTGTGAAGAGTATTTTGGTTAAATATTTTACAAATGTCTGCGTAGCTCAGCAGGATAGAGCGTTCGCCTCCTAAGCGAAAGGTCGGAAGTTCGAATCTTCTCGTGGACGCTGGTAAGAATTAAGGAGCTGTGTAAACTCCTTTAAAAATCGCCGAAACCTTAAAAGTTTCGGCGATTTTTAGTTTTAAATAAATGTAAGATTAGTTTATGTTTATTATTGTTTGACAATGTATATAAAACTTTGTATAATTAATTATAAAAAAAGTATTTAAATGATGCGTATATTAAGATAATTTTGTTAAATGTATATAGTAAATATCAGTTATTATACAAAAAAATATTATATTCATTTTAGGCTATAATAATGAATATAATAGATGAGAGAGTTATACTGAACAGTTATTAATTTCTTTTATGTATAGTGATTTTTGTGCCTTGTAGAGTAAAAGGTAGTATATTTTGAAAATTAATTTCATATAAATAAGATATCAGGTCTATACCATATCACCTATATGGTACACAGAGGGGGCAGATATTGAAAAATTTGAGAATATTAAGAAAAAAGGCTAAGCTTACTCAGTCTAAATTAGCTAAAATGCTCCATGTCGACAGGCAGGTAATATATAAATATGAAAAGGGAATTAATCAAGCCTCTTTTGATACATTGCTTAAAATGAGTGAAATATTTGATATACCTGTAGAATACTTGATTAATGATGAAAGAGATATTGAATCTTATATAGAAAAAAGAATTATAAAACTAAGTAACTTTGAACAGGAATTTTTAATGCTTTTTAGAGGTATGGATAGGGCAGCTAAAAAGAACATAATTAATATTTGTAAAAAACTTATTGAAATAGAGCGTTTGAAATAATGATTTTTCAGATGGCAGATGGAGCAAAATAAAAAATATTATATTTATTTGTATACGCCGGGAAGATAAAACAACTAAAAGTATTCTAAAGTTAACTATTGTTAGTTGTAAGTCTCTTTATATGTAATATAAGAATGATAGAATTTATAGAGCATATAAAGAGGTTAGATAAGTGAAGAATTTGAAACTATTAAGAGAAAGAGCTAATTTAACTCAGGCACAGCTTGCAGAACTTTTAAGTATAACGCAGCAGGCAGTGAATAAGTATGAAACCGGAAACAGCGAGGCGTCATTTACAATACTGAGCAGCATGAGTAAAATACTTAATGTACCGGTAGAGTATTTGATAAATGATGATATAGAGGCGGAAAAATATATTGAAGGACAGGGAATATCCTTAAGTGAAGAAGAAAGGGAGTTTATTATTCTCCTAAGGCAGCTTGATAAATCTTCACAGGATATCGTAATTGATTTGTGTAACAATCTTTCCAAGACACAGAATAAAAGTACTACATTCAAAAAATAGTATACCAAGAACGATAAATATTTTTCTTAGTGTGTACATCAAAAAACATAGGTGTAGTGAGTATGGTATTATCTATTAACAAAGTAGTAATAAGTATAGATATCAATGATACATTATACCCGCGGAATATAGTAAGCAGATAAGCGGATGTCCTAAATCAGTTCAAAAATGCGACTATAAAACACAGGAAAATAGAATAGAAAATAAGAGATGTTTACTTTAAAATATTTACAATTCCCTTTATGATATTGTATTTCTTGTGTATTATTACTAAAAAGTATAGAAATTCTGTTAGTACAAGTGCTATAATAAAGTAAAATCTTATCTGTAAAGTTCAGAGAGAAAAACAAGGAGGAAGAATTATGGCATGTACTACAATTTTAGTAGGAAAAAAAGCAAGTTTTGACGGTTCAACATTGGTGGCAAGAAATCATGACTCTCCATCAGGTGTGTTCACATACAAGAAGTTTGTTGTAAAGCAGCCTGAGGATCAGCCAAGACATTATAAGTCAGTACTTTCTCATGTAGAGATAGAGCTTCCCGATAATCCGCTTAGATTTACGGCTCTTCCTAATGCAGTTGATAAAGACGGGATATGGGATACAGCAGGTATTAACTCTGAGAATATCTCTATGACAGCAACAGAAACTATTACAAGTAATGAAAGAGTTCTTTCAGCAGATCCTTTAGTAGAATTTATACCGGCAAAAGACGGTAAGCCGGAGCAAGTAGGCGGTATAGGAGAGGAAGATATGGTAACTATAGTACTTCCTTATATTCACAGTGCCAGAGAAGGAGTTGAAAGATTAGGTGCACTTCTTGAAAAATACGGAACTTATGAGATGAACGGTATAGCTTTCCAGGATCTTGATGAGATATGGTGGCTTGAAACAATAGGCGGTCATCATTGGATGGCTAAGAAGGTTCCTGATGATGCCTATGTTGTTATGCCGAACCAATTGGGTATAGATAATTTTGATTTGGAAGATGCTTTCGGTGCTAAGAGGGAGCATATGTGTTCAGCAGATCTTAAGGACTTTATCAGGGATAATCATTTGGATCTTTCATTAGACGGAATATTTAATCCAAGACATGTGTTTGGAAGTCATTCCGATGCGGATCATACCTATAATACACCGAGAGCCTGGTTTATGGGAAGATATCTTAATCCGAAAACCTATAAGTGGGATGGGGAGGACGCTGACTATCGCCCGGATTCTGACGACATACCGTGGAGCTTTGTGCCTGAAAAGAAAGTTACGGTTGAAGATATTAAATATGTACTTTCTTCATACTTCCAGGGTACAGAGTACAATTGCTACGGAAAACACGGAGACTTAAGCAAGAGGGGCATGTTCCGTCCTATAGGAATTAACCGTAACAGTGTACTTGAGCTTACACAGCTTCGTCCTTATGTATCTGAAAAGTATCGTGCTATAGAGTGGATTGCCTTGGGCTCTAATGCCTTTAATGCATTCGTGCCTTTCTATGCCAATATAGATAAGACTCCCGAATACTTTGCAAATACCACAGATGTAGTAAGTACGGAGAACTTCTATTGGGCTAACAGGTTAATAGGAGCTTTGGCGGATGCACAGTATGCACTTTGTGCTTCACATATAGAGCGTTATCAGGCAAGTCTTGCTATAGATGCCTTCCATGTGATTCATGAGTATGATAAGAAGTTAAGGGATGAAAAGCTGAGCAATGCCGAGGCGATAAAATTACAAGAAGAAGCTAATGAAGAGATAGCAAAGATTGCAAAAGAACAAACCGATAAAGTTTTAGATAATGTATTATTTGAAGTAAGCTGTGCTATGAAGAACGGTTTTTCAAGATCTGACGCATAACTTTAAAAGCAGTATTTGTAAAAATCCAATAAATCACTATTTAATTTTTCGGATAGTTTGCTTACAGTTTATGCAGGTAGATGTAGGTGTAAGATATGATGGATGAATACTTATTTTTAAGCGAAGTATTGTGAAGATATCTATAATAATGATTTTGGTATTTATCTTAGCCCAACTTTTACTAAGATGAATAAAATAGCCAAACTTTAACGGAATTTATCCTAAAGCAAGTTGCAGGAAAATATATGAAATTACAGTGAAGGAAGCTGTAAAAGCAGCGAATTTGTGATTGATAAGAGATTTTGTGATTTTAAGTGATTTAATATAAGAGTTGTCATATTAAAATAATATAGTTTATTACTGTGATAGATTATATATTTTTTGATATGGCAACTCTTTTTTATAAAACAGCTTACTTGTGAAAAAAACACAAAATACAATTAACATTAAATTGACTTTTATATTGCAGTTCAGGCAGTTTAGATATACATGTATAATATACCAAATGAAAGCTTGCTTTCAGGTGTATATTATACATGTATATCTATCAGGCTGCTGCCGGAATTCGTCTTCGTCTAATTTATAGATAAAATTTAAATATTTTTAGTTTTTTGACAAAAACGAATAACCTACTTAAACTGTAACTGCATCTTCCCCTTTTGAGGTCGGGGATATTTAACCTTTATATATAGTAAAACCACTTTGTGGTGTAACTATCTGACTCTTTTATCACTGATTCTTGACATATGCATCCATGTTTCCTGTATGATTTGGACTATAATAACAAGTATAGCCACAGTGATAAGCATAACATCTGTTTGATATCTATAGTAACCGTAATTGATAGCTATAGTACCAAGTCCTCCACCTCCGGTAAATCCTGCCATAGCAGAATATCCCAATATGGTAGTGATTGAAATTGCAGCTCCCAATAAAAGTGAAGGAGTTGCCTCGGGAAGTAAGACCTTCCACACTATCTGAAAATTAGAAGCCCCCATAGATTTTGCAGCCTCTATAACTCCGGCATCGACTTCTTTTAATGAAGACTCAACCATACGAGCTATATATGGTGCAGCTGCTATAACTAAAGGCGGTATTACCGCTTTGGCTCCAAGCGTTGTTCCTACCATAACTCTGGTAAGCGGCAACACCATTATAAGTAAAATAATAAACGGTATAGATCTAAGTATATTTATAATTATTCCCAAAATAATATTTAACAAAGGCATAGGTTTTATTCCGTCTTTTGCACTTACTACCAGACATATTCCTAACGGTATACCTATAAGATAGGCTAAAAAAGATGAAACAAAGGTCATAAGTAAGGTTTCAAATATACCCATTCCAAGCATATTAAGCGTCTGCGTTGACAAATTCATGTTCATACACCTCCTCATATTTCATTTTTATACTGCTTATATAGTGAAGTATACGACTTGCATCAGTCTCATCATCGGGAAGCTGTATAATCATTTGTCCCTTGGCTATACCGCCTATATCGCTTGTAGAAGCATAAAGTATATTTACAGGTAAACCGGTTGCAAGTATTATATTGGAAAGTACGGGTTCATAAGAACTTCTGCCGTCAAATACCAGCCTTAACTTCCTTCCCTTGGTTGCCACAACTTCTTTTACGCTATCCCCTAATATAAGTTTTTTACCTATAGGAGATTTGGGATCTGAAAATATATCCGTTACCGTACCTATCTCTGCAATCTTGCTGTGGTCTATTATAGCAACTCTGTCGCATATCGACTCTATAACCTTCATCTCATGGGTTATTACAACTACAGTTATACCAAGGTTTCTATTGATTTCCCTTATAAGCTTAAGTATCTGCTTGGTAGTATCCGGATCAAGTGCCGAGGTTGCCTCGTCACAAAGTAAAACCTTCGGTTCATTTGCTATTGCCCTTGCTATTGCAACTCTTTGTTTCTGCCCTCCGGAAAGTTGTGCCGGATAGGCTTTTATTCTGTCCTCAAGACCTACCAGTTCAAGAAGCTCTATAGCCCTTTTCTCAGCGTTTTTCTTAGGCACACCTGCTATTTCCATAGGAAAGCACACATTGTCAAGTACATTTCTTTGTGCCAGCAAATTAAATTGCTGAAATATCATTCCCATAGACTGTCTGGTCTTTCTTATCTTATCTACACTCATCCCGGAAAGATCACTTCCCATATAGATCACACTTCCCGAAGTCGGTATCTCAAGATAATTAATACATCTTACCAAAGTAGACTTTCCTGCACCCGACAGACCTATAATTCCAAATATTTCTCCCTTGTATATGTCAAGGTCTATATTATCCAGTGCATGTACAGTGGTATTCTTATTTACAAAGCTTTTACTTAAGCCCTCAATTTTTATAATTGTTTCCACTATTATATAATCCCCCGAAATTTTTATATCTCAAACCTCATAAATATAAACTACAAGATTAAGATAACTTATGTAAACCTACCCTTGTATAAAAAATTAGTGTTCGACTAAAGGCGATGGTTTCCTTACACCGCCCCTGCATCTTAATCGAGTAGGGGAGCTTTAGCCACCTACTCGTTCGCGGGGCGGTGTTCGCCGCAAGGCGATGGTTTCCTTACAGCGCCCCTGCGATAAAAAAACAGGCGAGCCTTATGGCTTGCCTGTTTTTTTATAAAATATAAATACAGTTTCGCACATCAGAACCCTAAGACTAATTATTTTGCATACAAAAATCAAAGCACATTTCCATGCCCATCATCATACACATCATAATATTTGCAGTCTTAGAATATGTCATACGATACCTCTCCTTAAATCTAATTTAGTTTAAGCCAAGTTTAAAACATCAACTCAACAATAAGCATAATAATTCTAAAAGTTTATTTAGTCAATGTTTTTTTAGTAATTTATAAGTTTTTAGTAAAAATAATCAAATTTAACTACATAACTCTACTATTGCTTGGGCAAATATCTTAGCAGATGCAACCAACTCATCAACTACAGCAAATTCGTCTGCACCATGCATACGAGTATCTGTTCCGGGGAATACCGCTCCGAAAGCCACACCGTTCTTTAAATCATGTACATAGGTAAGGCCGCCAAGCGCTATACAATATCCCTCAAGCCCTGTATACTCCTCATAGCATTTAAGCAATGTCTTTACAAAATCAGAATCTTCCGATACTTCATGAGGTGCTATCATACTGTCGGTATGGAAGGTAATACCTGCCTTTGCAAACCTTTCCTTGCAGGTATCAAGTAAGAACTTAGGTTCTGCAGATACAGGTGCTCTTAGGTCAAATACTCCTTCAAAGCCCTCTTCATCAGCATTAAAGATAGAAAACGCCAAGGTCAAAGCACCGCTCTTTTCATCCGATTTAGCTATTCCAATCGCCTCACCCTTAGTATCACCATGCGGCATAAGCTCATATAAGTTATGGAGCAGCTCTATTTGCTTTGACTTTGCAAAATCAAGTTTGGTAACAAGTTGAAGTAAAGCTGTTATAGCATTTTTACCATTGTCGGGAGTAGATGCATGTGCATTGGCTCCCAGTGCTGTTATTTCAAGTTTGTCACTTCCCTTTACCTCAAAATCAACTCCTGTAGCCTTGCTAACCTCAGCAGCTGCCGCTTTTACAGTTTCGGCACTTAATCCTTCTACAAGCATAACTGCCTTTGGAGGAACTACATTACTCTTAGTTCCTGCATTTATTGATATTATTCTTGGTAAATTCTTATCCGCATCAAACTTTGCACTGAACTTGCCATCCATTTTACCCTTTTCTATATTTACTACAGGGTAAGCTCCATCCGGAGAAAAGGTCATAGGTGCTTCCTTCTCAACAGTGTAATAATACTTTACACAAGACATACCGCACTCTTCATCAGAGCCTATTATCATTCTTACATTTTTAGAAAGCTCTATACCAAGTTCCTTGATTGCTCTCATGGCATAAAGGCTTGCTATTACAGGTCCTTTGTCGTCAGATGTTCCTCTTCCGTATATTCTTCCGTCCTTAATTAAAGGCTTAAAAGGCTCTGTTTCTTTCCAACCTTCTCCTGCCGGCACTACATCCACATGTGCCAATATATCAAGCTGTGTTTCTTTATCACTAAAGTCCACTGCAAGTACACGATTGTCATAGTTTTTAGTCTTGAAACCATACTCTTTTGACATCTTGTCAGTAAACATAAGAGCCTCATAAGGTCCTACACCATAAGGCATACCCTCTTTTGCCTCCGACTTCTCACTGTTAATCTCACAAAGCTTTATAATATCGGCAAACATCTCATCCTTGTGATCTTCGATATACTTTTCTATTTCTGCCTTGTACCTCATAAAACCTCCTTGTATAATAATGTATTTTTATAATTTTAAAACCTTTATAATATAAAGCTCATAGGAGCATTACAATAAATATAATGATTTGTCGGGGAGTTGGCAACATAAACAATTAATGTTTATAAAAAACTCCGTATAATTCAATCATACCCGCAACCCTTTCTCAAAGCTTCG
>ERZ773083.2277-NODE-2277-length-12067-cov-3.136530_pt1 | contig 12067 bp, 10 predicted proteins | sample MGYA00511465_ERZ773083 | MGnify/ENA primary metagenome ERZ773083 (study PRJEB29015, sample SAMEA2738001) | human oral metagenome | biome: human oral; feature: human-associated habitat; material: dental | place: China | collected 2060 ... | reverse complement strand
AAATTACAAAGTTTTATAGATAAGTATTCGTCATCTTCAGGTAAAAGAAAAAGAGTAGTCCAAGATAGAGAAAAAAAATTAGAAAAATTAAAAAGAGAAAAAATAGAAGTTATTAAAACTCAAAAACAAGTTAAAGTAGATATGGATATAGAAAATGAAAGTTCTGTAATACCAATAAAAGCTAAAAATTTATATTTTAAGTATGATAAAAATTATATAATTCACAATTTATCTTTTGAAATAGAAAGAGGAGAGAAATTTTTAATAGTAGGGCAAAATGGAGTAGGTAAATCAACATTATTAAAATTAATTGTTAAAAATTTAGAACCTAATAGTGGAGAAATAAATTATGGTACAAAAGTAAAACTAGCATATTATGCTCAAGAGCATGAAATATTAGAAAAAAATAAAACTATATTTGAAAATTTTAATGATGTAGATATAACTGATAAAAAATTAAGAAGTTTTTTAGGAAGATTTTTATTTTTTGAAGACGATATTTATAAAAAAGTATCAACGTTATCACCTGGGGAAATAGCAAGAGTAGCACTTGCTAAAATATCTTTATCAAAAGCTAATTTACTTATTTTAGATGAACCTACTAATCATTTAGATAAAGATACTCAAAAAATAATAGCTGAAACATTTAAAGATTATAAGGGAACTATGTTAGTAGTATCACATAATCCTGAATTTGTAGATAATTTAGGTATTGAAAGAGTACTATTATTACCAAGTGGTAAAATATATTTTTATGATAGAAAAATAGTGGAAAAATATGAAAAAATTAATAAAACTGAACTTAAAAATCTATAATTTTTTACTTGTCAAAAAAGATGTAAATAAGTTTTGTTATTAGAAACCTATGATATAATTATAATGTATTATATTTTTGTTTAATACCAATATATAAATTTATATATTGAAGGAGATTTATGAATTCGATAAGAAAAAAAGTATGTTTAATAATGATTCTTTTATTAACTACATTAATTGTTAAAGCAGATAATATAACTAATACTTTAGTAGGAAAAAATCAAGTTAGTCCTGGTGAAACACTTTCACTTGATTTTAATGTTAATTCAACATCTAGTATTTATTCTTATAAAGTAACAGTAACATATGATTCTAATGATGTTAAATTAGTATCTATAAATAATAAAGAAGGAGTTACTGGAAGTAACAATATAAATAGTAACACTTTTGTTTTTAATACTAATGGAACAAGTGGAAGTATATCTTTAGCTAATTTTGTATTTAAAGCTAATAAAAATACTTCTAGTAAGAATACAACTATTAAAATATCAGGTTTAGCTTGTATGGGTAATCCTAGTGAAACAAGTACAGAAAGTAATTTTTGTAAGAATGCAGAAATTAAACAAGTTGGAGAATTTACTCAAAATATAAGCTTAAAATCAAATAATAATTTTTTATCAACTATAAAATTAGATAATGAAGAAATATCTAACTTTTCAAAAACTGAAACAGATTATGAAATTGCAGTAGAAAGTAATGTAGATAAAATTACTATTACTGCTACTTCTGAAGATTCTAAAGCATCAGTAGCTGGTACAGGTAAGAAAAAATTAGAATACGGAGTGAACAATTTTAATATTTCTGTAATTTCAGAAAGTGGGGATACTAAAACTTATAATTTAAAAATAACAAGAAAAGATGAAAGAAAAAGTGATAATTATTTAAAAAGTATCATTATAAATGGTAAAAATATTAAGAAATTTGAAACTAATACTTTATCTTATAAAGTTTATCTATATAAAATAACAAATGTAGATGATGTTAAAATAGAAGCTATAACTAGTGATTCACAAGCAACATATAAAATAGAAAAACCTAAAACTATAGTAAAAGGTGAAAATATTTATAAAATAATAGTTAAGAGTGAAAATGGTGAAGAAAACACTTATACTTTAAAAGTTTATAATATAGATAAAGAAATATCTAAAAAACTAGAATTATTATCATTATCAGGTTATAAGATAAATTTTAATAAAAATACTAATAGATACGAGGTATATTACAATAAAGATAAGATAGATAATTTAAAAATCATATATAAAACACAAGAAAAAAGTGAATATGTCGATGTTACTATGAGTATAGATGTTGATAAAACTAAAAATTTATCTAGATTACTTAAACCTAATCAAACTATTACTATTACTATAGAGGGAATAGATGGTAAGAAAGAAGAGTATGAAATATACTTTAAGAAAGATAATAGAATTAACTTTTTTGCTTTTGTAATCGTAATAATCATTATAATTTTAGGAATAGTATTATATAAGAAAATAAAAGATAAAAATATGCCAGTAAAAAGTAATAAACAAAAAGAAATAAAAGAAGAAACTAAAAAAGAAAATAAAGAAGAAACAGAAGAAGATTTATTTGCAACTAAAGAATTAACTAATGAAGATTTAAAAAGGATAAGAAGATGAAGATTTATAGACCTGATATATATCAAAAAGATATATTTTCTATAAATTATGACAAATTAAAACAAAAGAAAATTAAAGTATTAATCTATGATATAGATGATACTTTAGTTCCTTCTAATGAGACAAGAGTAAATGAGAAAACGATAAAGTTAATTCAAAAATTGAAAAAAGATTTTAAAATATTTTTACTTACTAATTCACCTAGATTTAGAAGTGATAAAATTAAAAATCAATTAGATTTAGAATGTTATTCTTTTTCAATGAAACCGTTTAAGTATAATTTAAATAAAATAATGAAAAGTTATGATAAAAAAGATGTAGTATTAATAGGAGATAGACTTTTAACTGATATAAAACTTGCAAATAACTATAATATTATGTCTATATTAGTAGATCCAATAACTAATCATAATTTTATCTTAGTAAAAATAATGAAAAAGTTAAAAGAAGAACCTTTATATAGAGAATTAGAAAAGAAAAAAATATTAATAAGAGGAAGATATTATGGCTAAAAAATGTTTAGGATGTGGTATAGAACTCCAAACGACTAATGTTAAATTACCAGGTTATATATTTGATATTAATACTGATTATTGCACTAGATGTTTTAGATTAAAACATTATGGTGAATATAAATCAGAAGTAACTGCTAATTTTGATATGAAAAATATAAAAAATAAAAAAGATTTAGTTATATATGTCATAGATATAATAAATTTAACAGAAAAGTTATTGGATATTAAAAATCCTAAAATACTTGTAGTAAATAAAACTGATCTACTAACTAATATTAATAAAGAACATTTAATTAAAAAATTCAAAAAAATTTATCCTAATTTTTTAGATTATATATTAGTAAGTGCTAATACTAATTTTAATTTAGATAAATTAATTGAAAAAATAAAAGAATATAAGACTAGTAAAAATGTATATATAGTTGGTAATTCTAATGTAGGTAAGAGTAGTTTAATAAATAAACTAGTATCTTGTTATTCCAAAAATCTTAGTACTTTAACTATATCTCCTCTTCCTGGTACAACAGTAGGTAATATTAAATTAAATTTAGAAGAAGATTTAGTTTTAATAGATACCCCAGGTTATATATCAAATGGTAATATTTTGAATTATGTTGATCTAAAGGATATGAAAAAACTTAATTCTAAGAAAGCTTATAAACCTAAGACTTATCAATTAAAAGAAAATCAAACTATTATATTAGATGATTATATGAGACTTGATTATATATCTGGAGAAAAAAATAGTTTTACTATTTATACATCACTTAATGTAAAAATAGAAAGATTTAGTTTTTTAAAGAGTAATAGATGTAAGAATTACTATTCTTATGAAGTAGAAATACCTGATAATTCAGATTTTGTAATACCAGGTTTAGGTTTTATTAAAATTAGAGATAAAGCGAAAATAAAAGTTTATATAAATGTTAATGTTAAAGCATTTGTAAGAGAATCTATAATATAGATTCTTTTTTATTTACTAAATATTCTATAAAAATAAGAATTTATAGCTATGATAAATCATTTATGATATACTTTTTATTAGAATAAGGTAGTTATATATGAAGAAATATAGTATTTGGTACATAGGTATATTTTTCTTATTTTTAAGTGTTAGTTTACTTTTTATTTATAACAATAATAGAAAGGTGTTTTTAGCTAGTGTTGAAGTAGAAGAAAAGCTAGAAAGAAATTATAATCAAAGTTATAAAGATGCATTTAAAGATGATATATTCAGAAAAGAAGTATTGACTGCTATTTATGGTGCTGATAAAGTTAAAAAAGATTTTGATTTATTATCTTTATATGATATAGAAAAAGATTTACTTAATAAAATAGAAGTAATGGATTTAAGTAATAAAGAAATAAAAGAATTAAATGGAGTAGAATACTTATCTAATTTAAGAGAATTAAATTTAGAAAACAATCAATTAAAAAAAGTTAATTTAAGATATAATGAATTATTAACTAATTTAAATATATCTAATAATAACTTAGAAAGAATAAATCTTAATTTTAATAAAAATTTAGAATATCTTAACTTATCTAAAAACAACTTGTCTAAGTTTGATACTTTACCTATATCTAAGATTAAAAAATTAGATCTTAGTAATAATAATATATCAGAAATAAAACTTACTAATATGAAAGATATTATAAGTTTAAGACTTAAAAATAATAAACTTAAAGAAGTAAATTTAAAAAACAATTTAAAATTGGAAGAATTAGACATATCATTTAATAAAATAAAAGAGTTATCATATTTTTCTAATTTAACAAGTTTAGATATAGAAGCTACTGATATAGAAGATTTAATAGTAAACAAAGAATTAAAAAGAATAAATATAGGATCAACTAAGTTTAAAGATATAGAATTTATTAAAAATTTAGAAGATTTAGAAGACTTAAATGTATCTAATACTAATATTACTAATTTAGATTTATCTAAATATAAAAAATTAAAAAGTTTAAATGTATCTGATACATATTTAGAAAAATTTAATATTAAAGATAATTTATTACTTCAAATTTTAAAAGCAGAAAAAGCACATATTAAAAATATAGATTTAAGTAATAATAAAGAAATAGAAGTTTTAAATTTATCTAATAATAAAATAGAAGAAATAGATTTAAAAGAATTAACAAAATTAAAAGACTTAAATTTAAGTAATAATAAATTAAAAACAATAGATTTAACAAAATTTAAAAAATTAAGTTCTTTAATAGTTAATAACAATGAATTAAAAGGAATAGATACTAAAGAATTGAAAGATTTAGAAGTATTAGAAATAGCAAATAACGATATAGAAAAAGTAGATTTAAAAGATAATCTCAATTTAACAAAATTAAATATTTCATCTACTAAAATAAAAGATATTAATATAGATAATTTTAAAAAATTAAAATCATTAAATATTAGTAATTTAAATTTAAAAGAAGTTAAACCATTTAACATAGAAGAAGTAGATTATTCACATAATTCTATTAGTGATATAAGTGTATTTAAAGAAATGTTAAAAGATGTAAAGAAAAAGGTATTATTTAATGATCAAGTTATTAATATGTTAGTTGATGTTAATAAAACATATGATTTAGTTTTAAAAGATATAGATGGAAAAGATATAGCTTTAGATTTACCAGAAGGATTAGAGTATAAAGATTCTAAGATAACTGTTAAGAAGAGTGGATTTTTTGAACTAGAATATCAATATGGAAAAATAAGAATTTTAGCACTTAAAGAAAGTGATTTAAAAGAAAGAACAGATTTAAATTTCTATACTACTGATTCATTAACAGCATATTATAGTGTATTAAATGAGTTAAAAACACTTTATGAAAACTTAAAAACTAATCCATCTTTAGAACAAGGTAAATATTTTGCAACTAAGTTAGAAGAATTAAAGGAAAAAGAAAAACAATTAAAATTAGATAAAGATTATGTTAAAAATTTAATTGAAGAAATAAAAAAATCTGAATATAAAGATATATATTTAGATGGAGAATTAGATAATTTAGATGTATTTACTAATGAAGCAGATTTAATTGGCAAATTAAAATCATTAACTTTAAAGAAAGATAATTATACATATGATAAATTAATGAAGAAGTTAAAATTAAGAAATGGTTTTAAAGCTAAAGAAATTGAAAATTCTACAGATACTTTAGAAGAAAAAATTAATAAAATAAACGATTATTTAACTTCTACTAATAATATAACTAAAGATATTGAAACAGCAGATAATATTATTAAAAATCATGGATATACAGCATTTTATAGAGCACAAGTAACGGTTAGAAAAAATAGACTTATTAAACCTGCTAAGAATTTAATACTTAATGAAATATCTGAAAAGAGAACAGAAGAGTTAAGAAAACTTTCTTTAACACCTGTAAAAGTATTAAATAAGAAGCCATTACAAGAAGCATTAGAAGATATAAAAAATATGCCTGTTACTAAATTAACTAAAGAAGATGCTAAAGAAAGAGAAAATTTAATTGATCAAATTACTTTAGCAATTAATAATATTAATTTAACAGAAGAAGAAAATACATCATTATTAAATAGATATAATAAGCTTATGGAAAATCAAATTAAAGCTAATCCTAATACTTCAGAAACATCATTTACTTTAATAATAATTTTATTCATAATAATTGCACTATATTTATTTAGTACACATAGAAAAAAGAAATATATTAGTTAATAAAAAAGACCAATAAAACTATTGGTCTTTTATTACTTTAAAATACTAAGTTAATTATAAGATAATATAAAAATAATTATTTTTCTTGAAAAAGAATATAATATTGGTTATAATTAATTTGTCTTATGGCGGTGTAGCTCAGTTGGCTAGAGCGTCCGGTTCATACCCGGAAGGTCAGGGGTTCAAATCCCTTCGCCGCTACCAATAAAGTAAATAAAAACTAATTCTTTTGAATTAGTTTTTTTCTATTAAATCTATAACAATTGCTAAAACTCCATAAGTTTCTTGTTTTTCTTTAGTGTAAAATTTTTCAAGAACATTTAATAATTTTTCTTTAGTCATAGTTTTATCTGCTAAAACAGAAATATCAAAATCTTTAAACATATCGTGAAAATTTTTATATTTTATTAAATTTATTACTTTAGCATTAAAGCTTTCTTTTAATTCAGGTTCTTTTAAAAATTTAATTGAATCTCCAATTTTTATTTTTTGTCTTTTTTCATCATTTAATCTAATTTCAATTCTTTTTGTACCATTAAGTATAAAATTATAATATTCAGCTTGTAATTTCATTTCATGTAACATAATTTATTTAATCTCCTCTCTTATTAAAGATAGCATAATATATTTTAATATGTTAAAATTAATAATAGGAGATATATATGATAGTAAATAAAGATGAGTATTTTAATAATATAGAAAATGAAATAATGAGCTTAGGAATTAATGAACAATTTAGAAAAAATCCAGCATTTAATAAAAATTCTATTTTAGGAGAGTTTACAAGTATAATTAGACAAGCTCCAGAACAAAATATTAAAATAGAAAAAGAAGAAAATAAAATTGAAATTGATTATAATACATTAAATGGTAGAACTTCAGCTAAGATAGTTAAATTATCAAGTAATCCTAATACTTTTTATATACAAACGAGAGTAGATGAAAATATTAACTCAAATCTTGATCAAATTAAATATAACTTAACAAAAGTTGAATTAGATGAAAAAACAGGTCAAATAAAAACAGAAAATAAATGTGCTACTTTTACTATTATTAATGGTATAGATACTGAAATTACTGTTAGTAATAAACAAAACTTTTTTAATTCTCATGGAATAGAGCATGAAAGAATTTATAAATTATATGACAATATGATATTTGATAAAAGTGTTACAGATATGTTAACTAGTTCTTATGATATGGCATTTAGTCATATGAATGGTTTTATGTCACCATCGGATAATCAATTGGTATATGCATCTTCAGTTAGAAGAAACGGAATAGATACAGCAAGAGTTCAAGTAGCAGAAAAAGAAGATAGTATGATGAAAGTAAAATACGATACAGAATTAAGATTATCTAATGAACATGGTCTTCAAGAAATGCGAATTAATGGAGGAGTTTTTGGTTTAACTACATATATCCCTAAACTAACAAATCAAGAATTAGAAGAAACCATTAATAATGAAAATGATTCTACAGTAAGAGAAGGTCTTAGAAATTGGAATAATGAAATAGTAGATAGAACAAAAGTAGATTATGATCCAGAGTTAGATAAAAATCTAACAATAAAAAACAAAGAAAGTATATTAAAAGCAAAATAAAAGATTTAAAATATTAAATCTTTTTTATTAAATTATAATACTTATTAAGTATGTAAATTACAAGTTTTTAAATAGTGCTAACATAAAGCGAAAATGGAGTGAAAAATATGTCAAATAAAGCTAAATTTAAAATGATAGATGAAAATTTTATATGTGAAGTTTGTGGAAAAGAAGTAAAAAAACTAGGATATACAGCAAGAGATCATTGTCATCATTGTTTATGTTCAAAACATGTAGATGTAAATCCTGGAGATAGGTTATGTAATTGTCATGGAATTTTACAACCAGTTGCGATAGAACCAGCAAAAAAAGAAAAATATAAAATAGTTTATAAATGTAATGATTGTGGAATGATCAAAAGAAATATTATGGCAGAAGATGATAATTTTGAAAAAATTTTAAAAATTATGTCTAATCCAGTAAGTGTTTAGTAATATAAAAAAGATAATATAACATTATCTTTTTTTATTTAAGAAAAAATTTAGTAAAAGTTCAGCATTTTATCAGTAATTAAATTATATACTTAAATGGTGTATAAAAAAGAAAAATAAAATACCAATAACAATTTAAAATAATAACTAATAATAATTAATTAATAAAATAAAAAAGGAGGGATTTATATAAGAATAAAAAATTAAGAAAAAACTTAGTAAAACTTCAGCATTTTATCAGCAAGTAAGATATATACTAAAAATAAGAAAGGAGATAATTATATAGAAATAAAAAATTAAATACTAAATTATTAAATGAAATTAAATACGATTGATAACTAATTATAACTAAAACTTAAGGAGGGATTCATATAAGAATAAAAAAATAAATATAAGGAGAAAAATAAGAAAATGTAATAAAAACAGTTAATTATTTATAATAAATAAAATTTGATATTTATAAGAATATAGAGCTTTGAAAAGATAAAGAATGGTTATTTAACTAAATGATATAAAACAATAATAAAAGTTTATAAATAATTAATATATAAAAAAAGATAGGAGTGATTTTTATAGAAATATAAGTAAAATAGATATTTAATATATAAATATCTATTTTTTGTTATAATTAGCGTATTCAGTTAATTCTCAAGAAATAGATATATAATTATATGTAAAGGAGTGAAATATGAAAAAAATATTACTAGTAGAGGATGAATCAAAAATAGCTAATGCTGTTGCAAGAGGTTTAAAGTATGAAGGATTTGAAGTTAGTATTGCTAGTGATGGTGAAGAAGCTTTAATCTTAGGAAAAGATGAAGAATTCGATTGTATAGTATTAGATAGAATGCTTCCTTTAAAAGAAGGTGTTGAAGTATGTAAAGAACTTAGAGAAAGTAATATTAAAACTCCTATAATTATGTTAACTGCTAAAAGTGGAGTAAACGATAAAATAGAAGGATTAGACGCAGGAGCAGATGATTATTTAGCAAAACCATTTAGTTTAGATGAATTACTTGCAAGAATTAGAGCATTACTTAGAAGACCTAATGTTATTTTAAATGAAGAAATAAAAGTAGGTGATTTAGTTTTAAACACTACGACATTTGAAGCGAAAAGAAATGGTAAAACTATTACATTAAGTAAAAAAGAATACGATTTATTAGAATATTTAATGAGAAATGCTAATAAGACAATTAGTAAAGAAAAAATAATAAACCATGTTTGGGATTTTGATTCAGATATACTTCCAAATACAGTTGAAGTTTATATGGGGTATTTAAGAAATAAAATAGATAAACCTTTTAAAGATAAGAAAATGCTTCAAACAGTAAGAGGATTTGGATATAAAATAGAAGGAGAAACAAATGATACGAAAAAATAAGCCATATTTAAAATTAACTTTTATGTATGCATCGATACTATGTTTAGTTAGTATTATCTTTAGTACTATTATATATTCAAATACAGTTAATTCTTTTAATGTAAGACCAATAGAAATATTTTATGGTAAAGTGTATAGTTCAAATGAAAAAGCTAAAGAAGCTATTAATAAAAGAGATAATGAAATAAAAAAAGAACTATTATTTCATTTAATAGTACTAGATAGTATGATTATAATTTTAGGTACTATTGGAAGTTATTTTTTATCTAAAAAGACTTTAAAACCAATAGAAGAAAATTTAGAATTACAAATGGAATTTATATCAAATGCATCACATGAACTTAAAACACCAATTACTATTATTTCTATGGAAAATGAAGTATTGTTAAAACAAAAAAAGCATACTGAAGATGAATTAGTAGATCAAATAAAAAGTAATTTAGAAGAAGTACAAAACTTATCTAAATTAGTTAATATTTTATTAGAACTTGCTAGAAATAATAAGATAACTTTAGAAAAAGTAAAAGTATTTGATGTAGCAAATAATTCTATTAATAAACTTTCATCATTAGCAAAAAAGAAAAATATTACTATATTAAATAATATTACTAATCTAGAAATAAATGCTAATAAAGATATTTTAGAAGAAGTAATGGTGATAATTATAGATAATGCTATTAAATATAGTGATAAAAATACAACGATTAAAGTATATTCTAAGAATAATAAAATATTTATAGAGGATGAAGGTGTAGGAATAAAAGAAAAAGATATAAAATATATTTTTGATAGATTTTATAGAGGAGATAAATCACATTCTAGTGAAGGTTATGGACTTGGTTTATCACTTGCAAAACATTTAACAGAAAAAATGAAAATGAAAATAACTGCATATAATAATCATGATAAAGGATCAACATTTATTATTGAATAATAGGTATTATTATTTAATAAAAATAAGATAGTTAATAAATAAAAAAGATTTTAAAAATCTTTTTTATTTGTTTAATATAGTAAAATAACATATAATATTTAAAGGGTGTTTTATGCTAAAAGTAAATAATCTAGATTTTAAAAATATCTTAAAAAATATTAATATAGAAGTAAGAGATAATCAAATTGTCAGTGTTATAGCTGCTAATAATTCTGGTAAAACTTTATTGTGTAATATTCTTAATACTACAGTTTTAACTGACTCATCTATTAGTATAAATAATCACGATATTAATACTGATAAACATAGTTATTTAAGAAGAATTAGTTTTATACCTGAAAGATTCTTTTTTATTAATAGTTTAGTATATCAAGAAATAAAAATGCCACTTTATAATCTTAATTTTAGTATAAAAGTAATAAATAAAAGGTTTGAAAAATTAGTGAAATTATTAAATATTGAATATCTTATTAATAAAGATATAAAAGAGTTAAATGATTATGAAAAATTTTTAGTATATTTATCTAAATCTTTAATAACAAGTCCTAAAATAATAATAATAGATGATATTTTTAAAGTCTTAGATAAGTCATACTATAGTCAAATATTTATTACTTTACAAAAAATTAAAAAATATAGTTCTATTTTAATAACTTCTATTTATTTTGATCCTATATTATATAGTGATTATATATATTATTTAGAAGATAAAAATATAAAATATAGTGGAAATAAAGAAAAGTTTTTTAAATTAGATAATGAATTAGTAAAGGGTCATATTAAAATAAATGATATAATATCTTCTTCTTTAGCACTTAATTGTTATGAAGTTATGGATAATATAGTTAGAGATAAAGAAGATTTGGTGAATATATTATGGTAGTAGGTATTCTAGATAAAGAAGAATTAAATAATAAATATATAGACATAACTATAGATACTAAAATAGATTTAAATAATATATATATAGAAGTATTAAAGGATATTGATGTAAAAGTTAATTTAGATCATTTATCTATATCTGATAAAGTGATACTTT
>ERZ773083.2276-NODE-2276-length-12067-cov-7.679404_pt1 | contig 12067 bp, 15 predicted proteins | sample MGYA00511465_ERZ773083 | MGnify/ENA primary metagenome ERZ773083 (study PRJEB29015, sample SAMEA2738001) | human oral metagenome | biome: human oral; feature: human-associated habitat; material: dental | place: China | collected 2060 ... | reverse complement strand
TCTTAAGAAAGCTCGTAAAGCTAGCCAGTTCTCAAAACGTTAAGAACCAGCTACATTACAGCATTTTCAAACACTTCATGGTTCACACCAAGGGGTGTTTTTTGATGGTTTTTTGGCAAAATTCACACCACTTTTCACACCAAATTCACACCATCACTTTTAAGGTTACGGTAGGCGATTTCACCAACAGCCATTGGTATGATATTTGAAGTATTGACATAGGTTTTAGTTGTAAGAGTGTCGCTATGCGTTAAAGCCTCTGAAATGGCTTCTAGTGATGTGCCAGATTGTTTGGCAAGAGTTGCCCCCGTATGACGTAACTTATGAGGTGTAGCGTGTATTAGTTCCTTATGACGGCGTTCGACTGACTTCATCTTATTATTAAGATAATCAGCATGTAAGGGACTATTAACGTTTCCTTTTGTGTCAATATAAGTAAATACATACTGTTCATCAGATTGAATAATATTGAATTTTGCCAGATCCAATTTTTGTTGGTTTTTCCAAGCACGGAGTAAATCAGCTAGTTCAATGGGAATATGGAAAGTCGTCTTTTTATTACCCTTAGTTGATTTTGGATTTTTATACTTATCCAAGGTTTTCACTAACTGAATTTCCTGTTTCTTAATGTTAATGTGTTTCCATTGTAAGGCGTAGCTTTCAGATTTTCTATCTCCCAAGAAAAAAGTTGTATAGAATAACACATAATCTTTGAACAGGAGTTTATCTTTTTCTAAATCTTCTTCAAAAGCTGTAAACCACGCTTGTAGTTCTGATTGTGACAGATACAAATCTTCATCATTTTTAGCCTCTTGTAGTTTGATTTTTTTAGTTGCCTTAATACGGCTAATGGTTTTAGAGAGACGATTAGTTTCGATATATTCTAATTCCTCAGCCCAATCAAAAATAGAGTTAACATAGCTTCTGATGACTTTGAAGTTGGCATATTCTTCTGCTTTTTGGGTCAATAGGTTCAAAACAACTTGTTTATTTTGATTGAGAAAATCAATAGAATAATTTCCAAGCAAGGGTAGGATATGTTTTCTAAAGACAATTTCTGTACCGTCAATAGTAGCTTGTGAAGGTGGTTTTGTGGTAGATGTTGTTTGACCTACTTTATAGGATTCCCACCAAATATTGTGATAAAAATCGGAAAAGAGGATTGAACCATTTGTTTCCAATGAGGTTGCATCTCCGCTTAAAATTTTATCAATCCTGTTTTGTAATTCAAGTTCGTATTTTTTAGCCTCACTCCTTAGTTTGAAACGTTTTTCAATCACTTTTTTATCAATTCCCAATGATGATTTGACTTCTTCTGGGATATAGATACGTAAGCGATAAGTTCCATTTTTAGTTTTTGTAATTGACATAGTATTCTCCTTTTCTTGAATTGAGCTAGAAAAATACCGTGGCTTAATTATATCAAACCACGGTTATAATGCTACTGATTTTGTAACCAGTGATTGAGTTCGGCTCTATCAAAGCGGACAGTTTTTCCAACTCGAATAACAGGTAACCCCTTTTTTATCCAAGAATCAAGCGTATTATTGGCAATTCCTAGATACTTACAAGCTTGTTGCTTGTTCAAGAATGGACTTTCAACATTGTTACTATCCAATTTATTTTTTATTTCATTTTCTATAAGCTGGCTAATTAACAGTTGTAGCTGATGAATTTGTTCATCTGGTAAAATCACTTGCATAGCCTTTTTTGTCCTTTCATGATATAATATTAGTAGTTATTATTTCAAGGCGATTTGTTTAGGGCAAGTCGTCTTTTTGCATGCCCCAAGTGTTGGGGCTCTGGTATTCACGAACATATTGGTCGATTTCCTTTTCATCACTGCTAGTAAATTTTGATAGTCCCAATTTTAAGAGGCTTTGGAGATACTGGTCTGCTCCTTCAAGTGTTGTTGCCTCGTACTTAGCCACGTAGAGTTTGGCTAAGGTTTTTGAGACCTGTTTTTCCGTCCATTGTTCAGACTGTTTCAATGTTGGCTTAGTGCGTTCAATACTCAATCGTGTTTTGATTTCTGTTTGGAGATAATCCTGCCACCATTTAACAGGAGGGCGTCTGCGCTTGTTTGAATCTTTGTCATTGGGTCTGACAAAGCGGTAGTGTCCATTAATAGCTTCAAAATAAATAGCTGCTAGAGGTCTTTTAAGGGCAATTTGTTGAGCTATGATATTGGCTTTGCCTTGCCAACAACGGAGCTCTGCTCTGACCCAAGAGTTGGTATTATCAACGACCTTACCTTTGCCTCTTTGTTCCATGAGTTTGTTGTAAACACACCATTGCTGGCTTCCTCGTGCGCCTATGGTGACGGTCTCACCAACCCGTTCCCCTGTTTCAAGGATTGAACGCTCGTAGTAGTCAACATGCTGTGCTCTGGTGATACACAAGCCCCGTTTACAGTAAGCGTAGAGTGTTTGAACCAATAAGGCCTTATCATAGATGTCATTGGCAATATCTATTCTAGTAAAATTCACTTGATATTGATATAACCGATTAACCAAGGCAACCCAATTATTTTCATTACCATTAAGAAATTCTTCATATTGCCGACAGCCTTGTCCTTTGAGTTCCAGATAGACCCCCATCTTATCTAAGGCTTGGTTAAAGTAAACTTTGATGTCTGAACAGGCATAGTGGCGTTGATACTTATTTATTCCCCAAACATTCAGCGCAAACTTATCTTGGGGAATGAGCAGTATCTCTTCTAGCACCTCTTCTGGTGGAACATCTTTAACAGTGACAGCGAAGTAGTCAATCCTCACGCTGTTGTCCATGTTTAATCACCAATTACTTTAAGGTCACTAGCAACTAGTTTCACACCACCCCAAGTATTTCGTGCCATATTCCACATGAGGCGAATTTGGGGATTGACCAGTTCGACTGTTTTATCCAGCAAGCCATCATCTTCTGCTAATTTTGTGATTTTGTCGAGATTGTCATGAATTTCAAGGGTGATAGCCTTGAGTTCCTCAACAGAGATGTTCAATTCTTTAAGAGCTTTGATTGTGTTAGCGTCTTGCACTGAACAAATCAATTTATCTGCTTTTTCTGTATATTCGTGCTGTTAATGCGGCGGATGACCTTGAGCGAATGTCTTATGCAAACGATTCTATTTTTAAAATTATTGAAATACTAGGGAGCTTAACAAAAGCCACTCCTCTTATAGGTGATACAGGTGAGGTGCTGTATCGTAGTAAGAGCCCTTTTGATGATAAACTATATAGTAAAGAAGAGATAAAAGGAAAAGAAACAAACTACGAACGTGCGGTCACAACCGAGTTTGACGAAATTTTGAAGGCGCTGAATGATTTAAAAAACTCTCAATTGTTTTATGATTTAATGTACTTAACTCGAGGACCCCAAAAATTTACGGCGGATGGCGACCCTTTATACGTCGACCCTCGACATCCAGACGGCCCCTATTCTACAAGCTTTGACCCAGGAGACCAATATGCTTATGGCAAGTCACCTTTACAGTTATTACTAGAAAATAAAAATGAACTAGAGCGTTTGAACGATAAATTATATGGTGAAAAAAACAGGGAATAATTTTTATTTAAGATAATTACAAAAAAAGATTTTAGTTGTTCTGTACTAAAATCTTTTTTTGTAAAAAGCTAATATTATCTCATATATTTTCTTGAAAATTCTAAAAAAAAGAGTATAATAAGATATAAGAAAACGCTTCCAAACAAGAGTGAGGTGAAAAAAATGAAAAATAAAAAGTTTAATAAGTTATTGATGATAATAAGTTTTATAGCTTTTCTTATTACTTATTATTTAACAAGCTATCAATATTCTAGTATCGTGGGATTGGTTTATACCTTATTAATAACTATTCAAGTTTTAGTATTCTTTAATAACAATGTTAAGAATAATTTACATTGGTTGTTGACACTAGCGTTTGCAGTAATTATGGTTTTAAGCGTTGTTAACTCTAGTACGGTTATAGATACAAAGCTATCTTTATTCCTTTTGTGTAGTGTAGTTATCTTTATTGGTAATTTATGTTCTCTCATTCCGTATAATCCATTTATTGGTATAAGAATTTTTTCAACAAGGAATGATGAAGGAAATTGGAGAGCAACTCATAATATTTTAGCTGATTTAAGTATACCAATTAGTTGTTTGATTTTGTTTCTCTCGAACTTTCTAAATCTGAATACTGTAGTAACAATTTCGTTTATTATATGGTTAATTTTACCAATCATTTATTCTATATGGATTTATCCTAAAAAAAGAGGAAATTAATATGAAATCAATCAAAAGAAATCCAAATGCAAGAATCTTTGATAAGTCTAATATAACAGAATTCGAATTACCTCTATTAACCAATAAAGAAAATAGTCAGCAACAATATAAAAATGCTGATTTAGACCACTCAACTGATTATGATTATAATAAATTCTTCTTAGATTTATTAAATGATGAAAAACTTAAGCAAATCGCGGATTCACAAGACAAAAAGATATTTCTTAAGTATATTTCAGATGAATTTCAATCAGCTTTTCCTAATTATCAAGACGAATTTGGGGATATTGCAATTCAAAGAGTTTGTACAAGAGATTGGTGCACTGCTTCATATGCGCTTTTTGTAGTTGTGGCTGTAGTAGCAGTTAATATTACAGTAGCTGCTGTGGATACGACTGTTCCCTTTAGAAATGTAGAAGAAGAAAACGTATTTTTAAATGGAACAATTACTTTAGCTACTGTATTAGGCAATGATAATTTTGCAAGCAATGTTAGAAGTTATATTGGTACTGAATTAAGTCAAGTAGGAATTGAATTATAAATATTATTGCCCTAAGTAAAAAATTATTAGGGCAATAATATTTTCTAAGGAGTAAGAATATGGTAATTAGTGTTGTAGACCCTAAAAGTATTGGTATATTAACAACAATGAAGTGTACTGCTGCATGCCAAGAATGCTGTTTTGAGTGTTCGCCAAATAGAAAAGAAAGAATCACCTTTACTGAAATCAAAAAAATTATTGATTCTATAGTTATTGCTTTTCCAACTATCAAAGTGGTAGCTTGGACAGGTGGGGAATGTACCTTATTAGGAGATGATTTGATTAATGGAATTTCTTATGCAAAAGGAAAAGGGATTTTATCTAGGATAGTCTCTAATGGATGGTGGGCGACTTCAGATGAAAAAGCTTTTATGTTGCTGAAAAAATTGAAAGAGGCAGGATTAGACGAAGTAAATATTTCAACAGGAGATAATCACCAAGAATTTGTTCCAGAAGATATTGCAATAAGAGCTGCGGTTACGGCTGCTGAGTTAGGAATATCTACTATAATATCTGTAGAAAAAAGAGGGAATGCTAAATTTAAGAAAGAGGATATTTTTAAAAATAAGATTTTTCAAAAATTTGCTGATAAAAATATTAATACAGATTTATTGAAGATTATTGACCCCGTTTGGGTATCTTTTCATTCTGATAATATATATGATTATGGAGAACTTAATCTATCTAATAATCTTGGAGGTTGTGATTCAATTTTTGAAACTCTATCAGTATCTAAAAATAATGAAGTTGCATTATGTTGTGGACTAAGTTTAGATTACATTCCTTCTCTCGTTTTTGATGATATACAATCTATGTGCGATAAGCCTGAAAATACTAGATTAAAATTTTATAACACATTTAATGACTTTTTAAAAATTTGGATTTATGTTGAAGGACCGTACAAAATTTTGCAAAAGGTTCAGAAATGGGATAGTAACGTTGAGGTTCCTAATTTTATTCATCAATGTCTATATTGTTCATACTTGTATAACAATATAGATGTTCAAAAAGTAATCTCAGAGCACTATAAAGAGGTGCAAAATAAAGTAATGGAGAAATTTTATAATAAAGCTAAATGGAAAAAAATAAGTGTCAATATTATTTAAAAAACTGTCCATACCTAAGAAGTCTTACTTTAAGCTCAATCATTATTTCAATATTTTACGCATATGTTCCTCTGATTATTATTTATAATTGGACCAATTATAAATTCATGTTAAACTTAGTATTGTTAAGTATAGCGGCAGAGATAATTAGGTACTATTTAATCAGTAAATTTTCAATATCAATACTAACCTGCACAAGGAATATGTATAGGTTTAATAATTATAAAAATCAGCTGAATAAGGTAATAGATTTTGGTGAAAAAATAGACTTGATAAGTTATAATTTAATTAACATTATCTTTGGAGTCATACGGTATATCCCAGTAATTATAGTTTCTATTTTAATCTTGTTCCAACGAGCTGATAGCATTAAATTCTTTATACTGGTATCAATGATAGTGTTAGTAATAGAATTACTGATTTATGGATATGATAAAAAATTTAATAAATTATCTGAAAAATATCTTTTAACAAAAAACTGGGTCTACTCTAAGCTATCAGATCAGGGGCAATTAGATGCTGTCGACACTAAAAAACTACAATATTTAGAAAAGCAAATTATCTTATACTCTAATTTAAGAGGGATTTTAGTTAATGGTAGGTTACTCTTCGTTTTAATTTTTACACTATATGAATTCATTAATAACCAAAACATCACATTTCTGATGTATTCCATTTATTTTTTCTACTCTGTTGATAAGTTATATAATATTTTACCAAATATCAGAAAAGTATCTGCATTGATTTTGATATTAGAGTAGGAGAGGTGAGTAAATATATGAAAATAAAAATCGTAAAAAGATATTGTTTTTCAATAATATTCCTTTCTATAATAATTATGTTAGAATCAATTCTATCAATTACATTACCTTATTTATCTAAATTACTATTGGATGAGGTCATTATTGATAATCATTATAGTTTATTAAGTATAATAATTATCTCTTTTGCAGTTATTATTGTATTACAATTACTTTTGGGAAGTTTGATATCAAGAGGAAGTGCAAAAATAGAAACTGATATTAGTTTCAAATTGAGAGATAATATCATAAAAAAGTGCCTTAATTTAAAAATAATAAATGCTAGTCAAAGAAGTAATATTCAGACTGTTTTGATTCAGGACACTGAATCATATGCAACCAATTTAGTTAACATATTTTACACCATATTTTCAAATAGTATTAGGGTAATAGGCTGTTTAATGTTGGTATTTTATATTAATCCTTTACTAAGTTCTATATGCGTGTTTTTCCTATTTTTTTATATTATATGGATTATTTTTATTGGTGAAAAAATTAAATCGCTGACTAATAAGATACAATTGTCAAAAGAGAAAATAATACAGACTTCTGATAACATTCTTTATAACATTTTGTCCATTCGAATATATAATTTATTTTCAAATTCTTATCCTAGATATTATAAGTCTATTGAAAATAATGCTGATTTTGTAAAAAAAACTAGAAATTATACTAATTATATTTCTATCGTTTCGGCTATTATTATTTCGATTGCAACTTTTATTCCATTATTTGTGGGGGTAGGTTTAATTAAATCATCTGTTTTAACAGTAGGTGATTTGGTTGCTTTCAATGCTTACACAAATATGTTATTTGGTCCTATTACACTTTTGATAGGTACTATATCTACAATAAAAACAACTAAAATATATGAAAATAGAATTATTGACTTGTTAAGTTATTTAAAGCAATTTGATGTGGGGAAAAAGGGACCATTAAAAAATAATTTCACCAATAACTTTTCTTTAAAAGTACGTGGTGGAGAAATATACGGTGGAGAAAAATTACTGATTAAAAATATTGATTTTACTTGCCACTCAGGAGATGTTGTTCAGATAGTAGGTGATAACGGGTGCGGAAAAACTCTTTTTTTACAAACGGTTATGAGGGTTGTTGATTCTAATGGAGATATTTTTTTGAATGATAAGTTGATTTCAAATAGAGAAATAGAAGATATCAATGAAAATATAGTATACGTATCAAATAATTTAGAATTTGTAGAGGGTAGTCTTTCAGACAACATTTTTGGTGACATTTCTATTGATGAAATTTTGGATTTAGTTTGCTTGACTGAACGCCTCTTGAAAGTAGGTGATATCAATTCTCTAGATATGGAAACGATTCAAAGAACTTTCAGTTCAGGAGAAATTCAAAAATTAAAAATTGCAAGAGCACTAATGAAATCTCCTAAAGTGTTATTATTGGATGAGATGTTCTCGCACATTAGCCAAGATGATTCTGATGTTATTTTAAATGGAATTCGAAATAAATTACCACATACAATAGTAATACTTGTTGAACATCATTATCATTCAAAATATATTTCAATGGTTTATAGAATAAAAAATTTGCATTTAGTGAAAGAATTAACTTAGATTAAGTTTATTTCTACATATACATATTTTAAATTAAGAACGCCATATCTATAAAAGCAAAGCTGGTCAATATCAAAAGAAAAAGACTCTTTTGTCAGCTACTGTATGTAGCTGACAAAGAGCCTTTTTATAAAGAGTATGAATTAGTAGAAATATTATTGCGTACGTTCAAGTAGAGCTGATTAAAGATAACAAACTAATTTACAATTTTTCCAGTATTTTACTAAGTAGTCCTTCTAGCTTTCCTAAATCTCCATAGACTGTTCCATCCATATAAAGGTTGTAAACTTCATCATCTTGTTCCACTCGTATTTGTGCAGAATACCCTTTTGATAATGCTAAGGAACGAATGACTTCTCGTTGAGTTCGTCCATTACCTTCTCGAAAAGGATGGAAATAATTAAGATTATCAAGAATTTTTGCTAATTGTATAATAATCTCATCTTTTGAATTAGCAGTTTGATAATAGGTATGAATAAGGTAGTCTATATAGGTTTTAGCAGTGTTAAAAGATTGTATTGGCATAAAAGGATTCCCACTTTTTGAGATATTCACCTCGCGATATTGTCCCGCCCAAGCATAGACATCTTGAAATAAATATTTATGAATGGCTAAAATATCACTAATAGAATAGACTTCAATGGTTTTCAAGCGCAAGTCTGCAAGCCTTCTAGTAACGAATAAGTGCTCATTCCGGTAGGCTTCTTTAATATTTGTAATATTTTGTTTGTTGATTAAGACTGTAGAATTTGGATAGGTATATTGGTGATTAGGGTCAATGTACTCATAGCCTTTGTATTGATTTTTAACCAATATTCAATTCCTTTCGTCTGTTGATAACATAAGCTTTTAAATCAATCACATCTTGAACAGTAGGTTCATAATTTTCAATCATTGATGACCCAATAGCATACCAGACGGTATCAAAATCTGAAAAGTTATCAAAGGGAATCCCTAAAATTGTTAATTCTTCTTTATTTACATCAAGAGTCACGGCACACCTCCTTGTATAGTGCTACTATTATTATATCATAAATTCGGTATGCTCACATTAAGGAATAGAGATTCCTTTCTTTTTATAATAAACAAGAAAAAACAGTAAACCTTTCGATTTGCTGCTCTTCTACATAATTTATTAGCTATTTCATTTTCTTAACTGTTGTAAAATATCTTTGCAATCCCAATAATATAACAATGCCATCAACTATAGGTATAACATACCAAATACTTTGTGCTCCAAATATGTGCGGAAGGAAAATCATAGTTGGAATAAATAAAATCACTTGCCTTAACATAACTAGAATACCAGCTGTTTTACCATCTCCAATCGCTTGGAAAAATGTCATAATCATAATCATTACCCCATAAACAATGAAAATACTATACATTATACGAAAGTTTGGAACCGCTAAAAGTAGTGTTTCATCAGACAATCCAAATAAATTAAGAATCTGTTTAGCAAATCCTTCTGCTGGTATCCAAAAACAAGCTGCCAATACGATTGAACTAATAGTAAAAACATTAAATATTTTTTTCACCCTATTATATTGCTTCGCTCCGAAATTGGCACCAATAGCGGGTTGTAATCCTTGACTCATTCCCCATAGCGGAATGAAAGAAAAAGCTTGTATTCTTAATGATACTGCCATAATGGCTGCTGATGTTTCTCCTCCATATCGAAATGCCTGACTATAAAGAAAGCTCTGTTGAATAATAGTAAGCACCTGCATAAGCATAGCAGAAACTCCTACCGAAAACATCTCTCCTGTTATTTCCTTTTCTTTTCTCATCAAACCAATTTTTACAGTTTCACTTTTTTTCTTAAAATACCAAAGCGTAAATACTGCTTGAATAAATTGTGCTGTTATTGTAGCAATAGCAGCTCCCTCAACTCCATGTTCTCTAAACATTATCATTAAAACTGGATCTAATACTATATTTATTCCTGCTCCCAATGACATAATTAACATGGCTCGTTTCATTAACCCTTCACCACGCATTACCATATTAGCTGCCTGTGCAAAATTCACAAATAGGGATCCAAGAAAAATAATTCGTAAATAACGAGTAGAAAGATCTAAAAGTTCTCCCTTAGCTCCAAATACCATAAGAAGCTGTCCGCAAAATAAAATACCTAATATTGTAACTATTGTTGACAATAACAAAACCCAAAAGCAAAGATTCCCCATAACTTTGTCAATGGTTCTTTGATTTCCTTCTCCAATTGCTCTGGAAAGTAGAGATGCCGACCCTACACCAATCAAAGTAGCAATCCCAGTATTGATGTAGGTAAATGGGGTAGCAATGCCTACTGCCGTCATGGCTTTTTCACCAAGTATTTGACCCGCAAAAATACCATCCATTAGCGGATATAAGCCAATAACAATCATTCCTAATATCGCAGGTAACGATAGCTTAATTAATATTTGTAATGGCTGCTCTGTTAACAGCTCTTTACTATTTTTATTCATACAATTACACCTCTTCTCTGTTTTCTATTAGAACGTCAATTATCATTTTTTTAAGAATGTGACGTTGTGAAATTAAATGTTCCCTGATTCCTAATGTCTCACAACCTAAAATGAAAGTATTAACCAAATCATTGAGTAGACTCCAAGATTCTTTAGAAATCTTCAAACATCCGTTTTCCTCTAACATTTGCTCAAAATCCCTTATATTACTATCCCTTATATCTTTATAAAGTTGTTGTAAGGTTTCATCTTCCTGCATCGACTGCAAGAACATAACATATATTGGAACAAATGTATTGCTGGAAAGTGCCTTATCAACAATTAGTTCAGCTAACACCTCTATACCTAAAGGTTTTGGAATTTCAGATATCTTTTTTTTAATAATATCTTCCCTATATTTACAACCTCGGATCATCATGTCGTAAAGAATTTCAGATGTACTTTTATAATGATGATACAATCCTCCTGCGGATAGTCCGGTAGCTTGTACTAAATCATGCATACTTGTGTTTTTATATCCCTTTATTGTAAAAACTTCCAATGCAATATTCTGTATTTCTAATTTTCTTTCATTTGCTGTTAGCCGTTCTCTTTTCATTTATCCTCCTTACCGATATATATGTCGGTAGGTATATCTTAACATTAACTAACCAAAATTGTCAATATCTCAAATAGGCAAGCTCTAATATAATATTTCCCCATAAAGAAAGGTTAAGCGTCTTTATATAATAACTAAGATTTAGAAATTCCAATGTTTCATTTGAATTTTAGGCAAAAGTTTCTTTTTTGAAAAGCAATATTTTCACCCCTAACTACAAATTTATCATCACTAATTAAAACTCCATCCTGCATTACATAAACCTTATCACAAATATATTTTAAATAACAAACCCTATGATATTTAGAAAACATGATTTATCGTATATCAAAAATAAAAAACACTTCATTTAACTGTTGAATAGATTGTTTCCTTATTAACCTATGAAGATATTTTAGATTTTGTAGAAAATCATTGATACAAAAAGCAAGTGACTGTTAGAAAATCACTTGCTTTGTTTTTTAAACAATAATGGTGTGAATTTTGGTATTTAGCAGCTCAATTCGTGTATTTGTGGGGTAAAATTCACACCATTCAAATCAAATTAGTTAAAATTAGATGAAAATTCGCTTTCTGTAAATAGGGGAAAGCGCTGATTTTAAAGGGTTTTGAAATTTATTAAAACTAACTCTGTTCAAACCAGGTCTTAAGAAAGCTCGTAAAGCTAGCCAGTTCTCAAAACGTTAAGAA
>ERZ773083.2275-NODE-2275-length-12069-cov-7.762277_pt1 | contig 12069 bp, 7 predicted proteins | sample MGYA00511465_ERZ773083 | MGnify/ENA primary metagenome ERZ773083 (study PRJEB29015, sample SAMEA2738001) | human oral metagenome | biome: human oral; feature: human-associated habitat; material: dental | place: China | collected 2060 ... | reverse complement strand
ATAGAAAGGGGCTGTGTTTCATGGCTGCATTCACGATTCGGGGAAAGAATGTCGAAGTTACACCGGCACTGCGGGACTATGTGGAGAAGCGGGTCGGCAAGATCACGAAGTACTTTGAGAATGTCGGCGACATCTCGGTGCTGCTCTCCGTGGAGGGGAAACACCACAAGGTAGAGGTCACGGCTCCCATCGTGCGCGGCGTGCTGCTGCGCGGTGAGGAGCGTTCAGAGGATATGTACAGCTCCATTGATCTCGTCATCGAGAAGCTGGAGCGCCAGATTCGCAAGCAGAAGACGAAGCTCGAGCGTCGCTTCCGCCACGGCGGGTTCAAGGCGGAGGCGGTGGAGACCTTCGTCCAGCCCGTGCCGGAGGAGGATGATGTATTCCCCGTCGTCAAGACGAAGCGCTTTGCCCTGCAGCCGATGGACGTGCAGGAGGCAATCATGCAGATGAATCTGCTGAACCATCACTTCTTCGTCTTCCGCAATGCAGAGACGGAGGAGGTCAATGTGGTTTACGGTCGAAACGACGGAAAGTATGCCCTGATCGAGGTCGAAGAGGGCTGAATTTGGCGATTGGGGGACGGTTGCGCCGCGGAGCGCAGCCGTCCTCTTTTTTCTCCCGATTCCGTTTATTTTGTGGTATGATAAGGAACGGCAACAACGATTGGAATCGGGGGCATGTATGCGAAAAATCTATGTCATTCATCAGTGGGTGAGCCTTGTCTGTGCGCTCTTTCTCCTGTTGCTGACGCTGACGGGACTGCCGCTTCTCTTTCGAAATGAAATCAACGCGTGGAATACGGTGAATATGCCGCCGCAGGGAGAGCCCATGCCGCTGCGGGAGATCTGGAGATCACTGCCTGCGGGGGCGGCGGCAGTGAGGCAGGAATTCTCAACGAAGGAGATCCTCAGCGTTACACCGGACGGAGCGGACGGGACGCTCTACTTCCTCGTCAAGGAGCGCGGAGGGAAGGCGGAGCGCTCTCATATGCGCATGGGCGGCGAGCAGATCATGTACGATGTGCGCACAGGCATGCTCTTCAACCGCAGGGACCGCGTCTATCGCTCGGAGGCCGTGCAGGAGTTCCTGCACACAATGCACGTTCTGCACGTTCGCATGGGGATGGAGGAGGGCGGCCGCGACCTGCTCGCCGTGATGTGCGTGCTCTCCGTCATCTCTGTCGTGAGCGGGATCTATCTCTATCTGCCGATGATGAAAAGTATGGCATTCGGCACGCGTCGGCGAAAGACCAACCGCCTGTTCTGGTCGGACTGGCATAAACTCACATCCGTCTTTGCGGGAACGTGGGCAGTCATCATGTGCGTGAGCGGTGTGTTCATCGTCCTTTACTCCATCGGCATACGGGACTATCACCGTACGGCGTATACACTTGCGATGGAGCATTTCGCCGCAGAGGAGCAGAGCGTGGCGACGATGCCGGCAGAGGAGGCGCTGGCGCACATTGCGGACGATTTCCCGGCGAAGGAGATCGTTTCTATGCAGCTGCCCGCGGGACAGAACGGCTATTATGTCTTCCAGATTGCGGATCCTGCGGTGCGTGCGACAGACTTCGCGCTCGGCGAGCAGGTATATCTGCCGGCAAGCGGACGCGGAGAACCTCTCTTTGTGCCCGTGCCCGCATGGCTGACGATAGCACCGTTCTTCCTGAACATCCATATTCACAATCACGAGCTCTTCGCGGAGAAAATCTTCTGGGGACTGCTCATCCTCATGACGGCGGCAATGATCGGTACGGGGATTGCCCTCTGGCTGACACGCTGGCGCAGCCGCATCTCGCGTGCCGCCGAAATTGCGGTGCAGAGGAGGACCAATGCCGCATGGGAGGAGCCTGTACGCGTCGCAGTACTGAGCCTTATCGTTCTGATTGCGCCGATGTATGGCGGCCTCGGGGAGGGGATTGCCCTTGCCGTCAGCGTCTATCTGATCTACTATTTCGGGCGTACGGTGCGTGGTTGAGCGTTCCTGCGAGGGAGAGGGGAAAGGAGAGCGTTCTTGAAATTTACGGGACTGACCTCGGCACAGGCGGAGAAATCGCGTGTGGCATATGGCACGAACGCCATCCCTGAGCCCGCATGGATGACATTCGGGCAGGCGTTCATGGAGACGTTCCGCGATCCGATGATCCGTATCCTGCTCGTCATGGTCGCACTCATGATCACGATGTACTTCGCAGGGCATGCGGAGCTCTACGAGCCCGTGGGGACGATCGTGACCGTCATCATTGTTGCGACGGTGACGGCGCGGACGAACGTCGCGAGCGATACGGAATACCGTGCCCTGCGCGCACGCACGGCGAAGGACACGGCGAAGGTCTGCCGCGATGGCGGGCTCGTCGTGCTGCCCGTGGATGAAATCGTCGTCGGAGATCATGTCATTTTGCAGGGGGGCAATAAAATTCCTGCCGATGGAATGCTGATCGCAGGTGACTTGCGCGTAAACAATACGGCACTGAACGGGGAGACGGAGGAGTGCCCGAAGCTCCCCGCTGACAGTCAGTATGTATTTCCCAAGGAGATCACGGGCGATACGTTCGTTGACAATGCAACCCTCTTTCGCGGGAGCATCGTCTTCGACGGCGAGGGCGTGATGGAGGTGTGCCGCGTCGGCATCGAGACGATGATGGGGCAGATGGCAGCGGAGCTGCAGGCACGTGAGCCGGACTCGCCTCTTCAGGTGAAACTTGCGAAGCTTGCCGACCAGATCTCGGCGTTCGGATACGTCTCGGGGATCGTCATCGTCTCCCTCTATATGATGTTCTTTGCCCTGCGTGCGGGGGGCTTGCAGGCATACATCATGCTTGGCTGGAGCCAGATTCTTGTGGATTTGATCCAGGCGATTTCGCTTGCGATCCTCATCATCGTCTGTGCCGTACCCGAGGGCCTGCCGCTCATGATCTCGCTGGTGCTCATGCAGAATACGAGCCGGATGCTCGCACGCGGCGTTCTTGTGCGCCGCGCGGTCGGCATCGAGACGGCGGGCTCGCTGAACATCCTCTTCAGTGACAAGACGGGGACGATCACGGGCGGACGGCTTGAGGTTGTGGAGTTCTTTACGGCGGGAGGTGCCGTTATTGCGCCGGAGGAGCATACTGCGCTCTTTGAGAAGCTGCAGCTTGCAATCGGCATGAACTCCGCCGCCATGTACGATGAGACGGGCACGGTCGTCGGCGGCAATCCGACCGATCAGGCGGTGATGCGCTTTCTTGGCGTACAGGCATACCGCGCAATGCAGGAAAATGAAGCTGATCGCGTCGGCAAACGTCAGACATTCAACTCCACGAACAAATTCAGTCAGGCGGAGCTGCCCGCACGCGGCGTGGTCGTCTACAAGGGAGCACCCGAGGCGCTGCTGGCGCGTGCACAGTATGCCCTGCGGGAGGATGACGGGGGCGTTGTGCCCTTTGACCCGCGTGTGGTGAACGAAAAAATAAACGCATACGCGGAGCGTGCGATGCGTGTCTTGGCGTTTGGGTATTCGGCGCAGCCCTTTCATAAGAGCGAGATCAATGAGGATGTCGTCCTCATTGGATTTGCTGCCATCCGTGATGATGTGCGCCCCGAGGCGCGTGAGGCAATCACCGAGGTGCAGGCGGCGGGCGTTCAGGTCGTCATGGTGACGGGCGATCGCCGCGAGACCGCCGTTGCGATTGCACGCGATGCGGGGCTGCTGCGCTCTGACAGTGACCTCGTGCTCACGAGCAGCGACCTCGCCCAGATGCGGGATGAGGAGGTACAGCGCGTTCTGCCGCAGCTGCGCGTCATTGCACGTGCACTGCCGACGGACAAGTCGCGCATCGTACGTCTCTCACAGAAGATGAACCTCGTCGTCGGCATGACGGGGGACGGGGTCAACGACTCACCCGCCCTGCGCCGCGCCGATGTTGGCTTTGCGATGGGCAGCGGCACGGAGGCGGCGCACGACGCGGGGGACATCGTCATCCTCGACGATAATTTCCGCTCGATCAAGGACGCGATCCTCTACGGGCGCACGATCTACAACAATATCCTGAAGTTCTGCCGCTTTCAGCTCGTCATCAACATCGCTGCGGTGGTTGTGAGCGCGGCTGCGCCGTTCTTTGGCATCATCGAGCCGCTGCGCGTGACGCATCTCCTCTTTATCAACCTCGTCATGGATAGCCTCGGCGCGATCATGCTCGGCAACGAGCCCGCACACGAGAGCTATATGTGCGAGAAGCCGCGCCGCCGCGACGCGAGCATCATCAGCCCCGCGATGAGTGTGCAGATCGTCTGCATGGGCGCGTGGCTCGTGCTCCTCAGCTTCTTCTTTTTGACGGATGCACGTATCGCCGCCGTCTTTGACGGAAGGGCGGAGCACTATACGGCGTACTTCCTGCTCTTCGTCCTCGCCTCGCTCATGAACGGATTCAACGTGCGCTCTACGGGCTTCGATATTTTCCGAGGGCTCGGCGAGAACATCGGCTTTGTCAAAGTATGGGCGATGATCGTCCTCATCATGGCGGCAATCATCAATGCGCCCTATCTCCCGCATGACATCGGCGCATGGATCGGAGGGATGTTCAGCACCACGCCGATTCACGCAGGTGGTTGGGGGCTCGCGTTCCTCCTCGCGGCAACCATGATCCCTGCGGATCTGCTGCGAAAGGCAGTGTGGAGGGGATTTGTGCGGGTGAGAGGGTGATGAAAGGTAAAAATGGTGTGAAAAGCGGAGCAAGTCCCTCGCAGAACCCTCGTTACGCAAGCGGTCGGACACTTATCTGCCTAAATACCTGCGGATTCCAAACGCGCTTCGCTTGAACGGTTAAAATCCGCAGGGGGCAGAACGTGTACTTTTCTCGCTTGCTTCACTAGGGTTTGCTCAGGGCATCTCTTCCACCTTACATCATATTTGCGGTATTTTGCAAAGAACTATCAAACACTATAAACCCAGGCTGATGAAGGCTTCTTCATCAGCTTTTCTCACTAAAGGAAACATTTTCTATGTCATTTTTTAAGGACTTATTTGGTGGCGGCGACACGAAGGAAAAGCCGCTTGAACTTTCGCCCGAGGCACGGCTGGATGCGGAGATTGCTGTAATCTTTCGCATGCTTGCCGATTCGATGGGGACGGAGCGCCTTGTCATTCAGGCGGGCAAGATGAATGCGATGACGCTCATGCGCTCGGAGAATCGGCGGGAACGCGTACTCGCCCTCATGCGCATCCTTGAGGAGGATCCGCTGCTCGCCCCACCGCCGTCCGAGGCGGAGATTCCGGAGATCCTAAACCGCATGACGGAGCAGCTTGCGGGGATCCTTGCGCGGCGCGACCTTGAGGATCGCATCGAGCGCAAGGTGAACGAAAAGCTTGAGAAGGATCATGAGGAGTATGTGGACGACATCCGCCGGCAGGTGATCTCGGAGGAAAGCCCCGGTGCGGAATCGCCGCACGACAAGAAAAAGCGCGAGGCTCTTGAGGCACTGGAGACGGTTCACCTCACGCAGTCCGTCATGGAGCTGCTGCGTCCGCGCAGCTTCGACGAGGTGGTCGGGCAGGAGCGCGCCGTGCGCTCCCTTATGGCGAAGCTTTCCTCGCCCTATCCGCAGCATCTCCTCCTCTATGGACCGCCGGGCGTGGGCAAGACGACGGCGGCGCGCCTCGTTCTGGAGGCGGCAAAGCAGCGTGCAGTATCACCGTTCGGGGAGAACGCCCCCTTCGTGGAGACGGACGGCACGACGCTCCGCTGGGATCCGCGCGACATGACGAACCCTCTGCTCGGCTCTGTGCATGACCCCATCTATCAGGGCGCACAAAAGAGCCTTGCGGACAGCGGCGTCCCCGAGCCAAAGCCGGGACTCGTGACGGATGCACACGGCGGCATCCTCTTCATCGACGAGATCGGCGAGATGGATGAGATGCTGCAGAACAAGCTGCTCAAGGTACTGGAGGACAAGCGTGCCTATTTCGAGTCGGCGTATTACGATCCCGATGACAAGCGCGTCCCGCCCTACATTCGCAAACTCTTTGAGGAGGGCGCCCCTGCGGACTTCGTCCTCATCGGCGCAACAACGCGCGATGCGGAGCACATCAATCCCGCGCTGCGCTCGCGCTGTGCGGAGATCTACTTCGAGCCGCTGACGCCCGCACACATTCGGACGATCGTGGAGAATGCGGCAGAGCGACTCAACGTCTGCCTCGCCGAGGGAGCAGCACAGCTCATCAGCGAGTACACAATCGAGGGACGCAAGGCGATTAACATTCTCGCCGATGCCTACAGCCTCGCGCTGAACCGCCTTCCGGATGCGGAGATTGAACGCGTTGTTTCACGTGAAACAATCGAGCCGCAGGATGCAGCGCAGAGCGAGACGGATGTTTCACGTGAAACATTGACAAGCACATCCGATGGGGCAGAGGCACAGCCATCAGAGGAGCGCCCCTATCGGCTCGCTACGCTCGCCACTTCCCCCGTAGCGACGGGGGAAGCTAATATGCCGAAATCCCAAACCTCGCCTGTAGCGATGGGGGAACGCTCCGATCTGCCGGAATCCAAAGCCTCCCCCGCCGCAGCGGGGGAGGGGAACCATGCGGAGCATGGTGGAAGGGGCGCCTCAGACGATCCGGAAAAAACAATCTCCTACGCCGCGCCCCCTCTCCTTGTGACGAAAGACGACATCTACGAAGTTGCACAGGTCAGCCGCCTCTATCCATACGGGCGAAAGAAGGCATCGGATACACCTGCCGTCGGACGGGTCTTTGGGCTCGGCGTCGCAGGCTTTCTCGGCTCCATCATCGAGATTGAGGCGGTCGCCTTCCCTGCGGCAGAGAAAGGGAAGGGGACGGTGCGCTTTAATGAGACGGCGGGCAGCATGGCAAAGGACTCCGTATTCAATGCGGCATCCGTCATGCGCCAGCTGACGGGGCGTGACATCCATGACTATGACCTCCACGTCAACGTGATCGGCGGTGGGAACATCGACGGCCCGAGCGCAGGGACTGCCATCCTCGCGGCAATCGTGAGCGCGGCGACGGGTGCGGCAATCCGGCAGGATGTGGCAGTGACGGGCGAAATTTCCCTGCAGGGCGAGCTGAGGCCCGTGGGCGGCGTCTTTGAGAAGGCATACGGCGCACGGCAGGCGGGCATCTCCACGCTCATCATCCCGTGGGAGAACAAGAAGGACATCCCCGAGGAGCACCTTGGGCTGACGATTCATCGCCTGAAGACGGCGGAGGAGGCGTTTGCCATTCTCTTTGCGGATGAAACGTGGAAGGAGAAAGGAGAATCTCATGGCGGAAGGACGCATTCCCCCGCAGAGCATTGAGGCGGAGCTGTCCGTCCTCGGTGCGATGATGCTCAAACCCGCAGCGGTCACACAGGCAATCGAGCTGCTGCGCGCGGATGAGTTTTACCGACAGGCACACCGCGCCGTGTTCGAGGCGATGGAGGAACTGGTCAAAAATGGGGAGCCCGTCGACATTGTCACCGTGACGGAACTGCTGAAAAAAAAGAATCTCATCGAGCAGGTCGGCGGCATCTCGTTCCTCGCAAATTTGACGAACAGCGTGCCGAGCACGGCAAACCTTGCACACTACGCCAAGATCGTAAAGGAAAAGGCAATCCTGCGCTCCCTTATTGACGCGAGCACGGAGATTGCAGGGGCGGCCTATGAGGCGAGCGAGGACATTGCCGAACAGCTCGACGATGCCGAGCGCAAGATCCTTGCGATTGCGGGCGGACAGACGACGGGCGCCTTTGTCCCCATCAAGGATGTGATCTTTGATGCCGTGGATCGTGTGAGCGAACTCGCAAAGGCAAAGGGCGGGATCACGGGTCTCTCCACGGGGCTTACGACGCTCGATGCCGTGACGCGCGGGCTCCAGAAGTCCGACCTCATCATCGTTGCCGCACGCCCGGCAATGGGCAAGACTGCTTTCGTCCTCAACCTCGCAACGCACGTTGCCCTGCAGGGTGGGACGGTGGCATTCTTCTCGCTCGAAATGCCACGCGAGCAGCTGATGCACCGCATTTTCTGCGCCGAGGGACAGATCGACGCGACGCGCCTCGCACGCGGCGAGCTCGATGATGAGGAGTGGGAGCGCCTCGTCAAGGTCGCCGACCGCATGATGAAGACGAACCTCTACTTCGACGATACCAGCAGCACGACTGTCCTTGACATACGCACACGTGCCCGCCGCCTCAAGGCGGAGCATGGGCTCGATCTCATCGCCATCGACTACCTCCAGCTGATTCAGGCACCGGGACGCGCGGAGAACCGCACCCTCGCCGTTGCGGAGATGACGCGCTCGCTCAAGGTGCTTGCCCGTGAGCTGAGCGTTCCGATCATCGTCCTCTCTCAGCTCTCGCGCGCCACGGAGGGACGCTCGGACAAGCGCCCCATGCTCTCCGATCTGCGCGAGTCCGGCTCCATCGAGCAGGATGCAGACATCGTTATGTTCCTCTACCGCGAGGACTACTACAATCAGGACACGGAGAATGCGAACATCACGGAGCTCAGCATCGCCAAGCACCGCAACGGTGCGACCGACACCGTGAAGATGTTCTTCCAGAAGGAGTACACCCGCTTCCGCGATCTCGCACGTGAGGGGTGATGAAACTGTGCGGCATCGACATGGGAAATGTTTCACGTGAAACATTTTGCGGGATCCCCTCAAAAAAGAGGGGATTTTTTTTGTCATTTGTGCTATGATGAAGGAAGTACGATTCATGCGTGATTTCTGCACGCATTTTACAAACGGGTAGGGGAGGAAGCGTTGTGTTAAAGAGTATTGCGATCATGACGAGTGGGGGAGACAGCCCCGGAATGAATGCGGCGGCGCGTGCGGTTGCACGTACGGCACTCTATGAGGGCGTGCAGGTCTGGGGCATCAACGACGGCTACCACGGTCTGCTCGAAGAGGATATGCGGGAGCTGCAGTCCAAGGACGTGGGCGATATCATTCAGCGCGGCGGCACCTTCCTTGGGACGGCGCGCTGCAAGCGGTGGCAGACACCGGAGGGACGCCGCATGGGGCACGAGAACCTCATCAAGCGCGGCATCGAGGGGCTCTGCGTCATCGGCGGCGACGGCTCGCTGCGCGGCGCACAGCTGCTCTCGGAGGAGTACGGATTCCCCATCGTCGGTCTGCCGGGCACGATCGACAATGATGTCTGGGGCATGGACTACACCATCGGCTGCGATACGGCGGCGAACACGATCATCGATGCGATCAACAAGCTGCGCGATACGGCATCGGCACACCGGCGCGTGATTGTCCTTGAGGTCATGGGGCGCAACTGCGGCTGGCTCGCGCTCGTTGCGGGCATCTCGGGCGGTGCGGAGTACATCCTCGTTCCCGAGGAGGAGTTCGACCTGCAGCAGATCACGGACAACCTCACGTCTGCGTACGAACACGGGAAGCGCTACATCCTCATCGTGGTCGCCGAGGGTGCGGCGAGCGGGCAGGAGGTCTGCGACTACATCGCAAAGCATACGGACATCGAGACGCGCGTCTCCGTGCTCGGACATATTCAGCGCGGCGGCTCGCCATCGGTCATTGACCGCGTGCGTGCAAGTCAGCTCGGGGAGCAGGCGGCACTTGCGCTCATCTCCGGACTTTCGGGCGTCGTGTTCGGCTACAGCAAGGGGCACGTCGTCTCGGTCAATCTCTACGATGCCGTCAACAACAAGAAGAAGCTCGATCCGGACTATCTGCATCTGGCGAAGGTGCTGTTCTGAAACGCAGCCCTACTGTGCAGGGTGTCTGATATGCCGTTGGATTTTCCCTATATTGTCAAATACACACGCCCGCAGAAAGGATGATCCCGTGGCAAATATCATAGCGATTGCCAGCCAGAAGGGCGGCGTCGGCAAGACGACAACGGCGGTGAACCTCGCCGCCGCCATTGCGCGTGCCAAGCGCCGTGTGCTGCTCGTTGACATCGACCCGCAGGGGAATTCCACGAGCGGCTTTGGCATTGATAAAACAATGCTCATGTCCACGACCTATCGTGTTCTGGTTGAGGGGCGCAGTCTTCGGGAATCGATTGTCACGTCGGACTACCGCGTAGATGTCCTGCCCGCGAATGTGGAACTCGCGGGTGCCGAGGTGGAGCTGGTGGAGATGGAGCGACGGGAGATACGCCTGCGCGATGCCCTGAGCGAGGTGGCACACGACTATGACTACATCTTCATCGACTGCCCGCCGTCGCTCGGATTTTTGACCATCAATGCGCTTGCGGCGGCACATGCTGTCCTCATTCCCATTCAGTGCGAATTCTACGCATTGGAGGGTGTGGCACTTTTGATGAACACCATTCGACTGGTGCAGGAGAACATGAATCCAGCGCTCATGGTGCGCGGCGTCGTCATGACGATGTACGACAGTCGGACGCGGATCGCGACGCAGGTCGTCGATGAGGTGAAAAATGTTTTTGGTGCCACGGTCTACGAAACACTGATTCCGCGCAATGTGCGCCTCTCGGAGGCCCCGTCGTTCGGTCAGCCCATCACCTCCTACGACATCACGTCGCGTGGGGCGGAGAGCTACATTGCGCTGGCGAGGGAGGTCATGAAGCGTGAAGAAGGCTAAGACAGGCGGCCTCGGGCGCGGGCTCGGCGCACTCGGTCTCGGGAGAACCGAGCTCGCCGGAGCAGTCGGCGGAGCTCCGTCCCCTAAGGTCCCTCCCACAACGGCTCCTCCTGCTTCTGCAAGCACAGCGGCAGAGGGAATTCCGGCCGAAATCCCCATCGAACACATTCGGGCGAACCGCTTTCAGCCGCGGCGCGAGTTCGATGAGGCGGCACTTGAGGAACTGCGTGAGTCGATCGTGCGGCATGGCATCCTCCAACCCCTCTCCGTCCGCGTCATCGGTACGGGGAAATACGAGCTCATCGCGGGTGAGCGTCGCCTGCGCGCGGCGAAACTCGCGGGACTGACGACCGTCCCCGTCGTCTTTCGCACGGCAACGGATGCGGAGCTCGCGGAGATGGCACTGATCGAGAATATTCAGCGCGAAGATCTGAACCCCATCGAAGAGGCGCATGCCTATCAGCGCCTCCTCACCGAGTTTCAGCTCTCACAGGAGGAGCTGGCACGACGCGTCGCGCGCAGCCGATCGGCCATTGCGAACAGTGTGCGGCTCCTGCGGCTCGCCGAGGGCGTGCAGGCGTTCATTGCCAACGGCGTCCTTACAATGGGGCAGGTGCGTCCGCTGCTTGCCTTGGAGAGCAAGGAGCTTCAGTGCGAGGCAGCGGAGTACATCCAGGAGCATGAGATGTCGGCGCGTGGGGCAGAGGCTCTCGTCAAGCGCCTCGCAAAGGATCCGAACGCGCTTCGGCAGGCACGACAGCCTGCAAAAAGCGAGCGCAAGCCGGACATCTTTATGCGCGAGGCAGAGGAGCGTCTGACACGCAGCCTTGGGACGCAAGTTCGCATACAGGAGAGCCGTGAAGAGGGAAAGGGACGCCTTGAGATCAGCTATTTCTCCGCAGACGATCTCGAGCGCCTGATGGGGCTCCTCACGGGCATGGACAGTACGGCGAGGGATGACAGGCGTGCAGCGCTGCGCGCCATCTCCACACAGAACTTTACCGTATGATATTCTCGGAGAAAGTAGGGAAGAAGGGAAGAAAGCATTGTTTCTGAACAATCTCGTTATCTATGTTGCAGCCCATGCGACACCGCTCCTATTGACATCGATGCTGCTCATTCTGGTCTTATTGATTCTTGTGATCTATACGATGGTGCGCCTCTCGACGATGAATGCGCGCTACCGTGAAATGATGCGCGGCTCGGAGAAGGAGGACCTCGAGGGGATGCTGATCCAGCACATCCACGAGGTCGAGGAGGTCATCGCGACAAATGCGCGTATCCTCGAGGAAAATGAGGTCATTCGGCGGTTCGTTCGCAAAACTCTTGTGCGTGTTGCCATGGTGCGCTTTCGTGCATTTGAGGATATGGGCGGCGATCTCAGTTATGCCGTCGCCATGCTCGATGCGAACAACGACGGCGTGATTTTTTCGAGCATCTTCGCGCGTGCGGACTCGCGCAGCTACATCAAGCCGATCAAGGGCGGCTCCTCGGAGTACCCGC
>ERZ773083.2271-NODE-2271-length-12075-cov-10.406240_pt1 | contig 12075 bp, 14 predicted proteins | sample MGYA00511465_ERZ773083 | MGnify/ENA primary metagenome ERZ773083 (study PRJEB29015, sample SAMEA2738001) | human oral metagenome | biome: human oral; feature: human-associated habitat; material: dental | place: China | collected 2060 ... | reverse complement strand
GAATACTAGTATCCATATCTAATGTTCCACCAGCTAAACGTTCTTGACGCATTAAATCATTGAATTTTTCTACTAATTTAGTAGTTGCTTCAGTTGGTCCTGCAAGGAAAGATGCATCTCCTCTATATTCAGTATAGTTAGATTTAATGAAATCTACTAAATCTACCTCTGTTTGCCATTTACCACCAACGAATGCTTTTTTTTCTGCAACTGTTGTCATATTAATGTCACTCCTTAAAATTTTTTATTATATATGTGATAAATAAATTTATTAATTAAACTATTTGTTACACTCTTAGTGTACCGCATACATATTACTAAGACAATATTTTTCTTATTCAAATTGTGTACAATTTGTGAACTCTAGTACTAATACAGTAAATATGAATTCTGAATTCTCTATTTAATTAATAGTAAAATATTACTGTGTATTTTTGAAAACCTAATTGCAAAAACAATGAAAACGTTAACTTTAGCCATTTGTTTTTCTATAGATATTTTATATCTCTAAGAAATCTGTTATTATACTGTAATTATTTATATTGAATATATTTGGTAGACATATATAAAAAATATCATATTTTTTTACAAAAAATAAGAGGTAAATGATAGATGGTATCGTTTACCTCTTTAATTTTCTATTTATCAAATAAATTTGATAAATTTCCATAACCCTCTTTTTCTAAATCTTCCTTCTTAATAAACCTTATCGAAGCACTATTTATACAATATCTAAGCCCTCCCAGTTCACTTGGACCATCTGGAAATACGTGTCCTAAATGAGCATCTCCCACTCTACTTCTAACTTCAATTCTTTCCACTAGATGCGAATTATCTTTATAGTACCTAGTGACTTCACTTTCAATTGGTTTTGAGAAACTTGGCCACCCGCAATGAGATTTAAATTTATCTTTTGAAGAAAATAATGGTTCACCTGTTGTTATATCTACATATACTCCTTCTTCAAAACTATCCCAATATTGTCCAGTATACGGACTCTCAGTTGCACTTTCCATAGTAACTGCATATTCTAAATCAGATAATTCTTTTTTTAGTTCATCTTTAGATTTTTTTTCAAAATCATCTGGATTAATTTTTATTTGTTCATCCATTTTAAACATCTCCTTTATTATTAATATATTGTTTTAAATCTTCTATTATATTATTACCATCTTTTAGCCCTAAGTTATAGACATAGTTTAGTTTTTCAGTATCTTTTTCTAGTCTTTTTACAGTAATATCCTCACTTGGTCGTATAACAAATACTTTCCCTTGTTTTTCTAATTCTAGTATTCGTTCAACCGTTTCATTATAGTCTTTATATCTATTCTCCAACTTTTCAATTAAATGCGGATATTTCTTATAAAATAACTTAAATTGTAGACTTATTGATTTTTTCTTTCTATATGTAATAGGTCTTGTTAGTATAACAATAATTTTATCAAAATTTTGTTTTTCAAAGAAGTCTATCGGTATGCTATTAGCTATTCCACCATCTAAATACTTTTTCTCATCTATCTCAATTATTTCCGAAATAAATGGAAGTGCAGAAGTTGCTCTTAACGTCTCCATTTGTTTGTAAGGATCTGTTATTTCTATAAACTCCGCTTCTCCGTTTTCTATATTTGTTACAGTAGCATAGAAATTTGTCTTAGAATTTTTAAATGTTTTATTATCAAAAACATCAAGTTGAAATGGAACTTTATAGTACGTAAAGTCTTTATTTATTAAATTACCTGTTCTTATCCAACTTTTTAAACTCATATATCTTTTATCATTAATATAATTAACATTGTATCGTAGTGCTCTTTTAGGTTGTTTAGAAACATAGTTTACTCCAAAAAGTGTTCCTGCAGAAACTCCAACAATATCAGTAACTTCTATATCATTTTCTAAGAACACATCAAGGACACCTGCTGTAAATAATCCTCTCATAGCTCCACCTTCTAATACTAAACCTACTTTCATTCAATCACACTCCTTTTTAAATTGATACTATTATATCATCTTTTTTTCATTAGTTTAAATAAATTTACTCGGGTACTAAGTTATGTTACTATTTAAAATGAGAAAAATAATTTAATTCGAGGTACATATGAACATACTACTAATCGGTGGCAATGGCTTTGTTGGAAAAGCATTAATTAAAGAATTTAAAAAATACAATGTAAAAGTCAGCTATTTATCTAGATCTCAAAACTACTCTATGTCCAAAGATGAAGCAACATGGATACAGGGTGATATTTTTGATATCGAAAATATAGTAATCAATGAAAAATATGATATAGCCATTCATTTAATTGGAACAATTAAAAATAAAAAGCTATATTCAAAACTAAATACAGAAAGTGTGGCACAGACAATTGAATTATGTCAAAAACACAACATCAATAAACTTGCATATTTTTCTGCAAATGGTGGCTTCAAACAATATTTAGAAAGCAAACGTAACGGAGAAAAATTATTAGTAGATTCAAAGCTAAACTATCTTATTATACGTCCAGGGCTTATGTATGGTAAAGAAAGACTTACCTCTTATTTCAATATATTACCTATTAAATTCTTTTCAAAATTAGGTATACCATTTTTCAAAAATGTATATCCCCTTCCAGTTGACAAAGTAGCAAAGACAGTAGTTAAAACTATTCTCGACAATACTGATTCAACTATTATTGAAATAATAGATATGAAATAACTATTCAGGATGACTTAAAATCTTTGTTTCTAAATAAAACAAGTTTTTAAGCCTATTTTTTATGACATTTGTCATATTACTTTAATGACATTACCTACTAAAAGTTATCTTAACACTTTGCTATAATTTAATTATCAAACAAGAGGTGACAAAAATGGAAACAAAAAAAGTTATAGAGATAAAAAACATTAATAAACAAATAAATAAAAAAAGAATATTAAATAACATTTCATTCGATATTTTCGAAGGAGATTGCGTAGCTCTTATAGGTCCAAATGGAGCTGGTAAAACAACATTGATGAATTGCCTTTTAGGTAATAAATTTATAGATTCAGGAAGCATTAAAATAAATGACTTACAACCTACAAATAATAAATTAAAAAAATTAGTTAATGTTCTTCCTCAAGAAAATGTTGTTCCTCAAAAACTTAAAGTTAAAGAATTAATTGATTTTGTAAAAAAACTTTATAAAGATCATCTATCAGATGAAGAAATTGACAACTTACTAAGATTTGATAGCAAACTAAAAGAAACTTTTGCATCTAAACTTTCAGGAGGACAAAGAAGACTTCTTTCTTTCGTACTTTCATTAATAGGAAAACCTAGTATTCTATTTTTAGATGAACCAACTGCTGGAATGGACACTTCAACACGTATTAGATTTTGGGAAATAGTAAATACATTAAAAAATGATGGTCTAACAATTATCTACTCTTCTCACTATATTGAAGAAGTAGAACATACTGCAGATAGAATATTAGTTCTTAATAAAGGAGAACTAATTCGTGATACTACTCCACACGCTATGAGAGCCGAAGAAGTAGAGAAATTCTTCACTTTACCTATTAAATATTTAGAAGTTATTGAAAACAATCCAGAAATTTACAACTTAGAAATAAAACGAGATAGTTTCAACTTCTTAACTAAAAAAACTGATTTAATTTGGAATACTTTACAAAAATCAGGATGTACTTTAAATGATTTAGAAATTCAAAACAGAACACTACTTGATAGTATATTTAATACTACTAAAGAACAATAAGGAGACAAGACAATGAGTAATATCGGTATACTTTTAAAAATGGAATTTATTTTTACTAAAAGAAATTTATCAAACTTTATTATGGGATTAGGATTCCCAGTAATCTTCTTTGTATTATTTTCAGGAATGCAACAATTTGATGATCCTACTGTTCAAACTAGAGTTATTAAAGATATGTTAATTTCAATGACTGCATTCAGTAGCATCAGCTTTGCATTTTTCTCTCTACCTGTTTCTATTAGAGAAGATGAAAACAATAACTATCTACACTTAATTAATAATTCACCTATTAAACTATCTGAATACTATATAGCACGTTTTATTCGCATTATCTTCACTTTTATAGTATCAGTCGTTGTAGTATTTATTGTTGGACATTTTTTAAGAGATGTTAATATGAGTACACGTGAATGGATTATGTCAGGAATATTAATGGTTCTTGGTAGTATAACTTTTTTAGGAATGGGATTATTATTAAGTCTAATTCAATCAGTTGAAAAATTAAGTTTATTAGCCAATATTTTATATTTAGGATTAGCTATGTTAGGTGGATTATGGTGGCCAACTTACCTGTTCCCAGAATGGTTACAAAATATTTCTAAAGTAACTCCAACATATAATCTATTAGAATTTGTAAATAAATATCTTAAAGATGGAGTTTTCTCTTTCACTTCATTTGGTGTTTTACTTGCTTATAGTTTTGGATTTATTATCCTTACTTTAGTAATCAAACGTAAAACAGAATCTAAATAAGCTAAAGGTGTGTGATTACATTATTCACACACCTTTAGTTTTGTGATATCATATAAAATATACCCTTAAATAAAGGAGACGAACATGAACAAAGTATTAATAAATAAGATTAAATCTAACTATATATTTTTTATATCACTAGTATTTTTTATTTTTCCACTAGTATATATTATTAATGGTAGTTATCCGTTTTATATATTGCCTCTGACTATAATGGCGATTGTTTCATATATTTCTATTCTATTTACTGAAAATAAGTATATTATTTTTATAGAATGGTTTTATTTAGCTTTCTATATTGCATTTATGGCACTATATATTAATCCAACAAATATGTTATTCTCTTATTATCTAAGTAATCTGCTAGTTTGGAGATTTCATGATGATTACACTACATACAGATCTATAAGTTTCTTTATAGTAATTAACTCAATTATGATTCATATTGCGTTAACTTCACTACTTACTGGTGATAAAGTAATTATGTTTTGTTTCTACTTCCTATGTCTTATTACGTACTTCTTACAAAAACGTGGTTATGAAAGAAACAAGTTGAAAAATGAACGCATTAAATACAATGAACATATTAACATCTTACTGGCTGAAAATGAGCGTAATAGAATTGGTCAAGATCTCCATGATAGTATTGGACATACATTTGTTATGTTAAAACTTAAAGCTGAACTTGCAGAGAAATATTTAGAAAAAAATAATTTAGAGGCTGCAAAAAAAGAACTTGGTGAAATTAGTAAAATTAGTAAGGAATCAATGGATAACACTCGTGCAATAGTTAATAAACTTAAGCACCGAACTGTTGAAGAAGAAATTAAAATTATCCAAGACATTATGATAATGAGTGATATTCAACTAAATCTTAATAATAATTTCACTACTAAACCTATTGGGCTTCAAGAGTGGACTATTACAATGATTTTAAAAGAACTAACAAATAATATTATTAAACATAGTAAAGCTAATAAATGTGATATAATATTAGATGAGAGTAATAAAAACTACACTATTACTGCTAAAGATAATGGTTGTGGTTTTGAGATAATAACAGGAAGCGAATTAGCTTCAATTAGAGAAAGAATCAAAGTAGTAGATGGAAAAATAGAAATACTTTCTAAAAAAGAACCTACTATTATTAGAGTAACAATTAGTAAAGATAACTAATGGAGGTATTTATGAGATTATTAATTGCAGAAGATCAAAGTATGCTACGTGATGCTATGGCTACACTACTTCTTATGGAAGATTCAATAGATGAAGTCTTACAAGCTAAAAATGGAAAAGAAGCAATAGATATATTGGTGAGCTCTAGCGTTGATGTAGCAATACTAGATATTGAGATGCCTGAAGCAACAGGACTAGAAGTATTAGAATTTATTCGTAATAAAAGTATAAATTGTAAAGTAATTATTGTTACAACATTTAAAAGAGCTGGTTATTTTGAACGTGCAATAAAAAATAATGTTGATGCATATGTTCTTAAAGATCGCTCTATCGATGAACTAATGAAAACAATAAATAATGTTTTAGCGGGAAATAAAGAATATTCACCAGAACTTATGGAAAATATTTTTACTAATCATAATCCCCTATCAAATCAAGAAAAAATTATTCTTTTAAAAATTAAAGAAGGATTATCGAATAAAGAAATCGCTAATGAACTGTTTTTATCCGAAGGAACTATCAGAAACTACATTTCTAACATCCTGACAAAATTAAACTGCAAAAACAGAACAGAAGCTGTAAAAAAATCTACTGAGGAGGGATGGCTTTAGATGACAAGAAAACTCGCTATAAGATTATCACTACTTTCGGCAATATTTTACATTGTACTAACAGTAATATACTTTGCTTATATAATATCAAAAATTAATAATTCTGACAGTCCTAGTGCTGGTGCTGGTTTAGGTTTGCTACTTGCATTCCTAATACCACACTACTTTATGCTCTTAATAGCAGTTATTTTTAATATTGTTATCTCATTAATAAAATTCACAAAAAATTATTTAATTATTATAAATATAATATTATATGTCATAGCTGGCGCATTAGGGATTTATATTGGATTTTTCTTTATTATTTCTATTATTTTCCAAATAATATTCTTAATAATTGCATACAATAAATAAAATAATGGGCTGACTCAAAAGTCCTAAATTTTTAAAAAAGTGTATATTATAACTCATAGACGCAGTGGTTTATTGATTTCAAAAATCGCTTTATAAAAGCTTTTTTGAAACCTAATAAACTGTGCGGGGGTGACTCGACAAAATCGATTTCTTCGAAATCACGATTTTTGAGTCACTCCCTATTATTTTATTTAACTAAAGAATAGCTTATGTCGATTAATTCTTTTATTGTCTCCAATTTGATATTTTTATCTAACACTATACTAATCCAATGTTTTTTATTCATATGGTATGCTGGAAAAATATTTTGATTGTCTATAATATCTGAGATATTATCCGTAGGGTATTTTACATTTAAAATTTTCACCTTAGTTATGATATTACTGGTTTTATTTAATTTATTGTACTCTACATTCGACATCAAGGCATACCATTTATTTTTTTCATTTACAAATGCCAATATATCCGGGTGTTTTTTAAAAGGATTAACATGATTTCCACCGTATTTATTATTGCAGTAGTTGATGATTTCTGAACTTATTTTTCCTGATTCATCAGCTGACCCTAATATTGAACTTAGTAGTTTCTCTACATGTTCTCTGATATTTTGTACCGTTTCACCTACAGCACTATCTACACTATACAACGAATAAATCTCATCAAATTCTATATCATAAACTTCTATCAAAAGTTGACTATTAACAAATACTATTTCTATTAAAAAACTACTGTCTAAAATTTCTTTTCGATATATTAGTTTTTCCGCTTCTTCGCTAAATCCATACTGTAAAAGTTTTTCTTTAGAGAAGTTATATTTTTCTACATCAATTATTTTCATAAAACTTTTATTCGAATCTAGCTCTATCGTGACTTTGATTCCACTTGTCTACCTCTGGTCCTTTTGGCACAATAGTTTTACCTGCTGATACATAATATCCAACCTTAATTGCTTCAAAGTCTGTTGTAGATCCGAATCCTGGTATTTGATATAAGTCTTTTAAGTAGTTGAAAATATTAGGGTATTCCTCGATTCTCTTTTTATTCGCAGAATATAATCCGTAATAAACTACATCAAAACGAATCATAGTAGTATAGAAGCGAATATCTGTTTCTGTTATCGTATTTCCATGGAAGTATCTTTGATTTGATAAACGATCCTCTACTACATCCATCATATCGAAGAATCTATCGAATGCCTCATCATATTTTTCTTGACTTTCAGCAAATCCCATTCCATATACACCATCATTAATAGCTACAGCTAATTTTTCATTCCACTCATCGATTTGATCAGCAAGATGCTCAGGATATAAATCTACCTCAGTATTTTTATGTAATTGTTTAAACACTGTAGAAAACTCATGAAGTATCTCCGCTGATTCTTTTCTAACTACTTTTCCTGTAGTAACATCAACAAGCACAGGTACTGAATATGGTCCTTCATAATCTGAATCACTATTTAAATACACATCTTTAATTTTTGATTGTTTTAAAACTGGATCTAGCCCATCTTTATCTAAACTAAATTGCCATCCTTCTTCTCCACGACGATAATCCAATGTTCCTAAACTAATCGCGTCATCTAATCCTAGTATTTCTCTTGCTATAACTGCTCTATGTGCATATGGGCAGACTGCAGTCCAAAATAGTCGATATCTTCCTTCCTCTATAGGTTGTTCCTCTGTTCCAAATGGTTTACTAAAAAATTTTTTCATATGATTTTCTCCTTTTTAATTATCTATAAACTTTTTCGCTTCTTCATAAATATACATAACGTTCAAAGTATGTTCTTTCTGATCATTCATGAATTCAAAATCTTTATTATTTATAACTTCAACGAATTTTTTAAACTCAGCAAACATTCTATGTGAATGGATATTATTATTTTCCTCTATAGAATTATCTTTTGTTTGAATACTGTAATTAGGAACTTCATTTGTAGGACCAATAACCTTAATTATACCTTGGTCCCCTTGAATATTAACATAACTATTATTAAAAGTATCTTTAGCTGCTATGCATACTACTTTAAAGTTATCATATTCTAATAGAAGAATGCCAGAAGTATCCACATCATTGACTATATTTGGTGAATAATGTACTTTATTAGGTTTACCAAATAATCCGACAACAAAATGAATATTATAAATATTTAAATCACCAAGCACTCCTCCACCTTTACTCTTATCAAAAACAGGAGCAAGAATTCCATTTTTAAACGCTTCGTATCTTGAAGAAAGTTGGGAAAAATTACACTCAACAAGTCGAATTTCTCCTATGTTATCAATACTATCTTTTATATCAAGATAATTTTTTTGATATTGATTTGTTATTGCTTCTATTAGTATTAATCCTCTAGTTTCAGCAATTTCAAATAATTCTACAGCTTCATTATACTTTAAGGTAAAAGGTTTCTCGCAAATAACATTTTTACCAGCTTCTAAAGCTTTCTTAGCAACTGAATAATGCAAATTATTTGGAACTGCAACATAAATTGTATCTACTTCTTTATTTTCTAAGCAAAGATCAATATCAGTATATATATTCTTAATATTATATTTAAACTGTAATTCTTGTAAATTTTCAATATTCCTAGCCGTTATAACTTCTAATTTAATTTCTGGAAGTTCATGAGCAAAAGATAAGAAATCTTTCACTATCATACCAGATCCTATAATTCCTAATTTCATGTTTTCCTCCAAATTACTCAACATAGTTCTTTAATTATATCTTGTTAACATCTAGCTAGCAAATTTTTTGCATATAAACTCTTCCTTAGAACTTTCACATATAAGAAGCTTCTAATTCTATAACTTCGTATTCATGTTTCATTATTATAATAGTACAATGTGTTGAATTTTTTACCAATTCTTACTTTTTCTCGTGAAATATGTGTTACTTTTTAACTTACTCATTACCTATCTCATAATAACTATTCAACAACTATTTGTAAAAATAACGATTATTTTTCATATTTTTTCATATTATTTTCATTTTTCTATTGACTTATATGTACCTTATATGATATATATATATATATTTCAGAATGGAAAGGAATACAATATGACTAAAAAAATACTTGTTACAGGTGGAGCTGGATTTATCGGGTCTCACACTTGTATAGAATTATTAAACAATGGAAATGAAGTAGTTGTCGTTGATAACTTATATAACGCCAACAAAAAGAGTTTAGAAGTAGTTGAACGAGTTACTGGTAAAAAGGTAACATTTTATGAAGTTGATATTCGAGATGAAGATAAATTAAACGAAGTTTTTGAAAAAGAAGGAAATATTTATGGAGTTATTCACTACGCTGGATTAAAAGCAGTTGGTGAATCTTGTGAAATCCCATTAGCATATTATGATAATAATATAGCTGGAACTATTACTTTGTTCCGTGTTATGGAAAAACACAACTGTAAAAATATAATTTTCAGTTCATCAGCTACAGTTTATGGAGATCCTCATTCATTACCAATTAAAGAAGATTTCCCATTATCTGTAACTAACCCATACGGACGTACTAAATTAATAACTGAAGATATTTTAAAAGATGTTTATAAAGCAGACAACGAATGGAATATTGTTCTCCTTCGTTACTTTAATCCAATCGGAGCACATGAGTGTGGAGATATCGGTGAAGATCCAAAAGGAGTACCAAACAACCTGATTCCTTATATTATGCAAGTAGCTGTAGGAAAACTAGAAAAAGTTCAAGTTTTTGGTAATGATTTTGATACTCATGACGGTACTGGAGTACGTGACTACATCCACGTAGTAGATTTGGCTCGAGGTCACGTTTCTGCTCTTAAGAAATTAGAAAAAGATAGTGGCTTAACTATTTATAACTTAGGAACAGGAATTGGTTATTCTGTATTAGATATTATTAAAAGTGCATCAGCTGCTGTTGGACGTGATTTACCTTATGTTATAACTCCGCGTCGTGCAGGAGATATTGCAGCATGTTATGCTGATGCTACAAAAGCAAAAGAAGAACTTGGTTGGGAAGCTCAATACGATATAAAACGTATGTGTGAAGATTCTTGGAGATGGCAAAGTAAACATCCAAATGGATTCGCTGAATAATATACTTTAAAAAATTTAAATTATCTGTGAATGACTGAAAAGTCCTTAATAAAAAGTTAATAAGCGGACTCATAGATAAAACGGGAATGACTCAATAAAATCGATTTTCTAAAATCATGATTTTTTAGTCACTCCCTTTTTTTATACAATAACACTTATTGAATTAATCACTCTTCTATTTCCATAATAAATAGCCCTCCAAAATTTGTCCAAATTTTGGGGGCTATTACCGAGTCCTTAGGTCTTTAATCTATGCAACATACTAACTAATTACTTTATATACATATTTTACACTGTTTTCTTTGATTTTATAAATTATTTTTTTAATATAGAATCAAATAAATAAAATCCTATAGAATTATTAGTAAATCTACTAATTTTAGTCATAAAAATACAACCATTACTAGAAATACTTTTTTGTCGTGCTAAATAAGATAAAGCAGGTGCTAATTGAAATAAAACTGCTTCATAATATTCATTTTCTTTTTCAATTAACAAAATAGCTTTCTTATACAATTCTCTCTCTTTTATTACAACCTCTTTATCTAATATCAAATTGTATAAATCAGTTAAAATTTCTTCTTCTTTAGGAAAATAATTAAACATATAAAATTCCTAATAATTACCAATTAATAGTTGGCTCCAATGGTGAACCACCACCATCATTCGCAATAGTAGCATACTGATAAAAAGTAGTAACTTCTGTACTTCCTTTTGCATCAGCTATATTAAAATTTAAAAACATACTACCTGATAATAAAACAAAAAATAATTTCTTTTTCATAATAATAGAACCTTCTTTCTGTTATTTTTTAGAAATTTTAACATTTTTTTTCGATATTAGAAATAAATTATTAGATTTATTTTAAGGTAAAAAAATAAAAAATACAAGTCTTTTATTTAATTTTTTAAAATATTTGTTAAAACATCACTCTTTACACTCTGTCAAAATACTTTCTATTTCTTTTAATTCTTTTATAAACTTACTATCTTTATGCCCCTAATATATATACAGTCTTTCTTCTGCTCTTGTCATTGCTACATAAAGCAATCGTCTTTCTTCTTCTACATTTGTTTCTAACAATTCATTTTTATCTAACTTTTTCATAGTTTGCTTTATACAAATAAGGATAATCCTCATCTATATTCATTATAAATACATTTTTAAATTCAAGTCCCTTATATAATTAATTTAACTTTGAATTTATCTCCCTATCAAATTTGATAGATTGTTTTATTTTTTATATTTAGTTATCTTCATACAGGAAAGGGGCTGACTCAAAAGTCCTAAATTTTAACAAAATGTATATGAATATATAGCTTATTACAACAACAAGAGAATTCAATCAAAAACAAAA
>ERZ773083.2270-NODE-2270-length-12085-cov-2.962760_pt1 | contig 12085 bp, 11 predicted proteins | sample MGYA00511465_ERZ773083 | MGnify/ENA primary metagenome ERZ773083 (study PRJEB29015, sample SAMEA2738001) | human oral metagenome | biome: human oral; feature: human-associated habitat; material: dental | place: China | collected 2060 ... | reverse complement strand
TTGGCACAACTGGGTTTTACCGCAGATCAATCTTTAATAGCTGGGATTTCAAGTGCTTTATGCCGTGTATCAGGATTATCTTTAGAACGAGTTCGAATAGAAGTCAATAAGATACTAGTTGCTCCTTATGCATCGCGTGGACTTGATTTATTAGTGAGAAGTGGTTTAGGAAATAACTCTTGTAGAGTGAAAGAGAATGGAAAATACATAAAGATACCTATTTTGCCTGAATTGTCGCATTTAGTAGAACTTCCGCAAATGAAGCAATTTCATAAGTATGATGTTTGGAATCATACGTTAGTTGCCGTAGATGCGGCACCACGAAATTTAATTACACGGTGGGCAACTTTGCTTCATGATGTGGGGAAAGGTTTGCCTGGTATACGTGAAATTAATGGAAATCGTATTACAGATCATGGTCATGATTTAAAAGGTTCTTGTATAGCAAAAGAAATACTTACCAGATGGCGTATGCCTAAACAGTTGATTCATCATGTAACTTGGATTGTAAAAGAACATATGAGATTTCATTATTTTGCACATCACAAAGAGGCTAATGTAAAGAAATGGATACGTCAGATGGCACAAAATAAACTCTTTTTTTCATCGAAAGAAATGATAGAAGCTATTAGAGAGCTAACTGATGTATGTAAGGCAGATATTGTTGGATGTGGATATGATACGATAGATCTTATTGGACATGAACAGTTTGGGCAATATATGATAAGTTTAGCTAAAAGAATGCCAATTACAACCAGAGAACTTCATTATGGAGCGGATGTGCCTCAAATATTATCTCCTTACGTAGCAGAAGGGATGCAACGCATTCTTCAGAGGGTACAAAACGGACAATTGAAAAATGAAGAAGTATTTATAAAAGAAGCTGCAATAAGATTTAGGAGGAGAAAAGAGCATGCGTAAACCTATATCGAATCAATTGTTAATGAAATATAGGCAACGTGCTGGTAGGATAATTCGTTCTCGTGTATTTTCACTTATGGGAATATTTTTTATTTTAGGAATAGGATTAGCCTTTCGTTTAATTTATGTACAAGCTTTTCAACATAATAGGTATTTGAACATGGGGAAAGCACAAACGGAAGATACCCAAAAATTATATTCACCAAGAGGAACTATTTACGATAGGAATGGAAAGAAATTAGCATTTTCTGTACAAGTAAAGTCATTTTATGCAGATCCAAAAATGATGGAAATTTCTGCCAAGGAAGCAGCTAGTTTATTTGCTCCTATACTACATGTACCTGAATTGGAGTTAGAAAATAAATTGACAAGTGATACTCATTTTGTGTGGCTTGCGCGTCTTATGGATCCCGAAGTTTCTGATGCAGTACAACAAGTGATAAAAGAAAAGCAATTAAAAGGTTTTGCATTTGTAGATGAAAACAAACGATACTATCCGAATGATTCTTTGCTTGCTAATGTTTTAGGTTTTGTCGGAATTGATGATAAGGGTTTGGATGGATTGGAAATGTCTCTTGATGAGCTGATTCGTGGTGGGGTAAACTTACAGGTTCTTACTACAGATAGCAGAGGTATTCCTATTTTGCACTCTGCATCAGCACCTTATTTGGCTGAAAGAGAAAAATCGGTATATTTAACTATTGATGAAAATATACAATTTTTTGCAGAACGCGCACTAGATAGAGCTATGGCAAAAACACATGCTAACGGAGGGATTATTATTGTTATGGATCCACAAACCGGAGCCATATTAGCAATGGCTAATCGACCCACCTACGATTTGAATCATTTCTCTAATGCAACAGAAGCTCAATTTAGAAATAAAGCAGTGGTTGATATTTATGAGCCGGGATCTACTTTTAAACCAATTATTGCGGCAGCTGCTTTGGCTGCAGGTACTTATGATACGGAACGCATATGGCATGACCCCGGTGAAGTATGGGCATCCGGACATGCTATTCGTAATTGGGATGATGAAGCGTATGGCGATATTAAATTAGTTGATATATTAAAGTTTTCTATTAATACCGGATTTGCACATATTGGATTGCTTACCGGTGGAGAAACATTGACTGATTATGCGAAAAAGTTTGGATTTGGGAAACCGACCGGTATTGAATTGCCCGGTGAAGGGGCAGGAATTTTATTTAATCCTAAAGATATGGTACCTATTGATGTGGCTACTATGTCAATTGGACAAGGAATTGCAGTTACTCCTTTACAAATGGTACAAGCATATAGTGCATTGGCTAATGGTGGAAAAATGGTACAACCGCATTTGATTGCTTCTATAAAAAATCCGGATGGATCTGACTATTCCGTAACAAAAACCAAAGTGGTCGCAAATCCGATTGATAAAAAAGTAGCGGATGCAGTTAAGGACATGATGGAAAAAGAAGTATCTGAAGGCGGTGGAATTAATGCTCGTGTACCTGGGTATCATATGGGAGGAAAGACAGGAACGGCACAAAAGTTAGATACTGTTAATGGCGGATATCTTGAGAATCAATATATTGCTTCCTTTTGTGGGTTTGGACCGACAGAAGATCCTAAAGCGATTTGTCTTGTTGTTTTAGATAATCCACGTGGAGTTTATTATGGTGGACAAGTAGCAGCTCCCGTATTTGCAGAAGCTATGAGTCAAATTATGAGATACTTAGGAATATCGACTTATGATGAGAAAAATGTTCATGCAAGTCCTATACAAATAACCAAACCGTCATCGATGGAATTGCCGTCTGCTAATGATAAGATGGTTATATTACCTGATTTTACAGGTTGGTCCATTCGTGATACGGCAGATTGGCTAAATAAAGCAGGATTAGGGTTTAAACCGTCAGGTTCGGGCTTTGCGTCTTCACAGTATCCAATGGGAGGTAGTACACTAGAACGAGGCGATATTGTTGAAGTTTTATTTACACAGTAGTTTTTAATGCTATGTAAAATAACTATGAATATTAAAAAATTATTAAAATCAGATGAACAATGTAAATGGGAGGATTCTAATGTTAACAGATATTGAAATTGCACGCCGTACGAAATTGGAACCTATTAAAAATATTGCAGAACAACTGGGGATTGGATCAGAAGATTTAGAATCATATGGGCATTATAAAGCTAAGGTATCTTTAAAACTTACACAGAAAGTAAAAGAAAAAACTAAAGGGAAACTAATCCTTGTTACCGCTATTTCTCCAACTCCTGCCGGTGAGGGGAAAACGACTACCACGGTAGGCTTAGGACAGGCTTTATCTCAATTAAACAAGAAAGTTATGATTTGCTTGCGTGAACCCTCTTTAGGTCCTTGTATGGGGATTAAAGGCGGTGCTGCAGGTGGCGGCTACTCACAGGTTGTCCCTATGGAGGATATAAATCTACACTTTACAGGTGATTTTCATGCAATTACCAGTGCACATAATTTATTGGCTGCTATGGTAGATAATCATATTCAGCAGGGGAATCGTTTACATATCGATCCACGTAAAGTAGTGTGGAATCATGTTATGGATATGAATGATCGTACTTTACGTCATATCGTAGTAGGGTTAGGTGGGAAAGCTAATGGAATTCCACGTGAAAGTAGTTTTGATATAACGGTTGCTTCAGAAATTATGGCTATTTTTTGTTTGGCAACAAGTATTTCCGACTTAAAAGAACGGTTAGGACGTATTATTGTAGCATATACTTTTGATGGGAAAGCGGTAACTGCAGCCGATATTCATGCACAAGGAGCAATGACTGCTTTGTTGAAAGATGCTATTAAACCTAATTTAGTCCAAACATTAGAACATGTACCTGCTTTTATACATGGGGGACCATTTGCTAATATTGCACATGGATGTAATAGTGTACTTGCAACTACTACAGCACTTCACTTATCTGATTATGTAGTAACAGAAGCCGGATTTGGCGCTGACTTAGGGGCAGAAAAGTTTTTGGACTTAAAGTGTAGATTTGCTGATTTACATCCTTCTGCTGTAGTATTAGTTGCTACTATTCGTGCACTTAAGATGAATGGCGGAAAAGGAAAACAGGAACTTACTGATTCTGATCCGGAAGCGGTAAGAAAAGGATTGCCGAATCTAGAACGTCATATTTCAAATTTGAAAAAGTTCGGATTACCGATTGTTGTTGCATTAAATTTATTTCCAACGGATACTTTGGAAGAGAAACAAGTAGTTTATGATGCATGTGCTCGTGCAGGGGTAGATGTTGCGGATTCTGATGTATTTATGCAAGGTGGCAAAGGCGGATTAACACTTGCTTCTAAGGTTATACACGCTACAGAACAAGCGAACACATATGCACCTTTATATGATTTAGAGTTACCCATTAAAGAAAAAATTGAAATTATAGCTAAAAAAATATATGGAGCTGCAGGGGTTCAGTATGACATGGCTGCTGAAAAAGCCTTGGCGGAAATTAAGGCACTTGGATTTGAAAAGTTCCCGGTTTGCATAGCTAAAACCCCGGTTTCTTTTAGTGATGATCCTACACAATTAGGTGCACCTAGTGGATTTACACTTCATGTAAGAGATATGAGAATATCAGCAGGGGCAGGATTTATTGTGGTATTAACCGGTAAAGTTATGACTATGCCTGGACTTCCTAAATTACCGGCAGCAGAACGTATCGATGTTGATGAAGAGGGAAATATTACGGGGTTATTTTAAAATGAAGATTTTAGACGGAAAAGTAGTTGCGCATCATTGGAAAAAAAAGTTGCAGCAACAATTATTACAATGGAAAGATAAAGGGATAACTCCTACTTTGGCAATTATTTTAGCCGGAGAGGATAAGCCCTCTGTAATGTATACACACTTTATGAAGAAAGTGGCTATAGAGTATGGGTTTAATCTTAATGTGTATAAAGAAGAAAATATTACAGAAAAGCAACTCATTACTCTTATTCATACGTTGAATGAAACAAAAGAAATTACAGGAATTTTGATGATGATGCCATTACCGAAGTCTATTGATGCACAAAAGGTTATACAACATATTAATCCTGATAAGGATATTGACGGATTAACTACTGTTAATTTAGGAAGGTTACTTAATAAAGAAGTGGGGCATATTCCTTGCACTCCTCGAGCTGTAATGGCCATATTATCTTTCTATGATATAGAACTAACAGGTAAAAATGTGGTTGTTTTAGGGCGTAGTACAGTAGTGGGTAAACCTATTTCTATTCTTTTAGAAGAAAAAAATGCAACGGTAACAGTTTGTCATTCTCATACGAAAAATCTTCCGGAAATTACATGTCAAGCAGATATTTTAGTATCAGCTATCGGGAAACCTCATTTAGTAAATCGAGATATGGTAAAGCCCGGTGCTATAGTTATTGATGTAGGAATTAACCAATTAAGAGGGAAAACGGTAGGCGATGTTGATTTTGAGGATGTCTCTTCCGTTGTGCGATTACACCGGTGCCGGGAGGTGTTGGCTCTGTTACTACTACTATGGTTGTGGATGGCATTGTAAAAGCAATAGCTATGCAAACTACTTAGTAGAGAGTGAGGGGCAATCAATACAGGAGGATGTAGATATGGTTATTGAAGCAGCCAATGCAGTAGGACAAACAGTAACGGATCAAGTATCGTTAACTGAAAAGTTTTTAAATAATTTTAGAACTTTTGCAGAAACGCGTGGAATTGATATTGCTGAAGCCATTATTGTTTTTATTATTGGTTATATAATTTGTAGAGAAATTAAGAAATGGGTTAAACATCTTTTAGGAAAAAGCAATATAGATCCAACGGCTATAGGATTTATTACAGAAATGATTTATTTTATTTCTTTAGTAATAGTGCTTGTTATTTCACTAGGGGTTGCAGGTTTATCTACGTCTTCTTTAGTGGCAGCATTGGGAGGTATGGGAATTGCTATTGGGTTGGCACTACAAGACAATTTTAGCAATGTAGCATCAGGTATATTTATTTTGTTATTTAGGCCTTTTAATGTCGGAGATTATATATCTGCCGTAAATATTGAAGGTACAGTTGTAGAAATCTCTATTATGTATACAAGGTTACAAACATTAGGAAATCAGATGATAGTAATTCCTAATAAGACAATAACCGGTAACATTATAAAAAATTACTCTCATTTTAATTTAAGAAATTTAGAACTGACAGTTGATGTAAGTTATGATACGCCTTTACCACAATGTTTAGAACTATTAAAGAAAGTATTAGTTGAAAATCCATATGTACAAAATAAAGAGAACGTTACGTTGCATATATCTGAAATGGCAGATTATTCAATTCGCATTTATACTCGGTGCGAAGTAAATACCTCAGAGTATTTTGCGGCACGTACCGATATATTTATTAAAATTAAAGAGGCATTTGATAGAGTTGGTATTGAAATGCCTTATCCACAAGTTGTGGTTCATCATACAAAAGAATAATATAATGAGAAAGGAACTCGTACAAAAATAGGTACGAGTTCCTTTTTTATAAAATTAATGATTAAAAATATATCAAATATTACATAAATGATATAATAACTGTATAATCTTAGATATAAGTGAGGGCTATGTATGACGAATCGAATTAAGAAAGAAGGGAAATGGGCACTTTTACCTTTCCTTATTTTCATCCTAATTTATTTGGGAGCAGGTATTTATTTCCAATTACAGGGCGTAGAGATGGCATTTTATCAATTTCCGTCTGTAACGGCTATGTTTGTTGCTGTTTTGGCAACGTTTTGTTTGGGGAAAGAATCCATAACTGAAAAGTTTAAAATTTTTGCACGAGGAGCCGGTAATGAAAATGTACTTACTATGCTTATAATTTATATTTTGGCAGGGGCATTTTCTATGGTTGTTGCTGCTATGGGCGGTCGCGACTCTGTTGTAAATCTAGGGATAAGTCTTGTTCCGGTAGAATATTTAGTGGTAGGAATTTTTATTATTTCTGCTTTTATGGGGACGGCAACAGGTACATCCATGGGAACCATTGCGTCTATTGTACCTATTGCAGCAGGGATTGCTGTTAAAAGTGGGGTCTCGGAAGCTTTTATGGTAGCAGCTTGTGTAGGTGGGGCGATGTTTGGAGATAACTTATCTATGATTTCAGACACGACTATAGCGGCAACTAAAACACAAGGGTGTGAACTGAGAGATAAGTTTAAAGTGAATTTTAAAATTGCATTACCGGCAGCTATTATTACTATATTATTGCTATTCTTTTTCGGTCAGCCGGAAGCTACTGTAACTATAGGAAATTTAGATTATAATTTAATAACAATTATTCCATATATTGCCGTTTTTGGACTAGCACTTTTAGGAGTCAATGTATTTCTGGTACTTGTTTCAGGAATTGCTTTGGCAGGGGCTATCGGAATTATAGGATTTGATATGACTATCATTTCTTTTGCACAGAATATTTGGGATGGATTTACAGCAATGAATGAAGCTTTCTTTTTAGCACTTTTCTGTGGCGGAATTTCTGAAATGATTGCTTATTATGGCGGTATTCAATGGTTGATTACGAAATTAAATCATATGATAAAAGGAACTAAATCTGCTCAGTTATGTATTGCCTTTTTAGTTTCCTTAGTAGACTGTGCAACAGCTAATAATACCGTAGCAATTATTATTAGCGGGGGAGTTGCGAAAGATATCAGCAATGCTTATGATATAGATTCTAGAGTAACAGCATCTTTACTTGATGTATTTTCTTGTGTTTTACAAGGGATTATTCCTTATGGTGCACAACTTTTGACCGCATCGGCATTAGCAACAAAAAATGGAATATTATTGAGCTCTATCGAGATTATCCCTTATATGTGGTATTGTTGGTTATTAGGAATATTTGGTATACTTTCTATTTTTATACCTTTTGCTAAATTACCGATTACAAAGAATTAAGATAGAAAAGAAGAGTGAGGAAGTCTTAATTTTATTCTTGACAGTTAGTTGATTTCATAGTATTCTTTTATAAGTCAGCTAACATATGGAGCGGTACTCAAGAGGCTGAAGAGGACGGTTTGCTAAATCGTTAGACGGGCTTATACCCGTGCAAGGGTTCGAATCCCTTTCGCTCCGCCAAATAAAAAACACCGATTATCGGTGTTTTTTTATTTGCATTAATTCGTAGATTTGTTAGTAAATCCATATAGAGTCCAACCGAACATGGTAAGCAAAGAGCCATATGTCATTGCTTCTAACCCTGAACTGTAACAAGCATAGAAACAATAAATAGAAGCAATGAAGCCAATCATGTTAGCTGTTCGAGTTTCTGCGTAATTACGGTTAGCCTGTTCCATGATGGTAGGAAGAGAAGCTAAGGCTAAAAAGAAAGGAACCAGGTTTGTTACTACAGTAAGATTTAAAAGTAACATAAACTGTTCACTTAATTCAGGAGACATAGTCATAAGTCCAAGCAGTGTTTGAATTATAGTAACGGCAATAATACCTTTTACCGGAACATCTTTTGTGTTGGTTTCACCTAATAGTTTAGGGAAGTACCCGTTTATAGCAGAATCTTTATTTACATTTCCTATAGTAAATTGCCATCCGATAAGGGATCCTAAACAAGCAATAATAAACATGGCATTTACAATTTGACCAATCATAGGGTTAAGCATTTTGGTAAAAACCAGTCCGAAAGGGGCTGTACTTGCTGCTAATTCTGCGTTGGGGACAATACCAAAAATTAAATTAGTAGAAAGAATATATATAATGGCAGCAAGTGTAGTTCCACCTAATACCGCTAAAGGAACATTTTTCTCGGGATTTTCTACAGCATCTACATTAGCACAAGCGGACTCCATACCTAATAAACCCCAAATGGTAACTGCAATAGATTGTGTAATTGCAGAACCGGTAGATAGATCATTTACATTCCAGTTTTCTACATATAATGGGAATGAAAAATAGAATCCACCAATAAGAAGTAAGGATGCAATAGGAATTAAAATATCCCATACGGCATTTCCTGCGATAATTCCGGTAAGTTTAGCTCCTCCTAAGCTTCCTAAATCTGCAAGCCATAAAATGGCGATGGTTGCACAAGCCATCATAAGTGGTGTTAATTGAATGTGTAGAAATTCTGCTGCATATCCAACAACGGAAAGAGAAATAGCTACATCAGATATTAAAATAGAAAAGCTATAAGTAAAGTTAGTAAGAAAACCTCCTGCTTTTCCAAAGGTATACTCTGCATATCCTCCAAGTCCTCCTGATTTCTTACTGTACATACTGCATTTTGCAAATGCATAAGCTAAGGCAACGGCACCTATGGTTGAAATAATCCATGCAAAAATAGAAATAGAGCCTACTTTAGCTAGTTCTGCAGGAAGCATAATAATGCCTGCTCCTATCATATTTACTGCAGTAATCATCGTAAGTTGAAGTACGCTCATTTTGGTTTCATTCATGATAACCTCCATGTAATATATGTTATAAAATAACATAGAAATAAATGATACCGATATTGATGTCACGGCGACATACCGATCTTAACTACCACGGCGGCAGAAGCATCATTTAGTCCTTGTACATGAGGCATTAAATGATCTTATTAAGTTGTGGAAATGTAGAATTTCCGATTTTTGTTAGGAACAAAAACTAAATATAGTATAAATTTTGAGTGTTTACCTGTCAATAAGTAGTATTATATGATAATTATGAAAATAAAAACAGGAATCTATAATTGTTATAGTTCCTGTTTACTGTTACATTATAATAAATCTTTTATCAACTCTTCCTTGGAGACCGGACTTAAATAAGAAGGCGCGATATCAAATATAGTTTTACAACCTGTAACCCCTTCTTTGTTGAGTTTCATAAGTGCTCGTGCATAAGCGATAGCTACATGAGCGGTGAATTCCGGATTGGAATCAAGAGTTAATTGTAACTCCATAATTTGATGATGTTGCTTGTTGATTCCAGTTGTGCCGGTACGGAAAACAAATCCTCCATGAGCTAAGCCTTGATGGTTTTTATTAAATTCTTCTTGAGAAATAAAATGTACAGTTGTTTCGTATTCATCAAAGTAATTGGGCATATTCTTTATTTGTTTTTCAATTTGTGCTGCATCTGCATTTTCTTTCAGGACAACAAAACATTCTCTGGTATGTTTTTCGCGAGTGGTAAGTACTGGAGATTTGCCATTTCTTACTGATTCTAAAGCCTTTTGTATTGGACAGGTATATTGTTTTGCATCTTTTACGCCTGGAATCCGTCTAATAGCATCTGAGTGTCCCTGCGATACACCTTTCCCCCAAAATGTATAATCATTCCCTTTAGGAAGGAATACATTTCCTAGAAGTCTAAAGAGAGAAAATACACCCGGATCCCAGCCGATAGAAATGATAGCGAGATGATGATTCTCTTTTGCAATTTTATCAACTGTAGTTAAGTGCATAGGGATATTTTTATGTGTATCAAAAGTATCAATTACATTAAAATGTTCGGCATATGTTGGTGTTTGAAACGGAAGATCAGTAGCAGAACCGCCTGCCAGAACCAGGACATCTATTTTATCTTTCCATTCCAGAACAGTCGATGCACTAACTACAGGAATGGTAGGGGTTAGTAATTGGATTGAATTAGGATTTCTTCTCGTAAAAACCGCAACAAGTTTCATATCTTTATTATTAGCAATTGCAGTTTCTATACCACGTCCTAAATTTCCGTATCCTATGATTCCTATTCGGATGGTCATAAATTCCTCCTAAAACTAAATTATATTTCTTATTGTTTAATGAGAGTATACAACTAATATAAAAAGACGTCTACCATAGGGTTATACTATAATTATGATAATCATAAAATTTGTTTTAGGAGGAAGTACATATGGAGGACTTACGTTTAGAAAAAGAATAGAAGAAAAGGTAAAACAAATGCTTAAAGATCCATTAACAATAAAAGAACTGACACAATTGAGGAATCAGGGGCGTTCTGAAATGTATATTCAGCATTGGTTAAGAGAAATGGCAAAAATTACTCTTAAATAAGGAGTTATAAAAATATTTAGTAGCTCTTATTATTGGTTCTTTAATAAATGAATGTTAAAATAGAGTAGAAATCAAAACGACTTATTTGGGTGCCGGTTCGATACGTTATACAGGTTATCGGTAGAAGGGATGTTCTTATGGCAGTAGAAGTAAGATTGATGCGTGAATCAGATATTGACCAGACTTGGCCACTTATGCGTGATTTAGCTATTTTTGAGGATTATATTGATAGTTTTGCAATTACGCCGGAAATAGTTAGAGAGCGAGGAATAAAAAAAGATCCGCCGGATTTCTACTGTTTAGTAGCAGATGTGGATGGAAAGATTGCCGGTATGCTGGTTTATTATTTTATGAAATACACTGCACAAAATAAGCCATCTATATTTATGAAAGAGTTATATGTAGAGGAAGAGTATCGTAATCAAAAGATAGGAGAACAACTAATGAAGAAGTTGTATTCTATTGCAAAAGAAAATGGTTGTGGTCTCATCAAATGGACTGTAGCAGATTGGAATCATGACGGACAACGTTTTTATAAACGTTTAGGGGCAGAAGAAGATAGAGTCTGGTTAAATTACTCTTGGAGCATTAAGTAAAAGAAAAAGAGTGTTTGCTAAGCAAGCACTCTTTTTTGTATGAAATAAATTATGAAAAAATATATACAACCATATATAAGGATAAAAAGAAGTATTAAAAGATATAAGATATATGGTGGAAAATAAAGAAAGAAGAAAAAACGGGGATAAAAAAGAGAGAAGTGAGATAAAGGAAAAAGGGAGAAAGAGAGAAAAAATAAAAGAAAAAGAGGATAAAAATAGAGTTGACGTAAGAAATAGGGATATGATAGGATAGGATACGTCGCCAAAAGGGCGAATAAGCAGAGAAAAAACTTCTGTTTTACTTAAAAAGTTACTTGACAAAAGAAAATTTGTAAGGTAACATAATGAAGTCGCTTACGGGCGATTGGTTCTTTGAAAACTGAACAGTATGACAAACAAAAGCCGATGTGCGGATTGGAAACAATCCCGCAATAATTTGAGAAAAAAGGCAAGAAAATAATCGAGCCAAACAAACAATCTATCATGGAGAGTTTGATCCTGGCTCAGGACGAACGCTGGCGGCGTGCTTAACACAT
>ERZ773083.2262-NODE-2262-length-12113-cov-3.947587_pt1 | contig 12113 bp, 12 predicted proteins | sample MGYA00511465_ERZ773083 | MGnify/ENA primary metagenome ERZ773083 (study PRJEB29015, sample SAMEA2738001) | human oral metagenome | biome: human oral; feature: human-associated habitat; material: dental | place: China | collected 2060 ... | reverse complement strand
CGTGATCCACGCGAGAAAGAACGCAAAAAATACGGTCTTCGCTCCGCCAGGAAACGCGAACAGTTCTCCAAGCGTTAAGCAAGCAAAAAATACCTCTTCTGGAGGTATTTTTTTGTTGTATACAAAATGATGTATAATTAAACCATGTTTAAAGATCTTAAAAAAGCGTTAACCTCAATCAAAAAATTCAAGATTTTTCTCAAAAAATATGCAGAAGTAATTTCATACATCTTCTTTGGCGTGCTTACCACGCTAATTAACCTCGCAACTTTCTGGATTCTCTCTATTGTTTTTAATTTAGAAACCATCGCCGCCACCGTCGCCGCCTGGATTATCGCCGTAGCCTTCGCCTTTATTACTAACAAAATCTGGGTTTTTAAGAGTAAAACCAAAACCAACCAAGAAACCACCAAAGAAGCTGTAATGTTTGTTATTGCCAGACTAATTACTCTTGGTATCGAAGTCTTCCTAATGTGGCTCATGGTCGACAATTTCAAGCAAGATAAACTTATTTGGAAACTACTCTGCAATATTATCACTGTGATTTTGAATTATCTCTTTTCAAAACTTATCGTCTTCAAAGAAAAGAAAACCCCAAAACCCTAATTCAAATTTCCATACAAAAACCGCCAGTTATTAAACGAGATTATTAAACATAATAAAAAAAGCCCTAACGGCAAAGCATAAAAAAATCTTAAACTGGTGGAGCATATGAGACTCGAACTCATGACCTCTTCAATGCCATTGAAGCGCTCTAGCCAACTGAGCTAATGCCCCAGCGATACTATTATAACATATTATTAATAATAAAATTCTGACTCAATAAAAAAGGGACAACTAGTGTCCCTTGACTTCAACACCCAAGAATATTTTGCCACTCTTTATCGGACGGTTCATTCTTAGGCAACACAAAGCCATACGCAACAGAATAGGTATGAATCATACCGCGAAACACCTCTCGCAGACCACTAATCTGGTTAGCAAATTCAGGCCAAAGTGATTTAGCGTCATCAAGCAATGGCATTAAGAAAAAAGCAGTTTCATAAATATTCTTAATAATTGCTTCGCGAGATAAATCACACAGCGTCCAGATATTATTTACACGGTCATAAGCTTTACATAGTAATGCATATTTGCTCTCCATAAGACCATAATAATATCGACGTTTAGCCTCAAGCTTTGATTCACCATCACAACGCCTAAATGTCATCAGTTCTACAGCATGCTTTACTTCATCATTACATGGTAGTTCAGTAACTGGAGTCATCGTATCCTCTGGCACGTCATGCAACAAAATCGCAGCAAGAAGTACATCGTCCTTAATACCACAAGAGATTGCATAAGTAGCAGCTTTTAAAGGATGTAAGATAAAAGGTCTACCATTTTTTCTGAGTTGACCAGCATGTTTACGTCTTGCGTAGCCTAAAGCAATCAAAATCTGCACACATCCTCCCGCGCTGGCAAATCCCCTTAAAAAGGTACTTGTGGTCTTCACTTCATCATCTTCAATCAAGTTAATCCTCTTTTCTGGCATAATTCACCCCCAAATTCTAAATGTACAATAAGTTTGCAAGATTATAATATATTACATAATATTATGCAATAAAGACAAATGTAATTAATGATAAATATTTTTAAAAATTTTACTCTTGCTCTTTTAGTAATTCATCTTATTCGCTAACACATACATAGGTTTTTCTTTATTTGAACAATATTAATTAGACATATAATCTGCCAATTTTGGTAGTAAGTTTTTCCTTATTAATGTTGCACTTGAGATGTTAATTTAGGTACGTAGTTGCTAAATAGTATATTTTATTCTATAATAAAGACGATGCATTGAAACCTACATTGTACATTTAAAAGGGGGAGAATATGTCTAATCATAAATATGACGGCAAGCGTCACTACACAGTACAGACAATTGACACCTGCAAAGCCAACTCGGCTCGACCGACTATTTCTCAGATTGAAGTTGATACTTTTCGAGTTATTCAGAAAGGTGGTGAAGAAATCGGACACAAGAAGGCTGTTATTAGTTACTCAAAGTTATTTAGCAAAAAATCTATTCGTATTTGGTTAAGCTATGCTGCAGAAAGAGAAAAAGATTATACTCTACGTAGCGGTTTTCATCGCTACGGATGCTACGACGGAGAATATAAGCATCCATTTTTCTCAAGAAAAGAATCTGTTACTGAACACACCATGGGTACAATTTCCATACTAAATTTAATTAATGAATTCTACCCAGAAAGCCTGTCGGATAAACTACTAAATCGTTGCCAAAAATTTATGAGATACCACGATTTGGGAGAAGTAGAAAATGGAGACATTCCTGACAATGGTAATCGAAAAGCACAAGTAACTGACAACCAAGAGCTTGTCTGTTTAGCTGGGAAAATTTATTTTTTACCAGAAAAAACTAGGGAGAAAATATTGCATGATTTTGAAATTTTCAATCAACCATACGAAAAATTGCATGGTAATGACAGAAAATTCCATTGTTTCTGCAAACTCGCCGACAAAACCGATGCAATTCTTCGAGGTCTTGTTTATGAAAAGAAAGGACATACCGGTTATTACAGCCAAGTCCCAGAAAATAATCGTTCTGCAGATGAAACGATCTATGCCGGTATTATGGGCGATTCGCTTGTTTCAGTATTTACGAGTAGCTTCATTAAGAAATACCATAAATATGAATACTTCCCCCTTTTCTTTGACATTATTCGTTCTGCAATCATTACGGTTCATGGTAAATGGTTTGATGAATGGGAAACCATTATCCATCAGCTTGGAGTATCAAAAAAATACTTTGAACTCTAAGATTTAGAAAGAATATGATCAATTATTGGATTACCTCAGCTTCATGCTGAGGTATTTTTTAAACATTATGCTATACTAAAGAAAAACGGAGGTATATGAGCAAATTTGATGAACAGTATTTGGAGTTGTGCCAAAAAATCCTTACAACTGGTGAAAAAATAACCACTGATCCTAAGGTTCTCAAACAAAAAACGGATCAAGATATACAATCAAATTTTCCTAACCATTTAGCACAAACTGTCACCCCCACGACCACTATTCGCTTGCCACATCAGATTCTACAGTTTGATCTATCTGAAGAATTTCCAATTCTCACAACTAAATTTGTTGCTTTTAAAACCGCAGTACTCGAAATGCTCTGGTTCTATCAAGCTCAAAGTAATGACGTCAGATGGCTACAGGAAAGAAATATCAAAATTTGGGATCAATGGGAGATTGATGCGGATGGGAACTATCAAGGTAAAGCCTTTGGCAAAGAATTCGCACATACTATTGGCACCGCATACGGTTGGATAGTAAATCGCTATAAACTAACGCAAGGTTTAATCAATACAATAAAACATGACCCAACAAACCGTCGCATGATTATGTCCTTGTGGCAGAATGAATGGATCAAAACTGCAGCACTGCCATCTTGTGTCTGGAATACTCAGTGGAGTGTATCAGATCATAATCAAAAACTTAACGTAATTGTAACAGTACGGTCAAACGACGTTCCACTCGGTCTGCCATTTAATGTTACGCAGTATGCAGTGCTCTGTCATTTAATAGCTCAAGTTTGTCAACTAAAACCAGGTCTTATGACTTATGTTATAAACGACGCGCACATCTATGAAAATCAAATCGCTGGGATCAAGGAACAACTTCGCCGCAGAGACGAAAAATTGGCAAAAGATGGTGAGCTATTTAAAGCTCCAAGGTTATTCATCAATCCAGAAATAAAAGATTTCTTTAAATTTGATAATTCAAAAGAATTAAAAGATATTCAACTAATCGACTATAAACATCAAGGTCGCATTATGATGCCCGTAACAGAATAGGAGTATAAATGAGTTTTAGTATAATTGCTGCCATTGGCAAAAATCACGAATTAGGGAAAAATGGAGGACTTGTATTTCAAATCCCAGGAGACCTAAAATTTTTTAAACAAACTACTCTAGGCTTTCCAGTTGTGATGGGTCGAACAACCTTCTTAAGCCTACCAAAATTATTACCAAATAGAAAACATTATGTATTATCACCTGACGAAGAGCCAACTTTTCCAAAAGAAGTAACCGTCCTTCATGATTTACAAAAATTTATTAAATTACACCAAAATACACCTGAGGAATTTTTCGTTATTGGTGGAGGTTCAATCTACCAACAATTTCTACCATATTGCGACAAATTATATTTAACAGAAGTAGATGGAGAAGATCAGGATGCTGATGTCTTTTTTCCAGATTTTAACCGTAAAGACTATACAGTAACAAAACTTGGTGAAAATCATGATATAGTCAATACAAAGAAAGGTTCGTATGATCTAAAATACACCCATAATTTATATCAGAAAATCAAATAAATAGGGAAAGTTATGTCAAACAATGTTGAAAAAATCACCATCGACCCAATCTTTGAATTAATAAAACAAGAAGAAATTCGCCAAACCGAAGGTCTTGAATTAATCCCCAGTGAAAATTATGTTTCCGAAAATGTCTTAAAAGCTATGGGTTCAATCTTAACAAATAAATATTCAGAAGGTTATCCTTCTTTTGAAGGACTCAGTTGGCAGGAAGACGAAGTCAAAAAAAGAAATCCAGAAAAAAATTTTAACTGGGATGAAGCAAAAATTCAACATGAAGTTCTGCCAAATTACCGCTATTATGGAGGTCAAACAAATATCGATCGCATTGAGCGTTTAGCGATCTCTCGTGCCATGAAATTATTTCATGCCGATCATGCTAATGTTCAACCACATTCTGGCGCAAATGCCAATGAAGCAGTTTATTTTGCTTGGTGCAATCCAGGAGATAAAATCCTTGCTATGAATCTTGGTCATGGCGGACACTTAACTCATGGTTCTCCAGTCACCAGATCTGCAAAAATCTACAACTTTATCTCATATGGCACAACCGAATCTGGTGATCTGGATTATGATGAAATTGAACGTTTAGCGATAACAGAACAGCCAAAAATTATCCTCATCGGCTATTCAGCCTTCATGAAAATCCCTGATTTCGCACGTATCGCGAAGATTGGTAATAAAATCGGCGCATTACTTATGGCAGATATGGCTCATGTTGCAGGACTTATTGCTGGTGGAGTACACCCGAACCCGCTTGATTATGGTTTCCACGTCATGACAACTACTACACATAAAACTCTACGCGGTCCACGCGGCGGTCTAATTTTATCTAACGGTAATGTAGCGTCACCATTAAAGAAACCTGAACATATATTGGAGAATATACCAATTTTAATCGATCGTGCAGTTTTCCCAGGTACACAAGGAGGTCCTCTTGAACATATCATAGCCGCAAAAGCCGTCGCTTTCTCTGAAGCTCTCAAGCCAGAATTTAAAAATTATGCCAAACAAATTGTTAAAAATGCAAAAGCCCTCGCCGATGCTCTAATTAAACACGGTTTTAAATTACAGGGTAATGGAACCGAAAATCATCTAATTCTCATCAATGTCAAGGAAAGCTTTGGCGTTGATGGTAAATTCTTCGAACGTGCCTTAGATCTAGTAGGGCTAACCCTGAATGCCAATGCAGTACCAGGTGATAAAGGTGGCGCTTTCCGTCCATCTGGTGTCCGTCTCGGAACACCAGCCATTACCACACGTGGTATGCGTGAAACCGAAATGGAACAAATCGCAAATTGGATGAAACAAGTCCTAGAATTATGCAAAAAAGCAAAAAATGAAGCAGGATTATCAGACAAAAACATCAAACAAGAACTAGCTAAAATTCATCAAGCAGTCATTGATTTATCACGAAAATTTCCAGTCCCAGCAATAAAAAATAAAACAATATAAAGGTATCAGATATGAAACTCGAACTTCAAAATATTAAAAAAGTTTTTGGCAAAAAAGAAGTCTTACACGGAATTTCTTTCACCGCAAAAAGTGGTCGTGCTTTTGGATTACTCGGACGCAATGGCGCTGGTAAAACAACAACTATTCGTATACTAATGAATGTCTTCAAGGCAAGCGAAGGACAAATCCTACTAGATGGAGAGCCAATAGATTATAGTAAAGTTAGTTTTGGTTATTTACCTGAAGAACGTGGGCTTTATCCAAAAGAAAAAATCATTGATCAACTAGTCTATCTTGCAGAACTAAAAGGTATGCAAAAATCAGAAGCCACCAAATCAATCGATTATTGGTTAGATTTTCTCAACATGACAGAATTTCGAAATAAAAACCTAGACAATTTGTCAAAAGGAAATCAACAAAAGATACAATTAATATCAAGTATCGCACATCAACCTGACATTATCGTATTTGATGAACCATTTACCGGTCTCGATCCTGTCAACGCCAAGCTTCTCGAGAGCGTTATCAAAGAACAAATCAAACAAAATAAAATTGTCATCTTCTCCAGCCACCAAATGAACTATATTGAACAATTTTGTGACGATATGATTATCCTTAAAAATGGTAAGATTATGCTTTCTGGCAATATCAAACAAATTAAACAAAGTTATCCACAAAATAAGTTACTAGTAGAATCAAACGAGGCTAAAAAAATACATCAAACTTACAAAGAGCAAACAATTTTACAGGATTCAGATTCTATTATTTACAAAATGGATAATCCAGATGAGAAAAAGAAAGTAATGCAAAGGCTCATCAAAGAGTTCGATATTAGAACTATCGGGATATTTGAACCAACACTTGGAGATATCTTTGTAGAATATGCTGGCGATGAACACGAAAAAGCAGAAATTAAGCAATTAGATCAAATGGAGAAAGGGAACTAAAATGAAACAATTTTTTATAATATTTAGACATGAAATCTCAACATATTTTAAAAATAAGGTGTTCATCTTCTCCACAATCTTTTTAGTACTTGCCGTGTCCGGTTTTTTATTTGCACCAAGAGTTATAGAATCCATCAAAAATTCGCAAAATAACACAACGAAGGACGAGAAAAAAGATCAGATTCTTATAAAATCTGATAAAAAAGATATCGATAAATATGCAACAGATTTTTCAGCAACTTTTCCACAATCAAATGTCAAAATTACAAATGATTCAATGGAACAAATTAAAGAACAACTCAAAAACCAATCTGCCACTGCTGCTTTTATCATTTCTTCTGACTTAAAATCCTACACCTATCTAAAAAACGTTGCGACCCTTCAAGATATGAATGTCGACATTATGGATAAACTTCTCAAAACTCTCTCCACAAATCTTTATCTCAAAAAACATGGACTTAGCGATCAGCAAATTGCAGAAGCACAAAATCTGTTTATTACCCACAAAGTTGAAAATCTAAGCGAAGATGGCACTAAAAACTATTGGTATGCCTATATTATGACTTTTGTTTTATACATGGTAGTTATCATCTTTGGTCAAAAAGTCGCTATGAGCGTAGTTACAGAAAAAACCTCTCGCGCTATGGAAGTACTCATCACTAGCGCTAATCCGATTGCCTTGATGTTTGGAAAAATATTAGCTTCATGTGCAGCAGGGTTAATCCAAATTATCACCATCTTTGGCTCAGCTTTTATTTCCTATAACTTAAACAAAACCTTTTTTGAAAATAATCAGACAGTTAAAGCACTTTTCAACTTTCCAGCCTCACTACTAGGCTTCTTAATCATCTTCTTCCTCTTAGGATTCTTAATCTATTCTTTCCTATACGGAGCCATGGGGTCAACCGTCTCCAAAGTTGAAGACCTCGCCTCTGCTATTATGCTCGTCCAAATTATATTTGTCGCAGGTTTTGTCTTTACAACTCTTGCTATGGCATCAGGAGAAATCAATACTCCATGGATGAAATTCCTCTCTATATTTCCTCTTACTTCTTCAATGGCAATGTTTACAAGACTTGCAATGGGAGAAGTATCCACAATCGAAGTTATCACTTCCATCATGCTATTAATCATCACAACTGGCTTCATCGGTATTATAGCCGCCAAAATTTACCGTGTTGGTGTATTAATGTACGGAACACGTCCAACATTCAAGAGTATTATCAAAGCAATACGTGAAAACTAACAAAAAACTCTAAGAATTATAGTATACTGGATATAAGTGGGGCATTAGCTCAGCTGATAGAGCGCATCATTCGCATTGATGAGGTCAAGGGTTTAAGTCCCTTATGCTCCACCAAATCAGTATTCTAGTTAAGAAATTATAGAATTATGAAAACAATTCTCACTGGTATCCGCATTAACTCCGAAATTACTCTCGGTAACTTTCTTGGTGCACTTCTCCCCATGGTACGTCTTGCTAATAAATATTCCAAAACTCACCAATTCAATATTTTTATCCCTGACCTCCATTCCATTATTAGCGAAGTTGAAGGTGATCTAACACAGAACGCACTCCGCGAAATCAAATACTATCTTGCCGCTGGTTTAGAGCTTAATCAGAATATTCATATTTATCGTCAGTCATACATTCCTGCTCACTCTGAACTTTGTTGGATTTTAGACTGCTACACCACCATGGGAGAAGCTCTTCGCATGACTCAATATAAGGAAAAAAGTCATAACAACAATTCTTCAACTAATGTTGGTATTTTTAATTACCCAATTCTAATGGCAGCTGACATTCTACTTTACGATGCAAACTATATCCCAATTGGTGAAGATCAATTCCAACACTTAGAATTAACCCGCAATATCGCTGAACGTTTTAATAAAAAATTTGGGGATGTCTTCGTCATTCCAGAAAAAACCTCCGAACAAATCAAGTTTATGGAAACTCTAAGTAATACCTATGGCAACCAAGAAAAAAATACTCCATCCGGTCTACGAATTAGAGATCTACTAAATCCAGAAAAAAAGATGAGCAAATCCAGTATAGCGGAAAATAGTAAAATCATGATGTCGGATAACCCTGAGAAAGCTACCAAAAAGATCATGTCTGCTACCACCGATTCATATGCTAAAATACAATTTGACATGTTCAATCAACCAGGTATCTCTAATCTGCTTCAGATTGAGGCATTAATCAACAATGAACCCTTACAATCTACAATTTCCGCTTGGGCTGGCGAAACTCATTATGGCGATTTTAAGAAAAAAGTTGCTGCTTCTGTTGCAAATTTTCTAGCTAATTTTCAAGCTCAAATTCAAAAAATTCCAGATCAAAAAGTTTACCAATTACTTCAAGAAGGTGAGCTTTATGCCAACAATAAAGCTAACGCTAAACTTCAACAAGTCCAAAATGCCATCGGGCTTAGATAAAATATAAAAATATATTATAATATAAACAAATGCTTAGAACTGGTAAAAAATTTAGTAAACCTTCACTTTCTCGCGTCATTAATGGGGATGTAATTTTGTCCGAAAAAGCTGAGAAGAAACCTCGAATCCGTCTTGACCACGTTCTAGTCAAGTTATATCCCGAATATAACCGTAATACATTGCAAACCTTCATTAAACTAGGTTATGTTCTAGTTGATGACCAAAGTGTTTCAAAACCCAATACACCACTTACCGAAAATTCTAAAATACAACTCGTTTTACCGAAATCATTAACCGATCCAACTATCAAAAAACAAGCAGCTACAAAAATTAAACCGCCAATCATCTACGAAGATGAAAACGTTCTAGTGGTCAATAAACCTGCTGGATTATTGAGTATGGCAAAAGGAGACTATTGTTTAGAACCAACCCTCGAAGATTTCGGAATGCTCGTTCATCGTCTTGATCGAGACACCAGCGGAATCGTTATCCTAGCAAAGAATTCATCCACGCAAACTCTCTTACGTAAACAATTTCAAGACAGAAAAGCACACAAGACTTATTTTGCCATCGTTGAAGGCAAACCAAAACTAGATACAGCCCTCATTGATCTGCCTATTGCAAGGAATTTGAAGCACCCTACGACTTTTATTGTTGAAGCAGGCGGAAAAGAGTCAAAAACTTACTATAAAATTATTCAAACTAAGAAGTTTACCAAACAAGACATACAGGCTTTACAACAACAGATTTCACAAAATAGTCAGTTCAGTGGCACAGAATTTAAAGAAGGTAAAACCTATTCACTTATTGAATTAAAACCCACGACCGGTCGCACACATCAATTACGTGTCCATCTCAAATATTTAGGAACGCCAATTGTTGGCGATCGTGTTTATGGCACTGCAAAATCTGATTCTAACGACCGACTCTACCTACATGCAAAATCGCTTGAAATCACCATACCTGACGGTAAACGAAGAATTTTTAATGCCCCACTCCCTGCTGAGTTTGAGATTTTTTAATGTATTTTGACGACATTTCTCAAATTCCACATCTTGTCCAAGCTTTTTCAACCACAATTTTCGTAATCGATCCTGACACAGAACTATCCGTAAAACCTCTTCTTTCAATTAAACCTGAAAGTTCAGAAAGCAATATTTCCATAGAAAATGTTCGGGAAATAATCAGTCTAACCGAGACAAAACAAACTGATAAACTTTTTATCATTGTTCGTCATGCAGAACTACTCACAGAAGGAGCCAGTAATGCTCTCTTAAAAACCATTGAAGAACCAGGTCAAAATATCCACATTATATTTTTTACAAAAAGTCCAAATCTATTGCTCCCTACCATAAAATCTCGCGCTATGCAATTTTATCTTAAACAAACCAACTATCTAAATAATCCACCAAAGGTTACCGCAGATGTTATGGATCTGGCAAAAAGATTACTTGTTGTAGATAAAATGACGTTACCAACATTAATAGAAGAAATCACAAAAAAAAGCACAAGAAACACTACAAATAAACAAGAGAACGATAAAGCTTTCACTCTAAAAATTATCGAAACGACAATCGAACTTGCTTATAAATCGTATTTCAAGACACAAAATATTCTTTTCCTTAAAAAGATAGAAGGTCTGTCAATTGCATATCAGAATATTCAAAAAAATGGTAATAAAAAATTACAATTAATCGCTAATTTGATATAAAATCGCATAAATCCCTACTAATATGGTAAAATAAAGCAATATGTTAGGCGCATTACTAATTTTAGGTTTTGCAATTTTTCTCGCATTCTTCGAGTCGGCTTTAGCCACAAAAAAGCTATCATCAAAAGATCATAATAAGAAATATAATGCGGAAATCAAGAAACTCTGGACTATTGCAAAAGACAGCATGAATAGCCGTAAAACTTTACGCGCAGAAAAAGCCCTTCTAACCATTCTCAAACTCGACGAAACGAACGCAGCCGCCTATAATCGTCTCGGAATTCTTTATGCCAAAGCACAAAACTACGATGAAGCAATTGAATGTTTCGAAATCGCACAATCTCTTGATAACAATCCAATGTCACTCCATAACGTTGGTTTAATTTATTTAGAGACTGGTTCCTACGAAAAAGCTACTATGGCATTTCAACAAGCTCTAAAACTAGATAATAGTGTTCCAGCGCGCTTTCTTGCACTTGCAAAAGCTGAAGAGAAACTCGGTCACAAAAAAGCTGCAATTGAAGCTCTCGAATCTGCCTACAATCTCGATAAATCAACTACCACTTTAAGACAAATTCTCTCTATCTATGAGGAATCTGGCGATCAAGAAAATATTGACATCACCACTGCACGCATCGAACAACAAATTGCCGAAGACGCCTTGAAGAAAGCCGAACTAGAAAAAGCTAAAAAGCGCGAACATAAATTAAAAGAAGCTGCTCAAGTCCGTGCAACTCGTCCACAACCAAAAATCATTTATCCAAAATCACATACGCCGATGAAAGCTTTAAGAAAAGCCGCAATCAAGACGCTTACAAAAACTAATTCCATAAAAAATAATCATACACAATTAAAAAATAAAGTAGCCACCACAGCTAATATTAGCAATACAACTTTGCGAAATAAAAAGCTTAGCACAACAACTTCTGTAAATAATCAACCAAATAAAAGACCCCGAATGATTCAATAAATTTTTTGCGAATCTAAATCAACCAGTATAAAAAGACCAAACTCTATCTTTTACTAAAAATTTCAAGCTATAATATTCTTCAAAAATACAAGATTCTCAATCAATGATTGTGCTTGCGAACACTTTTTGTTTCTGGTAAAATAGCAACGTAAGCCGTGTTAGCTCAGTTAGTAGAGCAGCCGCCTTGTAAGCGGCAGGTCGTCG
>ERZ773083.2258-NODE-2258-length-12128-cov-3.900108_pt1 | contig 12128 bp, 8 predicted proteins | sample MGYA00511465_ERZ773083 | MGnify/ENA primary metagenome ERZ773083 (study PRJEB29015, sample SAMEA2738001) | human oral metagenome | biome: human oral; feature: human-associated habitat; material: dental | place: China | collected 2060 ... | reverse complement strand
ATTAAAGCCGACTGCAACCACCTTATGAGAACAACATACCCCGACGCTTGCGTCGAGGTTGTTGATTCTGCGGGACTGTTAAAAAATGAACTGATGCGTTTGTCCTAACGTTCCGGTCTATTAAAACTTCCTTAAATGATATATACTTCTGACCGATAATTGAAAGCGATGATGTGTATAAAAAAGATTTTTGCAGTGCTGTTTTTTTTCTCAAGCGTTCTTACTGTCTCCTTTACCGACCCCGCAGTGTTTGAATTAGGCGGAAAACATGGCTGGGGAATGTTGCAGTATACCGAAAATATACAGATGTGTCCGGGAAAGTATGGAAATCCCGGTATTTCACTCAGCAGCAGTGCTCCAAAAATAACGCAGGAAACCGATCTTTATCTCAATTTCGATTCCCCTTCTATTGTAGAGGAGACTAGTTCCTATACGGTTGTCTCTTCGAATATGCGTTTCATAGGAGCTGAACAGGCAAAGCTCGGCGCAGGGGCGGCGATGTGCAGTCCCCATATAAAAACTGCAGGGTTAGTGCTAAAACCGCAGGACGGTTCTTTTTTTGCAGGCGAAAGTTCTGCCGGATCGTTTACGATTGAATTCTGGATAGCGCCGGCGGTTACCGAGAGCGGTAGTATTATTCTACAGTGGTATTCGTCATATTTTGAAAAAGAACGCTTGACCGATCAACATATTATTGCACAGATTATTCAAAACAAGGTGCAATGGGATTTTTTTAACATTTGGCAGGATAAATATAATAACGGTATTTCCATTTTGCTGCGGGGACGCACCAATTTAATTCCATCGCAGTGGTCACATCATTTGATTACGTATGATGAAGAAATCGGGCTGTTAGAGTACCGGATGAATGGACATACGGAGAATATCGTCTACGTTACCGAGAATGGGCGGGAAAGCGATGCCATCTTATTATCAAAAATGGGGCACGCAGCAGACCTTTCAATCGGCGTGCATTATTCGGGATTACTTGATGAAATGAAAATAACCAAGCGATTTATTGAACCGCCGACTTTTGCCGAGCAGACTGCACTGTTTGACCGGTACCACCTTAATGGAGGGCGTTTCGAATCTCTGATTATTGATTCGGGGGGCTCTCTGTCTGAGGCAAAACTGTTAACCGTCTCTGCAGATACGCCGGTACAAACGGATGCTGTATTTTTTATTCGCTCCGGAGAGAACCGCTATGCATGGACAGATACGGAGCCGGCATGGAAACCTATACGCAGCGGGCAGGCAATTACGGGGATGCGAGGGCGGTTCTTCCAAATTGCGGGTGATTTGTATCCGGATGCAGAGGGACAGAAAACGCCTATTGTACATTCCATCAGCCTTGAATATGAAAAAGACTCAGAACCGCTGCCTCCTGCGCGCTTATTTGCAGAACCGAAAGACGGTAGTATCGAGTTGTCATGGACGCCATCGATTGATTTTGATGTAAAAGGTTATATGGTATATTATGGAGAACGCCGAGGAGAATATTTTTCGGCAGGCTCACCTCTGAATGTGGGTAAAGTCCTTTCTTATCGCATACCGAATTTGCATAACGGTAAAATTTATTTTTTTGCCGTTGCTGCCTATGATGACGAGGCAGGTACGCGGGTAGGGGCGTTTTCTCAAGAAGTATGGGCAAGGCCGCGGAAGGAATAGCGGTCAGAGGGATTATGTCAGACTCACTTGATTTTATCTTTGAACGTGCGAATTCAGCTTTAATTACTCAAGATTTCGAATATGCCGAACGGTTGTTGACCAATGTGCTGAAAAAACATCCGGACATACTACCGAGTGATAAGGAAAAAATTGAGAACTTGTTAGCGCGCGTTTATGGTGATGAAGGTAATCTTGAGCAGTCACTTGCGACTTATCTTTACTTATATGAACGTGCTCCCGATAATATTGAGCTGATGCTGAACCTCGGCCGTATCTATCGCCATTTGGAGCGTTATGAAGAAGCACTCAAGATATTAGAGAAAGCACAGGCGATCGGCGGCGATACCGATGAAGTATTATACAGTCTTGCAAAAACCTATAAAAAGATGGGGGAGTATGCAAAATCTGCTGAGTATTTTTCCCGCGCAATCGAAGTTAAACCTGATCATGCCCATGCCTATGATCGGCTCGGTAATCTGTATGTTTTAACCGGTGAAACGGATAAAGCAATTGAAATATATAAGCAGGGTCTCCGCGTAGACTCTAATCATCCCTATTTGAATTTCCACCTTGCCGGACTTTTATGCCAAGAAAAGAGGTATGAAGAAGCGATTGTATATTACAACTCGGCGCTTCGTGTTAATCCGGCATGGGGGGAAGTATTGACGGGCATCGCTGCTGCCTATTTACAACTGGATAAACTTGATGATGCATTGAATACCTATCGATCGTTGCTTCGTATAACCGGTGAAAATGCTCCGCTTTATACTAAGCTCGGTTATCTTTTTGAAAAGAAACAGCTTCAACAAGAAGCTGAGCAATATTATTATGACGCGTTAGCAATCGATTTCGGATATGCTCCTGCTGCACTTGCCTTAACAAATCTTTTAGAAAAGAAACAGCGGTATAATGAAGCGCTTCCAATCTTACTTGCTGCGGAATCTGCTCCGGTAAATACCGACAATCATGCACTACGGCTTAAGGCTATCCAAATGTGCATATATGCTAAAGATTATGCAAAGGCTCATGAGCTTTTTGGACGGCTGGACACAGAACACAATAACAGTCTCAATGCTCTTAAATTACGGGGAGAGTTGTATGCCCTTACAGGCGAGGTTGAACGAGCTGAAGAGACATTCAGACAAATATTAAACATAGCGCCGTCAGCGATAGAGTTCCGCCAAGAACTCGCGGAGCAGTATCTTTTGGCGCATAAATATGAGGAAGCTAAGGAGCAGCTGAGGCTCTTCTTGAAGCAAAAGCCGATCGATATTTCCGCATTGATGGCATTAGGTAGAACCGAAGAATTGCTGAATAATCCTCAGGCTGCATATCAAGAATATCAAAAAGTACTCGAATTAAAACCGAATGCTATTGAAGCTCGATCTGCTCTTTCGCGGTTATTTCAAAAACGAGGGGATACGCTTGAGGCATTAAAAACGGCAAATGAGATCCTTAATATGCAAAGCGACTCCGAATCTGATGAACCGGGACAAGATATGGCTGCCTCACTCGATCTCTATGAGCAGGCAGCAGAAAACTATATAGCGGATCCGTTGTTAACCAAAAACCTTGAACAGCTGAAATCTGACGATTCGGATCTTTATATTTCTCCGGCTGAGCTGAACCCGGAGCCAAAACAGAGAATTCCTTCATTACGAGATATATCAATATCCGAGCGAGAACTCCCTTTTGAAATGCTTATCGAAGGGACTGAAGAAGTGAAAGAACTCCCGTCGGAAAAAGACGATGTTTCTATGGACGGTATACAGTTGACAACTGGTCAACAATCGGATATATCCGGTCAGCCCGTATTTCCGTCCCATCCAAGCACGGTATCTGTACCCCATGCATTCGGCGCCGGGAATTTTGATGCTACCGGGCTTGCAGCAACAGGTCGTAGTGCCGGTGACATTCCGCAAGTAAAAACCGGCTTGTCGGATGGCCAAGTAGGTGTAGCAGCCAGTGAGACTTTTGCTTCTCCTGTCGATGAACTTTATCTTAATCCTAATCATCTTGGAAATAGTGCCACCTTTGGTGTAGGCAGTATCTCTCAAAAAAATGCACGCGCATTGCATAAACGCCAAGATCTTCTTCGTGACGAGGTAATACAGGAAAGATTAAAAGGTATGGATATCTACGGAACGACAATCGGTTTTTTACAGGATGTCATTTCAGATATTGATAAGCAACTGGATGAAAACCAATATGCACAGGCAGTCGAGGTTTTGGCTGAAAGGATAGCTGAAAATCTTAGTCGAAAAATACCGCTTCAATCGACCGCTCTAAAGCAAGAACCTGAGGAGCAACCGGTTCAATCGGAAGAACAGACATTGCAAGAATCGGCGGAAATATCTCAAGAAGACAGAGTGCCAGCCGCTACCACAGAAGAAGCTATTGCGACAGTAGAGGAAGCCGAAGACACTGCTGCTGCCACAGAAGCAGCAGTAGAAGAAGAAAATACTGCCGCTGTAGCAGAAAAGGAATCCGAAGACACTCCCGTAGAAGAGGAAGCTGTTGCAGTAACAGAAGGGGAGGAATGTCTACAGATTGCCGAACCACAGGAAACTTTCCCGGATACGGAAGAAGATCGTGTGCCGGTTGATAAGGATGTATCGGTGAATGATGATAGTGTTCAGGTTGTCGAAACTGCGGAAGAAGATATTTTTGGCACCGAGGAAAATCAGGCAATTTCACTTGAAACCGAAACTGTTCCGATTGATGAAATAATGGAGCAAGATCATGCCGAAGCGGTTACAGAAGGTGCAGTGGAGGAAGAACCTGTTGATATTCAATCTGATCTAAATCAAGAAGGTGACGCAGAAGTTGCCGTTGAGGATGAAGAAGTTGCTGCTTCCGAAGATTCCGAGATAGAGGAAGAATATGAGTCGAGTGATAACCAAACGCCATTTGTCCTTGATCAGGAACAGCAAAATCTTTTATGGTGCCATGCAAAACACCAGATTAAAGACTCACCTTCATTTGAGCAATATCTTAATACTACCGATCCCGAACAGCTTGCTCAGTTGTTCTTGTATTTGCGTGATTTAGCCGCCTATCTTCCGCAAGAAGAACTCGAAATATTTCTTAACAGCAGTGAAAGAATACAGATATATTATATTATTGCCCGGTTGTCGGGAGAACTGGGACTTAAAGAACGTGCGAATCTTATTAAGCAGGCCTGCAGCGTAGCGAGTGCTCAGCCGCCATATGATGATGTATCAGTATTTAAATTGCTGAGTTATTTACGTGATTTAAGTATTGAGTTGCCGGATCAGGATTTGGGGATAAGAGTAAGACAAGAATTGGAACAATTAATGGCGAATATGTCGGCGGTGTTGCCTGACTTATCATAAGATGCAAAGATACCAAATAGGTGTCTGTTATTTTTTAGGAGAATAACATGGAATTAAATAAGTATATCGATCATACTTTATTAAAGCCTAATGCCGTCGAGGCAGAGCTTGTTACTTTGTGCAAAGAAGCGAAGGAATATCATTTTGCTTCGGTTTGTGTGAATCCTTGCAATGTTGCGTTGGTAAAAAAAGAACTTGCAGGCTCCGATGTTATGACGTGCAGCGTTATCGGTTTCCCATTCGGCACACAGACAACCCAAGTAAAATGTGCTGAGACTGAACAAGCGTTAAAAGATGGCGCTGACGAAATCGATATGGTGATTAATATCGGAAAATTGCTGGAAGGCAATACAAGCTATGTTGAAAAAGAAATTGCTGCGCTTGCCTCAATCTGCCATGCAAAAAAAGCTCATTTAAAGGTCATTGTGGAGACTTGCTATTTGTCCGAAAAGGATATTGCAAATGTCTGTGTTGCGGTTGAACAGGCCGGGGCGGATTTTATTAAAACTTCTACCGGTTACGGTTCGCGCGGAGCATCGCTTGAAGATATCACTTTATTTAAGAAATATCTCAAAAAAGATACCAAGATTAAGGCGTCAGGCGGTATTCGCAGTCGTGAGGATGCGCTTAAATATATTGAAGCAGGGTGTTCAAGGATTGGCACTAGTAGCGGCGTCAAAATAATTAAGGGGTAGATGCGCCGATCGATTGCTGTTTTCTCAAGCATGGTGAGTGAATGAATTGAAACTGTCGTATTGATGCCGTACAAATGATATACTTGCGGAGTATCTCGGAGGATATTCCGGCGAATACTATAAGAGTCAGGGGCTTCAAGATTTCCCGATATTTACCGATAATTATACCGTCGGCTTGTCGGAATATGCATGTCGGATATCAGTAGAGGCGCAAAAAGGGTTTTAGAATGAAAGATATTGAGTATTTAAAATCGCGACCAAAGTCGGATACGCATAATCATCTTAATTTGAGCATGAAGTATGAACACTACAAGCATTGGGCGGGTGTGGTTATTCCGAATTTTCCCCGCAAAATGGCAGGTCTCGATGAAATGCATCAAGTAATCGGTTCTTATACCCGCCCGCGCTGTAAAACGGCAAAAGACGTCAAAGCCCTTTTCGAAATGTCCATTCAGGATGCGATTGCCGACAACGTTGTTTGGCTTGAAACGTCAATTGATATCGGTTTTATAAAGCATTACGACAACAATATTGATAAGTTCTTATCCGATGTTTCGAGGCTTGTATCAAAATACAAAAAACAAATTGAAATACGCCCCGAAGTCGGTATTCCGAAAACACTCGACCGAGATTTTATTCGCACGTGGGTATATCCGCTTTTTGAAAGCAAGGTATTTAAGAATGTCGATTTATATGGCCCCGAGGTTTTTGAAGGGATCGAGGATTTCGGTTATATCTTTAAACTGGCCGAAAAACATAATATCAAAAAGAAAGCGCATATCGGAGAATTTTCGGATGCACAATCGGTTCGTAAATTCGTTGAATTTTTTGAGTTGGATGAAGTGCAGCACGGTATCGGAGCCGCTTCTGACGATTCGGTGCTGAAATTTTTAGCCGATCGTAAAATACGCTGTAATGTGTGTCCGATGAGCAACGTGATGCTGAGCGCCGTTCCCAGTTTAAAAGAGCACCCCATCAAAAAAATGATCGATGCAGGAATTCCGATAGGGCTCGGTACCGATGATCTGTTGTTCTTCGGCAAGACAAACAGCGATCAACTCTACGATATGCTGGAATGCGGGCTTATTACCGATGCTGATGCTGAGATGCTGATGGCGGTACGGGGCTAAATCAGTATATCGCAGCTTCTTTTGCAATTTATCAGAAAAAGAAACTAATCTTCTCCTATTTTATCGCGACCATCAATACCATTATATCAGAGGGCCGGATGCCGGGGATTCTGCTTGCTTGTCCGATTGTTGCGGGCATTACCCGCTTTAAGCGTGCAAGCGATTCCGTCGAAAGCCCCGAAACCGCATCATAGTTAAAATTCGGCGGGATGCGGCTCGTTTCCATCTTCTTCATTTTATCAATTCGTTTATCCTGCGCAATAATGTAATGTTCATAGCGGATTTCAAGTTCCGCCGAGTTTTTAATTGCCTCGGAATACTGTGCACTTGCGGGATCGCATCGACAGATCAGCTCAAGCGGAATGAGCGGATCGTGCAGCGCGTCGGCAAAAGACTTGCCGAGATGACACTGCAACGCGGGTTCCGCCTCCACAATGCTGCCGGTGATTTTCAACTCACGCCAGTGTTTGATAAGCTCGCCGCGCTGCACAAGTTTTTCTTGCAGGCGGGTAAAGGAACTCTGCTTTTGCAAGCCGATGCGGTATGCCCGCTCGGTGAGTCGCTCGTCGGCGGTATCGTGCCGGAGCTTGAGCCGGTATTCGGCACGGGCGGTGAACATTCGATAGGGTTCATCGACTCCTTGCGTAATAAGGTCGTCGATCATTACGCCGATGTAGGCTTCGTCGCGGCGGAGTGTGAACGGTTCGTAGGCTGCCGGACATGCGTTGCTGCTACTGCAGGCGCGAGCATACAGTGCTGCGTTGATGCCGGCGATGAGGCCTTGACCGCCCGCTTCTTCATAGCCGGAGGTTCCGTTAATCTGCCCCGCGGTAAAAAGCCCTGCGATCCGGCGGGTTTGTAAGTCCGGCCCCAGCTGCAGCGGAGAGACAACCGCATAGTCAACCGCATACGCGGGGCGGGTGATTACGGCATCGGCAAAACCGGTGAGGGTACGGAGCATTTGATCCTGCACATCCTCCGGCAGCGATGAAGAAAAGCCGTTGATGTACAGCTCATCGCTCATCAGGCCTTCCGGTTCGATATACAGTTGGTGCCGCGTGCGTTCGGGGAACTTTCGTACCTTATCCTCGATGGAAGGGCAGTAGCGGGCGCCCGTCGCGTGAATTTTTCCCGAAAAAAGCGGCGAGCGGTGAAAGTTTTGCCGGATAACCTCGTGGGTATGCTCGTTGGTATAGCAGACATAGCACACTGCCGAGGGGCGGAATATTTCCGCCGTATCGAAGGAGAACGGGCGCATCACGGCATCCGCTTCCTGTATTTCCAGCTGAGAAAGATCAACGGATTTTCTCAGTACGCGGCAGGGGGTACCGGTTTTAAGCCTGCTCATCGTGAAGCCCTTGCGTGCAAGGGCGCTGCCGAGACCGATTGCCGCTTTTTCGCCGAGGCGGCCTTCTTCCGCTTCGAACTCGCCGATGTAGATTTTCCCTTCCATAAAGGTTCCGGTGGTAAGCACCACCGCCCGTGCGGAAATCGTCCTGCCGCGCGCCGTCAGTACCGCTTGTATGGTTCCTCCGTCCACAAGTCCGCTTTCCGCAGTCTGCGAGGAGATAACATCAACAACCGTATCTTGATAGATATGGAGATTTTTTTCTTTTTCGAGGGTGTACTGCGCAGTCTGCGCATATAAGAATTTATCCGCCTGAATGCGGGGGGATTGCACTGCCGGCCCGCGGCTTTTATTGAGAAGGCGGTATTGAATCATACATGCATCGGCGAGTTTTCCCATTTCGCCGCCGAGCGCGTCTATTTCCCGCACGATATTGCCTTTGGAAACACCGCCAATCGAGGGGTTGCAGGACATCCTGCCGATAGTATCAACCGTTTGTGTAATAAGAAGCGTTTGTGCCCCCATCCGTGCAGCGGCGAGTGAGGCTTCGATGCCCGCGTGCCCTCCGCCGACGACAATCACGTCATAGTCCGAATAACGAAAATTCATAGCGGATATTATAGCGAAACGGATGCAATTCGTCTTTAGTTTTTTATACCATTGCAGGGATTTTTGTGGGGTAGATATTCCGTATTATCCGTTCTCATTTGATTTCCTTGTTGCGGATATCTATCGCGGTGTGCAGACAGTAATTCACCTCTTGCATTTGCCGATATTTACCCCTATACTTATAATTATGCTGAATCAGTGTATGCTATTACCACAGTATAAAAACGCTCTCTCCAAAGCGCAGATACCCGCATATTTGCAAAAGGTAGTTGACACACATAGCTTTGTCGGCATAATCACTCAGCAACTTAGCAACAACGTATAATACACAAAACAAAGAAAGGTGTAAAAATCCGATTACAGTAAAGAATACCGGGTTTATCACGGATACTTATCTTTGCAATGAGGATGATTGTATATAAATAGAACATACAATGTGAAACGTTAAGCACTCCACCCGATGTTCTTGCATCGGGTGGACAGTGTTTTTGAAGATATAAAGACAAATTTATAGAGGAGATTTTCGTATGAAAACAAAGGAAAAGGGCAGTACGCTCTTAGGTTTTGCAGTAGGATTGGCACTTGCAGCGTTGATGATAGCAGGCTGTAAGACAAATGTAAGCAGCACCCCTGAAACGTTTGCAGTAACGTTTAGCGCCGGGGAACACGGTACGCTTAAAGCAAAGGCGGAAGGCATAGCGGAAACGGAGACGAGCCCTATAACCATTGAACAGGGTAAAATAGTAACCTTTAGGGCGACGCCTGATTCAGGCTACAGGGTAAAGGGCTGGATGCGTGATGGAGAAGCCGTAAACGGCACGAACGCTTTCTATTCGTTTACCGTTATAAAAGGCGTCGAGGTTAAGGTGAGCTTTGAAAGCAACAGCGTCCCGCCTACACCGCCTTCCGGCAATTTTGTAACGATAAGTCCGCCTGCAGCGGGGATTACCGGTAAAGATCCGACATATACATTGCCGGGAACGCAAGATCATTGGAAAGGCGTATTCCGCGAAGGGCGGAAGGTAAAATTGAGCCCTTATAAGCTTGGCAAAACGGAAGTGCCGTATGAGGTATGGTATGAGGTGAGGACATGGGCAGAAACTAAAGGCTACACCTTTGCAAACAAGGGTCTCGAAGGTTGGGACGGCTCAGGCGGCGGCGGAGGTAGTTATCCTAATTATACAAATATCGGCAAGTCTCCTACAGCGAATAAAAATCATCCTGTAACAATGATAAGCTGGCGAGACTGTATTGTATGGTGCAATGCGTATACCCAGAAAATCAAAGGGGAGGGGGAATGCGTCTACCGCAAAAAGGACGATCATACCGTCGTATTAAAAGACGCAACGAAGGATAGTGAGTGTGATGATGCGTATGCCGATATGAGTAAAAAAGGCTTTAGACTGCCGACGGAAGCGGAATGGGAGTATGCAGCTCGGTGGCAGGGAAGCGACAACACCAATGCTGAGAAATACGGAGAAGTATGGCTTACCAAACTGAATAGGGCGAGTGGAGCGAAAGCTGACTGGAATAATGCGGATGAGACAAAAGCGGTTGCGTGGTATGGTGATAATTCAGACAGTAAGACCCATCCTGTAGGAGAAAAACGGAAGAATGCACTAGGCTTACACGATATGAGCGGGAATGTATGGGAATGGTGTTTTGATGGGTATGATGCTAATCCTAGAGCAAATGATGTTGCTTATACATCCGGCGGATTTGTAGTTGACCCGCAGGGTGCTGCTTCCGGTGGTAGCCGCATCGAACGCGGTGGCGGCGTGCACAACTACGCGGAGAGCTGCGTCGTCGGTTGGCGGGGCAACAGCAGCTCTGGCAGCGGCAGCGAAGATCTTGGCTTTCGTGTGGCTTGTCGCCCCTGATGAAAAATGTACATCCGTGTACATTTTTCATCGACGAGTTTGAGGCGAAGCCTCAAACGTCGCTGTTGCGTGGAACCAGCGGCATCCATGCCGCTTTTGCCTGTGAGGTTGAGCAGCTACGGGCTGTTGAGCAGTGTACGTCCGTGTACACTGCTCAACGATAAGTTTTTCTATCGAAAAACTTACTGCTGTTTGGAACCACCGCCCTCCGTGGCGGTATGCGGTGAAACCGAACCGGCAAAATGTGTTGTGAGGTGCAGTATAGTTTTGAAAAAAAGGTGGAACTACGACAATCGGACAGGATGTCCGTGGTTCCACGCAGTAGCAAGTTTGTTTCACAAACTTGCTGTTAAAAAATGTACAGGACGTACATTTTTTAACGATGCGGCTCGAAAAATTTTTATGGGACTTTTCTATGTTTTAGGAAGTGCTCCATTGTACATTGTATTTGTTTAAGCGGTACAATCTTTGCATGGATTTTGATTGCTGTAGTGGTACCCTGCCGTACAAAAGGAAACAAAAAAGAAAAACAACAGGTAAACAAATGGCGAAATGTATAATTAGGTCATTGATAGTGTAATGTATTAAACGGTAGGGACAAAAAAAGGTGCTGATTCCGGTTCTAACCGCGTCAGTATCGCCAAGGATGGCGATTGTCCTATGCAGGAGCGATGTTTTTTTGCGTAAGCAAAAAACTCGCGTTCATATTTTGACAAGGATGTCAAAATATGAACAGGGTGGCAGCTGGAAGAATGATGCGAATAACGCCGCTCGTGCCTATCGGGACAACAACCCGGACAACAGCAACAACAATCTGGGCTTGCGTGTGGCTATGTCCAAGAATTGACGTCCTTGTCAATTCTTGGACGCGAGTTTCGGTAAGCTTCGCCTACCGAAACGTCGCTATTGCGTGGAATCACCGCCCTCCGTGGCGGTACTGAGAGCTCACACAAATAGTGTGAACCGTCCCTATTGTGTACAGGAGACTTGTGGTACGGACTCAGGATATCCGTGTTCGTGCGCAGCAATGATAAGAGCTGTACAAATAAAAGGAAGAAACTGTCGGCAAAACTGCGAGTGGCGTACCGTTTCTGGGTTTTTTACTCAAGCCGAAAGGGATATATCTTGCGCAAAAGAAGAAAAAACGCCTTAAAAAGCGTATTAAAGAATACCGCTATAAGCTTGAAAGCGGCGAATGGGACGAAGCAGAGTACGCTTTTCACATTACCCCTGTGTTGGCCCACGTTGCAATCAGCCGGTGCAGGAGGTATTGCAATAGGATTTTGTAATTAAAAAACTCAAAAATTCTTCATCTCTTTAGCCATTTTTGCATCCGTGCTGTATATGTCCTGTAGGAACTACCGCCGTCGGCGGCGGTGCACGGAGGTGAATTACTATGAGAAAACACAACTGCTCAAGCCGATACATCCGTGTACCGGCTT
>ERZ773083.2257-NODE-2257-length-12136-cov-3.362387_pt1 | contig 12136 bp, 10 predicted proteins | sample MGYA00511465_ERZ773083 | MGnify/ENA primary metagenome ERZ773083 (study PRJEB29015, sample SAMEA2738001) | human oral metagenome | biome: human oral; feature: human-associated habitat; material: dental | place: China | collected 2060 ... | reverse complement strand
GGCTTTTGTTTCGCGCCTCCCTCCGCATTCTGCCGACCGCGCTTGCCGGTGTCGCGGCGGGGACGGCGGTCGTGGTGCTGCTCGGTTTCCTGCAGGGTTTTTCGGTGACAGAGAGCCTGCTCTACATCGCGATTCCGATGACTTCCGGCGGGATGACCGCGGGCGCGGTGCCGCTCTCCGCAATCTATGCGGAGGCGAGCGGCATGCCGGCCGGTGAGATTCTGACTAGGATTGCACCGGCGACGGTGCTCGGAAACATTGTCTCGATTCTGTTCGGTGCGCTTACGGTGCGGCTTTCGGCGCGCTTTCCGAAGCTGAGCGGCGACGGGCAGCTCCTTCGGGGGGAGGGAGCAGTGCAGAAAAAAAGTCCGGCACAGGCGGACTTCGGGAGTCTGCTCGCGGGACTTCTGCTCTCGCTCGCCTTTTATACGGCAGGCGCGCTCTTACACGGCTTTATCCCGGCGCTGCCCGCCTATGCGGGCATGATACTCTGTATTATGGCGGCAAAGGGCTTTTTTGTCCTGCCGGGAGAGATGGAAGAGGCCGCGGCGGTCTGGGGACAGTTTGTGATTCGCGCTTTTACGGCGGCGGCGCTCACGGGGATAGGCATTGTACTCCTCGACTTAAACCGCCTTGCGTCAGTGCTCACACTGCCGTATCTTTTGACCATCGTGCTCGGCGTGCTCGCAATCACGCTGACCGCGGGTTTTGTGGGCAGCAGACTCATGGGCTTTTATCCGCTCGAGGCCTCGATCGCGGCCGGCATGTGCACGACAAATATGGGCGGCTCCGGCAATGTGGCCGTGCTCTCGGCGGCGGATCGCATGTCGCTCCTGCCCTTTGCGCAGATTGTGACCAGGAGCATAGGGGCGCTCATGCTGACACTCGGCGGGATTCTCGCCGCGATTCTGCTGCACTGAGCACTTTTTCTGCTTTTTCTTGCGCAGCCGGAGATTAGGATTGTAGCGAATGTGAAGATATGCTAAGATAAAAGGTAGCGCTGATGACGACGCGGAGTCCTTTTTAGGGCTCCGCGTTTCCGGCATAAGAGAGGGGTATCACAGACGATGAAGATTGATCCGCGCGCATTTTCGAAAGATGGGTTTTTAAAAGATCAGGATTATCTGAGCAATTTTCCGTATGGGCGTTATCCCACCTCGTTTAACGGCTGCGGCTGGGTTGCGATTTACAACGCAGAGCATGCCGCGGGACGCGGCATAGCGGTTGAGGCGGTCTATGAGGCCATGCGACGCATTCTCCCCTATGAGGGGACACACGGCACACCGTTTCCGACCATGGTGCGCTATTTTAAAGAGAAGCACATTCCGATTGCGCGTATTTACGGGAGCGGTGAGGAACTGGTGCGCATTGTGCGGGAGAGCGCCGCGCCGCGCGGCATTCTCCGCTATATCGAGGGCAGAGAGCCGCATTATATTGCCTTTGTGCGCGTCAGCGACGAGACGCCCGCGCGCTATCGCTTTTTCAATGCGGCCGACGGCAAGGAAGATTTTGTCGAGACCATGGAATATTTTCGCAGAGAGCATTTAGGCGGCCGACGGGTGGTGCGCCTCTTGCTGCCGGGAGAGGAGAGAGAAGATGCACGAGCGCGTGGCAAAAACCATATTGTCGACGCAAAATGGTCTGAACATTTACCGAGGCGGTGTGTGCAGTATCCTGTCCTGCGACGCAAAAATAGCTTCGAGCCGCTTTCGGGAATCGGACGGGGAGCTTGAGGCGAAGGTCAACGCGCCGGAACTTCTGGAGGCTACTCTGCGGCGGAAACAGAGCCGCTGCATGATTATGGTGGGCTCGGCGAGCGAACCCTATCCGAAAGAGGAAGAGGAGACCTTGCTCATGCGCCGCTCGCTCGAGGTCATAGACCGCATGGAGTTCGGCGTCTCGCTCCGCACCAAGTCGCTTCGTATGCTCCGGGATCTCGATATTCTGGAGAGCATCCAGCGGAAAACCCGCTGTGTGGTCGAGGTTATGCTGACCACGGCGGACGAGGCACTTGCTTCGCGCCTCGAACCGGCGGAGAGCGCGGTCGGGGAGCGGCTGGAATTATTGCGGGCGCTCCGCGACGCCGGGATTCCGACGGTTGTGACACTCGGCCCCGTGCTGCCTTATCTGACGGACAGCCTTGAAAATCTCGAAGCTCTGCTCGGCGACTGCGTCGAGGCGCGGGTCTACGGTGTGATTCAGAACGGGTTCGGCGTGACGCTCCGGGCGGGTTCTTCCGCCTATTTCTTCTCCTGTCTCCGGGAGCTTGACCCGGAACTGCCGGAGAAATACGAGGCTCTGTTGCCGCCCGGAAAGCCGAGAAAGGCCGGCACGTTTCTGTCGCCGAACGCGGCGGCGCTCGCCGATTTCTTTCAAAAGAGCACGGCGGCCTGCAGGCTGGTCACCGATCAAGAGGCCTTGTTTGCCTATCGCCATGCGTTTCTTGACAGGCGGGCGGGACAGCAGCTATCGCTCTTTGATTTCTTCGAGACCTGAGACGGCTTAAATCTCCCAGCCGCCCGAGAGGGTCAGTATGTTGCCGGTGAAATAGGCGGGCGCCGCTGCCAGCTGACAGACCAGAGCAGCGACTTCTTCGGCTGTACCGAGGCGGCCTGCCGGAATCTCGTCTTCGAGGGCACGGCGTTCTTCGGCGTCGAGCCAGGCATTCATGTCCGTGTCGATTGCGCCCGGCGCAATCGCGTTGACCTGAATGTTAGATGGCGCAAGTTCTTTGGCGAGCGCTCGGGTAAAGCTGTTGACGCCGCCCTTGGCCGCGGAATAGGCGACTTCGCAGGAGGCGCCGCGGCTGCCCCAGACGGAGGACAGAAAGATCAGCTTGCCGCTGCCGGCACGCAACATGCGCGGAATCGCGAGCCTCGAGAGATAAAAGCAGGAACTTAAATCCGTGCGTATCATATGATCCCAGTCATCGGGGGTCATGTCCTGCAAGAGACCGAGGTGGGAGATGCCGGCGTTTGCAACCAGGAGGTTCGGTGCGGAAAAGTGCCGGTCAAAGTCCGTAAAGACTTCGGCGCAGGCAGCGCTGTCACTGACATCCGCGAGCCGGGTGACAACGCGCGCACCGGCCGCGCGGCAGAGTGCCGCGCAGTCCTCGAGCTTTTCCTGCTCTTTCCTAGCGAGCAACAAGAGGTCGTAGCCGGACTGTGCAAGTTGCAGGGCAATCGCGCGGCCTATGCCGCGGGAAGCGCCGGTCAGGAGAGCTGCCGGACGGCGGGAAACGGAAGTGTCCGGATTCGGATTTGAGATTTCTGTCATAAGGGGAGCTCCTTTGCATGATTTGAATGAGACCAGTGTAGCATAGCGGCGGGGCTTGCGCCAATTCCTAGTGCTGTGCTAGACTATGGGCGTGCAGTTCACACGCCCTTTTTATATACGAAAGTGAGGCAGTATGAGTCAGATTTACGATATGATTATCATTGGGTCCGGCCCCGCGGGACTGGCGGCGGCGGTTTACGGACAGAGAGCAAAGTTGGATTTGATTGTGATCGAAAAGCAGATGATCAGCGGCGGTCAGATTATCAATACCCTGGAAGTGGACAACTATCCGGGACTGCCGGGCATCGGCGGTTTTGAGCTCGGACAGAAGTTCCGGGAGCATGCGGAGAAGCTCGGAACCGCATTTGTGACCGACGAGGTAAAAGAGGTCCGCATCAACGAGGACGGTACCAGAACCGTGGTCGGCGCGGAGGCGGACTATACGGCGAAAACCGTCGTGATTGCAAGCGGCGCGGAGCACTCCCTCCTCGGCGTGCAGGGCGAGAAGGAGCTGACCGGCAGCGGCGTCTCTTACTGTGCGACCTGCGACGGCAATTTCTACCGGAACAAGGTCACGGCCGTGGTCGGCGGCGGCGATGTGGCGCTCGGCGATGCGCTCTACCTTGCGAGACTCTGTCGGAAGGTTTATCTGATTCACCGGCGCGACAGCTTCCGCGGCGCAAAGGTACTTGAGGACAAGGTGCGCGCGGCGGAGAATATCGAGCTGGTGCTCGACTCGACGGTCGAAGAAATCCGCGGCGAGGGACAATTAAAGTCCATCCTCGTGAAGAACAAAAAGAGCGGCGCGGAGACCGAACTCGCAATCGACGGCCTCTTTATCGCGGTCGGCATTGTCCCCGAGTCAAAGAGCTTCCCCTTCCTCAAGACGGATGAGCGCGGCTATGTGCTTGCGGACGAGACCTGTGAGACCAATGTGCCCGGTGTCTATGCGGCGGGCGATGTGCGGAAGAAGCAGCTCCGCCAGGTCATTACGGCGGTTGCGGACGGCGCGAATGCCGTGGAGAGCGCCGTGCGCTATCTGACCGAACAATGAGAGACAGGGTAATGCGGGCGCTTCGGCGCCTGCTGGTTCTGCTCCCGGTTCTCTTTCTCTTGGTCGCTTGTACGGCACAGGGAAGCAGCGCAGAGAGACAGACGGAGAGTCAGTCCGGGCGCACGGAAGTTAAGGCGGGAGCCGAGAGCACGCAGCAGGAAAGTTCGGAGAGCGGTTCCGCGAAGTCGAAGAAGAAACAGAAGAAGTCAAAAAAATCCAAGAAATCCAAGAAGTCCGACAAGCGGCAGAGCGAGGGCGCGGCTTCAACAGCGTCCGAAACGCTGTCAGAAGCAGAGGCTGGTGAAGCTCTTGCGGGCACAACTGCCGAGGAGACGCGCGCCGCAAAGAAGAGTGCTTCCGCGACGCGGGCGTCGGAGCACGGTACGGAGGCAGGAAACGGGATCAGCGAGGACGGAAGCTATACCTCCCGCGATGAGGTCGCGCTTTACCTCCATACATACGGGAAGCTCCCGAAGAATTTCATCTCGAAGAAAGAAGCCGAGGAACAGGGCTTCCGTTTCGGCGAGGGTGATTTCGGCGAGGTGTTTCCCGGCATGAGTGTCGGCGGTTCCCGCTTCGGCAATTACGACGGAAAGCTCCCGGATAAGAGCGGGCGCCGCTACTACGAGTGTGATATCGACTATACGGGCGGCAGGCGGAATGCCAAGCGTCTGGTCTACTCGAACGACGGGCTCATCTTTTACACCGAGGATCACTATAAGACGTTTACGCAGCTCTATTAGTCTATTAGATAGAGGAGAACTATGCGAGAAACCAGATGGAAGATTTACAGCAAGCGGGCCGATTTCGGAGCGATTTCGACCCGCTTTTCCGTGTCACCGATGCTGGCGCGGATTCTGATTAACCGGGGCGTCGCGGAGGAAGGAATCGGCGAATATCTGTCCGGCACCTTGGATGACATACCGCGCGGCGCGCTGCTGCCGGATATGGCGGAGAGCGTCCGCATTCTGGCGGAGAAGATACGGGGCAGAGCGCCGATTCGCATCATCGGCGACTATGACATTGACGGCGTCTGCTCGACCTACATCCTGGTGCGGGGGCTGCGGGCGCTCGGCGCCGCTGCGGACTATGATATTCCGGACCGCATTGCGGACGGCTACGGGCTGAATTTGCGCCTGGTGGAGCGCGCGGTCGCGGATGGCATTGATACGATTGTGACCTGTGACAACGGCATTGCGGCGCGGCAGGAGATTGCCGCCGCGGCGGATGCCGGGCTGACCGTGATTGTGACCGATCACCATGAGGTCGCGCACGGCGAAGACGGGGCAGAGCTCTTGCCGCCGGCCGATACGGTGGTGGACCCGAAGCGCGAGGGCTCAAAGTATCCGTTCGCCTCGATTTGCGGGGCGGTGGTCGCCTGGAAACTGATCGAAGAGCTGTTTCTGTTCTTCGGAAAGCGGCGGGAGGAGGCGCGCGTCTTTCTGCCCTTTGCGGCGATTGCGACGGTCGGCGATGTGATGCCGCTAAAAAAAGAGAACCGCATCATTGTGCGCGAGGGCTTAAAGGCAATCGGAAGCTGCGATAACCCGGGGCTTCAAAAGCTGATTGCGCGCTGCGAGTTGAACCCGGCGGCGCTCTCCGCCTACCACATCGGCTTTGTGATCGGCCCCTGCTTAAACGCGGGCGGGCGGCTTGAGAGCGCAAAACTCGGACTCTCGATGTTACTGGAGACCGGAGAGGAGAGCGCCGAAGCGGCGGCCGAGCATCTGAAAGCGCTGAACGATCAGCGGAAGCAGATGACAGAGGAGGGAATCCGCGCGGCGTCGGCGGAGATTGACGCGCTGCCCGAACTCCCGAAGGTGCTGGTGGTGTACTTAAAAGATTGCCATGAGTCGGTCGCCGGTATCATCGCGGGGCGGCTCAAGGAAAAGTATTACCGTCCGAGCTTTGTGCTGACGGACAGTCAGGAGGCCGGATTCTTGAAGGGATCCGGGCGGAGCATAGAGGGCTATCACATGTTCCGCGCGCTCGAGGAAGTGGCGCCGCTGCTCACAAAGTTCGGCGGACACCCGATGGCGGCGGGGCTCACGCTTCCGGAGACCGAACTGACGAGCTTTCGGGAGGAGCTCAATCGGAATGCGGTGCTGAGCGACGAGCAGCTCACAGAGACCCAGTGGATCGACATTGCGCTTCCCTTTGCCTATGCGAACGAGGAGCTGGTCACAGAGCTCTCGCGCATGGAGCCGTTCGGACAGGGCAATGCGCGCCCCTGCTTCGGGCAGAAGAATGTCGAAATTCGCGCGGCGCGCGTGCTCGGAAAAAACCGGAATGTTGTGAAACTCTCGCTGCAGGACGAGGCGGGAACCGTGCGGGATGCAATCGCCTTTACCGACGGCGATGCCTTTCTCGCAGAGATGGATCAGAGCAGCTCAATTGCCGTGTTGTACTGCCCTGAAATCAATGAATATATGGGCAGGCGGAATTTGCAACTTGTGCTGAAAGCATGGAAATTTGCGCGCTGAACTGCTATAGTAAGGGCTGAAATTTGCGCATTTGGAGGAAAAGCGATGAAGACAGTGGCGGATTATATTCGCACCATTCCGGACTTCCCGGAACCCGGTGTCATGTTCCGGGATATCACGACAATTCTGCAGGATGCGGAGGGCTTGCATCTCGCGGTCGACGGCCTTCGCGAAGCGCTGCGGGGCGTTGACTACGATCTTGTTGTGGGTCCGGAATCCCGCGGCTTTATCTTCGGCGTGCCTCTCGCGTATGCGGAGTACAAACCGTTTATTCCGATCCGGAAGCAGGGAAAACTGCCTGCAGAGACCATCTCGGAGACGTATGAACTCGAGTACGGACATGCGACGATTGAAATCCATAAGGACGCAATCAAACCGGGACAGAGGGTCGTGATTGTGGACGATCTGATTGCGACCGGCGGTACGACCGAGGCCATGGTCCGCCTGATCGAGAAGCTCGGCGGCGAGGTCGTGAAAATGCTGTTCGTGATTGAGTTAAAGGGGCTGCACGGCAGAGAAAAACTGAAGGGCTATCCGGTCTTCTCGCTGGTGAGTTACGAGGGAAAGTAAGAGTAGGCGCTGTCCGTTTCGGGCAGCGCTTTTTGCAAAGAAAAGTCCGAGCGGGTGAGGCGTCGGCGACGGGAAAGGCGGAGAGGAAAAGATGAGAGCTTGTATCCATATTTACACCGGAGACGGCAAGGGAAAGACCAGTGCGGCCGTGGGCCTTGCGCTCCGCATGGCGGGACACGGAAAGCGCGTGCTGCTCGCGCAGTTTTTAAAGGACGGGAGCTCGGGGGAACTGCTTGCGCTCGAAAGGCTGCCGGAACTGCACTGCCTCCGCATGGAGGAGCACTTCGGCTTTTTTTGGACGCTCGATGACGCGGAGAAGGAAAAAGAAAGAGCGGCGGTGCAACGCTACTTCGCGGAAATTTTAGAGGCGGTCGAGCGGGAAAAACCGGCGCTTCTGATTCTCGATGAGAGCATAGCGGCCTACCGGCTGGGCCTCATTCCGCGGGAGCGCTTTCTCGACTTTCTGGACCGTAAGCCGGAGGACCTCGAGCTCGTGTTGACCGGGCGGGATGCACCGGAGGAACTTAAAGCCCGCGCGGACTATGTTTCGGAGATTGTGAAGCGGAAACACCCCTTTGATGCGGGAATCCCCGCCCGGGAGGGGGTGGAGTTTTGAGGAGTGAGGCACTTGAAAAAGCGCTTGCCCCCTATGCGGCGTTTGAGGACGGCAAGCGGCTCCGCGCGGGGTTCACGACGGGCACGACAGCTGCGGCGGCGGCACTGGCGGCGGCGACACTGCTTTTTTCCGGAGAGCGGTTAGAGGCGGTTTCAATCCGGACGCCGGTCGGTGCCGTGCTGCCGATTCCGATTGAATCGCTGGAGCTGGTGACGGAAGACGGCGTAATAAGTGCGGTCGCGGCCGTCCGAAAGGACGCGGGCGATGACCCCGATGTGACGGACGGACTCCTCTTCTATGCGCGCGTCGGCACGGAAGAAAGCGCGGGAACCGAGAGCTCGGAGGAAACGGAAATTCCGGTGGCGTGCCGCGCCGGGACGGGAATCGGCACGGTAACCAAGCCGGGACTCGACCAGCCGGTCGGTGAGGCGGCCATCAACCGCGTTCCGCGGAATATGATTGCGGCGGCCGTTCGAAGCGCCTATCGGGAGAGCAGTTTCAAAAGTCTCCCTGACACGGCGCGCATCGTGGTGACCCTCTCCTGCCCGGAGGGGGAGGAGAAGGCAAAGAAGACCTTTAATCCGAAACTCGGCATACAGGGCGGGCTCTCGATCCTCGGGACCGAGGGCATTGTCCGGCCGATGAGCCGGAGAGCGCTGATCGAGACCATCGTGACGGACGTGAAATTCCATCTGACCGCGCGGCCTTACTTTCTCGCGGTGCCGGGGAGCTACGGGCTTCATTTTCTGGAGGCGCATTTCGGCGTCGGGGCTGCGGACCCTGTCGTGATGAGCAATTTTATCGGCGAGACGCTCGATGCCGCGGTACAGTACGGCGCAAAGGGCGTGCTGCTCGCGGGCCATATCGGAAAATTCGTGAAACTGGCGGGCGGCATTATGAATACGCACTCGCGGGAGGCGGACTGCCGTCTCGAGCTCTTTGCGATTCATGCCTTTCAGGTCGGCGCGCCGAAAGAACTTGTGACAGCGGTTTTGCAGGCGGGGCTCACGACCGAGGCCGTGCGACTGTTGAAAGAGTCCGGCTTCCTGGAGGCGACTTCGAAGAGCCTGCTAAGGGCGATGGAGCGCGCGGTCGCCGTGCGGACCCGGGGAGAGACAGAGGTCGGTATTTTATTCTATACCTTGGAGGACGGTGTACTCGCGGAGAGCGAAAACGCGCGGTGCCTGATGGAGAGGAGCACGGAAACATGAAACAGGACAGTGAAAACAGAGTGCTGCTCTTTGGCGGCACGACAGAGGGAAGAGAGCTTGCGCTCTGGCTGAGAGAGGCGGGCATTCCGGCGCTGAGCCATGTCGCGACGGATTACGGCGAGGCGCTTCTCCGGGAGAAAGCGCTGCCCGCGGAGTACGGGCGACTCGATGCGGCCGAAATGGAGAAACTGTTTCGGACAGGTGACTTTTTTGCGATTCTGGATGCGACCCATCCGTTTGCAACCGAGGTGTCAAAGAATATCCGCGCTGCGGCAGCGGCGGCGGGCGTCCGCTATTATCGCATTTTGCGGGACGAGGACAGCGCTCCGGAGGCGGCAGAGGCAGAAGAGATAGAGGCGCGGCTTCGCGCGCGCGGTTGCTACCGTCTCTTTGACAGCCAGCAAGAGGCGGCGGACTGGCTGGCGAAAACAGAGGGAGCTGTGTTTCTTGCGACCGGCAGTAAGGAGCTGAAGGTCTATGCGGCGCTGCCGCGCGAGCGACTCACAGTCCGCATCCTTCCGGGAGAAGAGGCGCTTCGAAAAGCGGCGGAAGCCGGCATTCGGCCCGATCATATCATCGCGATGCAGGGCAGAAGCTCAGTCCGGCTGAATCAGGCCTTGTTACAGCAATACGGCGCAAAGTTTCTGGTTACAAAGCAGTCCGGGAAACCGGGGGGCTATCTTGAAAAACTGCGCGCCGCGGAGGCACTCGGTATCTGCTTTGTCGCAATTCGGCGGCCGGCAGAGCGGGAAGGATACACGCTTTCCGAGATTAAGGCGCTTCTTCGGGCGCGATATGCGGCGGGTGTGATACCGGAGAGGAGAGAGGGTATGCAAGAAGAAATCCGAACAGAGAGCAAAGAGAAGGCCGAGGGCAGGGCAGAGGTCGAAACCAAAGCGGAAGCCACAGCAAAAGCGGAAGGCAAAGCGGGAAAAAAACAGGTTTCGATTGTCGGCATAGGTCCGGGCGAGACTTCACAGCTCACCTTTGCGGCCGGTCAGTGTATCGCGGAAGCCGGGTTGATGATCGGTGCGTCCCGGATGAATGCCGTCGCCGGTGCGTTTCTGCGGGAACTGGGTCTCGCGGTGCCGCCGATGGTTGCGAGCTACAAGCCGGAGGAGATTGCGCGCCTGGTCGCAGAGAGCCGGGCGGAACACATTGTGCTGCTTTGCAGCGGTGACACAGGATTTTTCTCCATCACAAAAAAGCTGCGGCGCGCCTTGGCGGACGCAGGCCTTGGGGAGCCGGTTGTGCTGCCGGGTATTTCGTCCAAGAGCTGTCTGGCTGCGCGCCTCGGCTTTTCGGCGGAGGCAGTGTCGGATCTTCGCCTGCACGGGAAAAAGGACGCTGTGCTCCCGGTTCTCCTGCGGGCGCGGCGGGTGTTTGTCATCTTAGAGGGCAGTGCACAGCTCTCGGAGATTAGAACACTCGCGGCGGCGCTCTGCAGGGCGGGCGCCGGGGAAGCGGAATTTCACTTCGGCGTAAATTTGTCGCTGCCGGACGAAATCCTGTTTTCCTGCAGCGCATCAGAGCTTCGCGAGGGCGCGCTCGAGGCGGAGTTTGCGGCCTTGCCGCCGCACGCCCTGCTCTGCCTGTACCTTGCCCTGCCGGACAGCTGCAAGGCACGGCCGCTTGCGCCCGGCATCCCGGATGACTGTTTTCTCCGGGAGAAGACACCGCTCACCAAGCGGCAGATTCGCGCGGCCGCGATTTCGCTCCTCGGCGTACAAGAGGACAGTATCTGTTATGATATCGGGAGCGGCACGGGCGGTATGACCGCAGAACTTGCGATGGCCGCGCCGCGCGGCAGTGTCTATGCCGTCGAGTGCGATGCGGACGCCTTTTCGCTCACCGGGAAAAACATGGAGCGCTTTGCGCTTTCGCAGGTAGAGCAGGTTTTCGGACATGCGCCGGAGGCACTCCGAGATCTCCCGGCGCCGGACTGCGTCTTTGTGGGCGGCAGCACAGGAAAAATCGGAGAAATCTTCGGAACCGTTTTTGCAAAGAATCCCGCCGCGCGCGTGGTCGCGACGGCGGTGAGCCTTGAGACTGTCTCGGAGCTCTCGTCGCTCAGCGCGGCCTATGAGAGCGTGGGGTACCGGACTCAGTGCCTGCAGCTCAGCGCGGCTGAGACCAAAAAGATGGGGCGCTATCACCTTTTGTTCGGGCAGAATCCGACGCTGCTCTTCCTGATAGAAGGAGACGGAACATGCAAAGACTGATGGTCGCGGCGCTCACCTCCGGTGCGGGCAAGACCAGTGTCACCATGGGGCTTGCGGCGCTCTGGCGGCAGGCAGGCAAGACCGTGCAGGTTTATAAGACGGGGCCGGATTACATTGACCCGCAGTTTCACACCGCAATCACCGGCCGTCCCTGCATTAACCTGGACCCGTATTTTCTGGATGCATCCGAGCTTCGCGAGACCTTTTCGCGCTATCGGAGCGAGGCGGATATTCTGCTCATCGAGGCCGCGATGGGGCTCACGGACGGAATTGCCGGGCAGGGGGACAGGGCCTCGGCGCTCGAAGTCGCGCGGGCGCTGGATGTCCCCGTGCTGCTGCTGGTCGCGCGGGGACAGGAGGGCGAGGCGGTGCGAAAAATCGAAGCACTGACGCCGGAGGACCGCGCGCGGCTGACGGGCATACTCTTAAACGAGGGCGGCAAGGACGGCGCAGCTTCCGAGACCGCGCTCCCGGCAAAGCTCGCCGGTGTCAAGGTGTGCGGCTGCCTCCCGTCACTTCGGAGCCATGAACTGAAGAGCCGTCATCTGGGCCTCGTGGTGCCGCTCGAGACCGAAGAAATTTGTCGCTTTGCGCGGCAGATGGCGGAGGCACTTCGAAAGACGCTTCCGGAGGAGTTTCGGACGCGTGCGGGGGCAGCGGCGGAGACCTTTCGTCTCGGCATTGCGCGGGATGCCGCGTTCTCG
>ERZ773083.2251-NODE-2251-length-12163-cov-5.555418_pt1 | contig 12163 bp, 8 predicted proteins | sample MGYA00511465_ERZ773083 | MGnify/ENA primary metagenome ERZ773083 (study PRJEB29015, sample SAMEA2738001) | human oral metagenome | biome: human oral; feature: human-associated habitat; material: dental | place: China | collected 2060 ... | reverse complement strand
TTTGTCGAAACTTTATTAACAGTACTGCGAGTATGATTGAAATAGGGAGTGTTTCCGGATAATTTATCTAATCTCCCATCTTATTCCCCTAAAGGGCAATAAGTATCCCTCGCTCAAAGAGCTCGGTCAATCATTATTTATGTTAGCTGAAGTATTGAATTTTCAATGTACTAACCACATTTTGGCTGTGGGAGGTTTGAGTAAGCTTAGTTGTAAGTATATATCTTGCCGTCCACATCTATATGATACAGCTTGCCCCCTGATTCTACAGTCGTATCTATAGCCATACTTCCGTCATCATAAAAATAATACCAGTTTCCGTCTATGACCTGCCAACCTGATTTTAACATATTGCCGTTTGTATCATAATAATACCACTTTCTTCCGTTAGCCTTCCAACCCTTATTAAAATCCGCCGGAGCAAAAAGCAGCTGTCGTTTTCCCTCTCCCGCTGTATTTATCACCTTTTCAGCACCCGCTATAAGCCTATACATGGGCTGAGTACGGCTAAACTCGACATCATCATTATGTGCGTATTTATAATATATATCCCCATCTATTATATTAAACCAGGTTACATTGTCTTCAAGTACTGCCTGCTCTTCTCCCGAAAGCTTCATTTTGTACAACTTCGATACTGTCCTTGCATCAGCGGCACTTGGTGATTTTGTTACGAAGTAAATGTTTCCTCCGTAAATATTAAACTGTATATCATCCACTATACTTACCGGCTCACTTGCCCTGTAAAGCACCTGCATTTCACCATTTGCCGCGTCTAAAGGACCTCCTACAAGCGAAGCATTTGCCTCTCCCTGCTCAGCACCCAAAGTATAGAAAATCTTATTGTCATATATCATATAGCTTTCGCAACTGAATCCCGGAATTATAAGAGCATTTTCTCCGGTTGAAAGATCAATTAGATTTAAGCCGTCCTTTGCTCTGTAGTATAATTTATTATCAACTACATTGGGCATGGGGCTACCCTTACAATTATCCACCGGAATTATATGTATATCTCCGGTTTGGGCATTGGTAATATTCACACAGGCTATATGGTAGCCCTGCTTTTTACCGTCATAATAGGTAAAATAACAATAATCTCCAACCAGGGTATCCAGACTTAACCATACATCATTTGCGGAATTATCAAAACTTATATTGGTAAGTCTTTCGTTAACTCCCGTACTTACATTAAGCCTGTAGATATTCCTGTCCGTATCCTGACTCGGTATATCGCCCCTTGCGGTATTGGCATAATATATATAACCGTCCTTGTATTGCATATCCTTAGGATATATCTCCCCGAAAGCCGGTGCCAGGGCACCGTTGGCACCTATGCTGTACAGTCTTTCATTGTCAAAAGCATTTCTAAAATATATATTATCACCTGCTCTTATTATACGTGCGTAGCATAAAGTATTGCCGAACAGATTGCCGTCATCCTGGGCACTGTTTGGCGGAACCTCTATTGCGGATAAAGACTCCTGCTCATCTGTTTTTTCTTCACTGTCTACAGAAGCTTCTTGACTATCTTCCTCATTGTCTTTATCTTTGTCTTTGCCTTTCCTTTTTTTATCCGACTTGGATCGTTCTTCCTCTTTGGTATTTTCAGCTCCCCCACCCATAAGACCTGTAATGCTTGAGCAGGCACTTACAGTGCAAATACTTAGTAAAGTGCACATTAATATCAACAAATATCCTTTTTTCATATACATCTCCCTTATAATATATTAAAGTTAAACTTCTCACACCCCGAATGTGGGGCGTAGCAATGTTCATTACACCTTACAGATGTGGGAAGTTTGAGTTTAAAAATATATCTTTTCTTTATTTGTATTTTCTCTTTGTTCAAACTGTGTCCTATAATTTACTTCATAAGTATATTAAATCAACTGTTGCCTAAAGTAAATGAATCCGGGTCAAATAATTTCAAATGTTAAATGTACCGTACTCTTGAAATGACTTTATATAAAATAACAATACAATACAAACCTTACTGTCAATTATGGTAATTGAACTTTAGAGCTATATATACCGGAACAGGATGAAAACGAGCCTATGAAAACAATGGAGATTCATACTATTTTAGAAATAATATTTTTGGAAGCTTGACTTAGTATATATCAAGATATATACTAAGAAAAAAGGACGGTGATTTTATGTTGACAGCAAAAATTTTTGAAAATGGGAGAAGTCAGGCAGTAAGACTGCCAAAGGAATGCAGATTTTCATCGGATGAGGTTTTGGTAAATAAAATAGGTGATATAGTGATATTATTGCCAAAGAGCAGTAATTGGGATTCTTTTGCAGCAGCTATAGATATGTTCTCAGACGATTTTATGGATGATAAGAGAGATGATTCTTTACAGGAAAGAGAAATACTATGAGATATATGCTTGATACCAACATATGTATATATATAATAAAGAACAAGCCAAAAAAGGTTATTATTGAATTAAAAAGGCATAAACCGTCAGAGATTTGTGTTTCGGCAATAACCTATGCAGAACTTACCCATGGTGTAGAAAAGAGCATGGCTGTTGAAAAGAACAGGCTTGCACTTGCACTGCTCTTTTCCAATATAGAAGTACTCGACTTTGATATAAAAGCGGCAATTCACTACGGAAAAATTCGTGCATATCTTGAAAAACAAGGAACTCCTATCGAACCATTGGATATGATGATAGCAGCACATGCTATGTCACTTGGATATACAGTGGTCACAAATAATATAAAAGAATTTCAAAGAGTACCGGATCTTAAGTTGGAGAATTGGACATAATTCAGGAAAATGCTTTAATGATATTTTGTACCTAAACAAAGCGAAAGGAATGAGTATAATTATGAGGGCGAAAAAATCTTTGATATTTGCAATTTGTATATTATCTGTAGGCTTACTGTTTACAGGATGTAAGCCGGGTAGAAACACAGATTCTGATGAAGTAATTGAAGAGACTTCTGAAAAAGAAACAAAAAAGCAAGTATCGGATAAGAAAAGCAAAAAGTTAAAAAGTACAGCTGTAAATGACGGCAATCTTGTCGGAAATATGGTCTGTTACGGAAGAATGGTAAACAACAAAGATTCATTCTATTTTAGAAATCCGAAGGATCAGGAGAGAATATATTCTGTAGATATGAGCGGGAATGTAAGGAGAATATCCGGTGATATTTTTATGAAGGATATGCATATCTTAAACGGAAACATTTATTATGCCAATACCAATATAGGAGATCAAAAGGATACTAATTTTACAGACCATAATCTGTATAGATACTCTGTTAATACCGGAGAGAATACAAAACTTACAAATCTTGATTTTGGAGTCGGAGATGACAGTTGGTTAAGTTTTGAAAGCCTTGTAGACAACTATTGTTACTTCAGCTATTCGAACGGTCAGGACGGTATATACCATATTTGCAGAGTTGATATAAGCGGACAGAACTTTGCCGAGCTGTTTACAATACCGTCTGGACATAATGTGGGAAATCCCAATGTCAGTGTAGTAGATAAAAGATATGTTTACTTCCTTAGCAAAGAAGGATTTAACTGCTATGATATGGAAAGTAAGCAAAATACCGTAGTAATTCCCGGATTTGACTGTCAAAACTATATAATCTATAACGGTACTCTATATTATACCGAGACAGATCCCTATCTTAGAAGCAGTGACCTTAAGGGAGAAAATCAAAAAATAGTTTATGACGGTTCGGGACTCGGATTTAAAGCAGACAGTGTACAGTTCAATATCTATGAAAATACTCTATATGTACTGGAAAAGTCCTATAGTCAAAGGATGGGTTCACTAAAGAAAATGGATATTGACGGAAGCAATGTAGTTGATATAGCAGAGGATATAAACTGGTTTAATATAGTGAGCGGCAATGTATTCCTAAGATACTGGGATGGAAAGAGCAGACCCGATACAGAACTATATACTTATAATATCGCAGCCAATACTCCCATAGGTCAGATGGTAAACTTTGATGCGGCAGTGGCAAATGCCAAGCCTGAGATATCGACACCGGTGACACAAAATGCACAGTCAGTCGGTTCGGAAAAAGATGATAATTATTATGAAAGAATGTATGCACCGGTGATAAATGAGTATATGAATGCTATTCTTAGCGGTAATATGGAATACTCAGAAACATCATATTTAGAAAGCGATTTCTATCCAACTTATGAGTTCCAATATGCTTTTATCGATTTGAACAGTAATGGAATTAAAGAGATGATAGTAACAGAAAATGGAGATATAAATTGTATATATACATTAAAAAACGGAGTTCCATATACTCTTATATATAGAACTTTTGTTGATCATATAAAAGTAAAAAAAGATGATTATATTTTTCTCTCACACACCGGAAACGGTGGTAAAGCTAGGCAATTTTATGTATACAAGCTGGATAACAATGATAATATGATAGAGGTATCATCCGGAGGTCTACATTGGGAAGTGGATATGTCTACCGGTGAGGGAGTGGCAGAGTGCGGTATAGATGATAGAGAAGTATCCTTAAGTGAATATGAAGCTATAGATTCAAAATATGATGGAGATAGCAGTATTGTCGGTATTTATGTTTTTGCAACATCCCATGAGCAGTAAAGAAAATATTCTCAACATGATGAGTGAAAAACTTTTGAATACAATTAAGTAAGTCTTCCTTTTCTCAATGATTCTGTGGTAAAACAGATAAGGCATAAATCTCCTTCGGTATTTTGTTTTTTAGTAGATTCTATTATACCTTTTGGATATATTTATGCCTTTTTTATTGAATTTTAAAGATCCGGCACTGCTTATTGTTGTGGGAAGTTTAAGTATTAAAGTTAAAACCATGTTATTATAAGAACAGTATAACAAAATCTTGAAAATTAAAATAGTGATTGCAAGAAAAAGTATATATTAACTCTTATTTTACACTCATAACTAATTTTTTTATATTTTAAAAATTAACTATGTCAGACACAAATGAAAATGTCCTAAATAAGATATGAAAATGCCCTATTTATTCCAGTTTCCTTGTTGACAGTGAGCCTCCCACCCTTTGGAATCCCCGAAGCATCCAGGCGACTTAAATATGTTCTTTAGAAGCCGTCTGTGATGCAAGCATATCAAAGGGCTAACTCACTATCAACAAGTTTTCCTGGCATAAACGGGACATTTTCATTTGTGATAAGGTGGGACATTTTCGTTTATGGCTTATAATTTTTTTATATTTTAAAAAATTAACTATTGACTTTTCTTAAATTTTATTATATTATATCTCTTGTCCTTAAGAGACAGAGATAAATTTTCTTAAGATTTGCGTCTTTAGCTCAGTTGGTAGAGCAGTAGACTCTTAATCTATTTGTCCAGGGTTCGAGTCCCTGAAGACGCATAAAGGCTTTTTTTAGCAGACATTGAGCTGTTAGGAGGGGCTTTTTTTTTGCCCGGATCACAGCCCCCCCTTCTCTACCAAACCTTCCGGCGATGACTTACTTATATAAAAGGTTTATACCAACAGCTGAAAAAGCAAAAATTCAAACCTATTCTACCTTAGCCATCCCTGCGACAGCAGCTTCATATACCTCCATTGATTTTAAAAGCTCCATTCTCGCAGTCTCAAAAGCCTGCCTGCTCTGCAAATTCTTAAGCCTTTCACCTTGATACTCCACGCCGCTTATCATCTTATTTTGCAGCTTGACATTCGCTATATTGTCATTAATATCAGCGGTTTCAAGACTTAACTTTGCAGCCTCATAATCACTTTTTTTACTCTGAACATCCGCATACAAAGAATTAAGATTGGTCTTTAAATTAGCCTCCATCTGCTCCTCACTTAAAGCCCTTGATTCTTTCATTCCCAAAGACTTTTTATACTTTGTATTTCTGAATTCTATTAATGTAAAATTATTGCCTATAGCCTTTTTTATATCATCATCAGGATTAAATGTATCTATTTTACTAAGGTCTACATCCGTTATAGGAACTATATTCGGATTATCCTGTTCACTCCAACCGCAGAGCATAATAAGGCTTTTTCTAAGACTTTCCTTGCCGGCTACCAGGCTATCCAGATTATTCTTAACTTCATCCGCTTGAAGCTGTGCCCTTGTATACTCAGCTGAAGTGCTCATACCTGAACTTTCCGCAGCCTTTGCCGCCGTCTTCATACCCTCATAGAGCTTAAGCTGCTCATTTAAAAGCTCTTCCGACTTTAATAGTGAATCATAACTTATAAACATAAGTTTTACTCCGTTTGTAAGCTGCATGGCAGCCTGTCTTATCGGTCTGTTTGTAGAGCTTATTTTTGAAAGAGATGTCTTTGCCTTATTCATACTCTCTATTACCTTGTTCAGTGCATTCGCCTGTGCTGTATACAGGTATACATTGGAAAACTCTTGCTCCTCTTTTGAATTATCCGAAAGCAGTCTTAATTCCTTGCGGGCAATCTCCAAATCCTTAATGCTGTAATCTAAGTTGCTTATATTGGAAGTATAACTTGTCCATGCCGCAGATATACTTGGATTAAAATTATTGACCAAATCTTCTATCTCGGAATACTCCAGGTTATTGTCCATAAGTTTTGACCATTCTTCTTCACTATAGGATGATCTTCCATACTTTATAGTATTATCAGCGGCAAAAGCACTGTTTCCTATAAGACTGCTGCCAAGAGCTGTGATAAGTAAAAAAGCATATATCTTAAATTTATTTTTTCTCATAAGCACCACCTATTGACCTACCGAAGCCAGTCCGTTTACAGCCGAGTTATAGTTTTCCAAAGCGAGCCTCAGTGCAAGCTCAGCCTGTTCTTTTTCAGTATTCTTTTTAATATTTTCAAGCTCCTTATTGGCAACTTCAAGCTGTGTAGCCATACCCAGATTCTTCTTTTGCCTTATAGTTTCCAGATCTTTACTGCTAAGCTCAAGCTCCGCCTTAAGTAAATTAAGCTTATCCTTTGCATTTACGAGATTTTTATGAAGGGTCTGCACATTTGCCTTTATATTCTCGGTACCTGAGCTTATAGTGCTGTTTAAGCTCTTTATTTGAGTATCCGACTTGGCATTGCCAAGCTTTCTTTTATTTATCTTAAGCGCATAATTTTCTTCCACAGCCTTTTTTATATCTTCTTCAACATTTATCTTATCAATATTTTGTAACTCTTCCTCACTTAAAACCGGTACCAAACCTATATTCGCCTGTGAGTCCGTCTTAAAACCTGTCATGATCAAGAGCTTATCTCTATCAGCCAAGGCGGCATTGCTTTGATCGCTTAAGGTCTTGTTAGCCTTAATTACAGCTTCTTTGGCACTTAAAACATCAAGATTTGTTGCCATACCGACAGCCAGTCTTGCCTGTGCATTTGCAAGATTAAGTTCAGCTACTTCCACCGCCTTTTGCAGTGCCTCTTTTGACACATCCTTGCTATAGTAAGATATCATCAAAGCCTTTGTATTTTGTACCAGACTAAGTCTTGCACTTTCATATGTAAAGTACTGTACCTCATAGTCTTCAAGCGTCGTATCCGCTGAATTTTTTAAGTTGTTTATAGTTGCCCTTGACTGTGCAATGCTTGCCATCATAGGCACATAAGTCATACTGTCAGGTTCCGGCTCTGTAAGGCTGTCTTCTATTTTTTGAGCCATATCTCTATAACTTTGAGACACTTCCACATTCTTCCTGCCATAGTCTCTTGTAAACTGCTGCATATTTGCCTGATTAGTCTGTACCGTAGCATTATATTCGGTAACCAGTCCGTCGATTTCTTCATAATCAAGGTTCATATCTCTAAGTTTTGCCCACTCTTCTTCAGTCCTTGAAAATGTCGGACTCTTAGCCAAGCTACTTAAGGAAGCCTGGCTAAGTCCTGCTATAATAAGACTGAAACTAATTATAAACTGTATACTTTTAATATATTTTTTCTTTATCATATTTCACCTATCCTTCTCTTTCAAGTGCCTCTTTGATACGCTTTTTCCTCTTTCTATCTATCATCTTATAAAGTGTAGGAAGCATAATAAGTGACAGAAGAGTTGATGCCATAAGTCCTCCTACATTGACCAGTGCAAGACCTTGCAGGTTCTTTCCTGAATCTCCGTATGCAAATGCCAGCGGAAGCATGGAAAGTACTGTGGTAAGTGTAGTCATGAGTATAGGTCTAAGTCTTGTAGCACCTGCTTCCACAAGTGCAGTATCCACATCCATATCTTCTCTGTACTGGTTTACGGTATCAATATACAGGATTCCATTGTTAACTACAGTACCTACAAGCATCAAAAGTCCTACCATGGCTGTCATATTGATCTTAACACCGCTAAAATACAAAAGTCCGAAGGCTCCTATTAATGAAAACGGTATTGTAAACATTACCATAAATGAAAATCTAGGTGACTCAAACTGCATAGCCATAACTATAAATATAAGGAATATTGCTGTTAAGAGTGCATTAAGCAAAGAATTGATTTCCTTGCCGAGCATCTTGGTATAGGCACTGTTGGTTCTGCTTATATTACTTGGAAGACCGGCGTTATCCACAACCGCATCAGCCAGCTTTTGAGCATCCCCCTTAAATCCGCTTACGATATTTGCGCTTATAACCACTCTGTAGGTCTTATTTTGCCTTACTATCATGGACGCCTCATCCACAAACTTAATACTTGCAAGATCGGAAAGCGGAACTTTAGCTCCTGTAAGTGTAGAGATCATCATATTTGAAACACTCTCCACATCCTTGTATTCATTTTCCGGATACTCAAGCTTTACTTCTATTACGGAGTGATCTTTTGAGTACTTCATAACTGTAGAGCCTGATATATTTTGATATACTATTCCGCCTATGGCTGAGGGACTTAGACCAAGAGCCTGTGCCTTTACCGGATCCACATCTATATTGACGGTTGAGGCTGCATTTTCCGCATCTGAATGCACATTTTCAAGATAAGTTTCTTTTCTTAAAAGCTCAACTATATCATCCACCTTATATTTCAGTGCTTTATAATCCGTACTTACAAGGTTTATACTTACCGCACCTCCACTTCTCATACCACCGCTATCAGCATAAAGTTTAACTGTTATGGCGGCATCACTTATGTTTGACATCTTTTTCTTGAATTCATCTATTACGGTATAAGTGCTTTTCGCTCTTTTTTTCTTAAGATGCACAGTCATATTCATACCTAAGTCTGAATTTATAGAAGTACTTGCAGCAGTATAATTAAGCTGATACTTTTCTACATCCTTTTCTTCTTTCACTATATCTTCTATCTGAACCGCTACCTTATCTGCACTCTCTATATTAATTCCCGGTTGAACCTTGGCAGATATCTGAATAATTCCCTTGTCTTCTTCAGGTACAAGCTCCATTCCAAGCTGCCCTGCCATAAAGAATGATAAAACAAGAAGTACTACCGCTATAAATATAACCAAAAACTTTCTCGGTATAGTTCCTCTTACTATCTTCCTATATCCGTTTTGTAAAAAGTTCATTACATGTACTGCCGGACTTTTTTCTCTTTCTTTAGGTCTTAGGAATACAAAAAGTAAAGGAACTATCATGGCTGCCGCTATAAGTGAAGACACCATACAAAAGACTATAGTAAAACCGAGCTGGCTGAATATCTGTCCTGACAAACCTTTAAGCAGTGCCAGTGGCAAAAATACGACACAGGTCGTTACTGTAGAACCTATTATAGAGGCAAGTACTATCCTTGTACCTTCTACAGCCGCCTCATAAAAACTTCTGCCTTCTTTTGCTCTGAAACAGCTTTCTATTACTACTATGGAAGAGTCCACTATCATACCTACACCAAGGCTGAGACCTCCTATGGATATGACATTCATACCGAACCCCGCAGCTCCCATCATGGTAAGTGCCATAAGTACCGACACCGGTATGGAGCTTCCTACTATAAGAGAGGCTTTTACATTTCCGAAGAATGCAAAAAGTACTATCATTGAAAGAATTACCGCTATGATCAAGGTTTCAAACACACTCTTTATAGCAGCTCTTATATCATCCGCACTGTCATAAATTATATCTACGGAAAGATTGCTGTTTTGAGCCTTTAAGCTGTCTATTGCCGCCTTTACCTCGGATGAAAGTTCTACCGCAGAGGCACTTTGCTGCTTTTGTATTGAAAGGCTTATTACATCCTCTCCGTTATATCTGCTTAAAGAACTTGTCTTATCAAGCGTGTTATACACATTTGCTATGTCCGAAAGATGTATTACTTCTCCGCTTGCAAGCGGTATGACTATATTTTTTATTTTCTCGGTATCCTTATAGTCGGCGGATATATTGACATTAAGCTCCTGTCTTCCGAACTCTGCGGTACCTGCCGGTACGGAAAAGTCGGCTGAGCTTATAATATCGGAGATGCTTTGCATATTAAGTTTGTATTGTGCAAGTTTTTCAGGTATAAGTTCTATTTTTGTATAGTTTTTACGCCCTCCGGTTATATCGACTTGCGCTACCGCAGCTATTTTTTGCAGCTCCGGAACTATGGTATCTTCAACATAATTATATAAATTTTTATCGGTTCCACCACCTACTATAAGCTGCATGGAAGCCTGCATATTCATATTGATTTCTATTATATTGGGATCATCCACCTTATCGGGCAATGAAGATTTCGCCTTGTCAAGTACCTTTTTAAGCTCAAGGTAAGCAGTATCCATATTGGTTCCGTATTTGTACTGTATCTGTATAAAGGATACATTCTGTCTTGACATGGAATATATATCTTCCACACCGCTTAAAGTAGCTATGGAATCTTCTATCTTCTTTGTTACAAGTTCCGTTACATCCTCCGGAGCCGCACCTTGATATACCGTTGATATTACGAGCATGGGAAAGTTCATCTCAGGCATAAGTTCCTGCTTAGCTCCTATTACCGCTTGAAATCCGAAGAAGAATATAGTAACCAGTGCCAGTATTAAAGTTACCGGTCTTTTTAAGGCAAATTTTGTTAACTTAAGCATTCTGTCTCCTTACTGCTGCTTTTTTGCAACTTCAGCACCGTCATAAAGCTCACTGCTCCATGTAGTTATAACTTCATCTTCAGCGCCAAGTTCAGATTTAAGTTCTGCAAAGTCCGAATCATAAATTCCTATTTCCACCTCCGTTTTTACAGCCTTACCGTCTTTATAGAGGTAAATGTAGGGCTTTTCCTTAGAAAAGTTTACAGCCGAGATCGGTATCACCCTTACTCCCAGTGCCTGCTTATCTATAAGGCTTACTTTCACCTTGGAATTTACGCTTAGATTGGCTCCCTCATCTATACCTGCCTTTACATCATAAAGTCCGGTAGTAGCGGATATAGTATTGGAAATCTCACTTATGTGTGCTTTAACATCACCGCCTGTAGCCTTAATCGTTACTTCATCTCCTACATTAAGTACTTCTTTGCTATCAGAAGTAATACCGAATTTGGCGGTAAGACCTCCGTCTGCGGTTACTATAAATGCCTCGACCTGGGGTGAAACAATATTGTGTACCTCTATTCCCACTTTTTCCACTGTTCCCGCTATAGGAGCCTTTATAACACTGTAGGACTTTTGTATATCATACTGTGTTTTAGCTGCCGTATAAGCAAGTTTTGCATTTTCACTTGCTGAAGCCGCCTGATCCAAAACCTGCTGTGATACTCCGGCAGCATCAAATAATGCCTTGGTTCTTGTGTAGTTGGTCTGTGCATCCTGCATACCTATTCTTGCCTGATCCATTTGTATTTTAAGCCCTTCCAAGGTATCCGCCTTTATGCTTGCAAGTTCCTCTCCCTGCTCTACCCTGTCTCCGAGCTTCTTATTCAGTGTCAATATCTCCCCTGACATTTGAGGGTATATATGTACACTTTCTGCCGCCTCCACTGTAGCTATTTGACTCGTATACAGTACTATATCCTTATTTTCTACACGTGCAGTCTCAACAGTAGGTACATAAACCTCCGTCTTTGTCTGTTTTGTAGTTAAGAATCTGTATGCCACAATAGCAATTAATAGTGCTACTATACTTAAACTGATAATAACTCCCTTTTTCATATATTCCTTTTTACCTTTCGTTTTAATTGGTATCTATATTTTTATAGTCGCTTGATCCGGTGTATCGTTTACAAAATAAATGTATCAAAAACGATGAATATTTTTCTGAGTGTGTACATCAAAAAACGTAGGCGTAG
>ERZ773083.2247-NODE-2247-length-12186-cov-2.933311_pt1 | contig 12186 bp, 10 predicted proteins | sample MGYA00511465_ERZ773083 | MGnify/ENA primary metagenome ERZ773083 (study PRJEB29015, sample SAMEA2738001) | human oral metagenome | biome: human oral; feature: human-associated habitat; material: dental | place: China | collected 2060 ... | reverse complement strand
GGTAGAAACGGTCGCCGTAATGGTATAGATAAAACTGTTTATCAACGCAATACCCAATCCCCCTTTAGCCCACGATTCGGTATAGTTAAAAACGGTCGGAGCTTTCGGCAGCGCCAACGGGTGAATCATAATTTCCGCATTCAGCTTAAAGGACGAATAAAAAAGCCAAATAAGCGGGAACAGCGTAAGTACCGCAAAAGTCAGCATTAAAACGTAGGCGCTCGTTTGCCAACCGTGGGAGGCTTCCTGCAGCATATTTCGTTTCATAGTCATATCAGCCTCCTAATAATCAAAGCGTTTTGTTACGGCTCGGCTTATCATCAGGGCTATAACGGTAAAGATGATAATGATAACAGCCAGCGCACTACCGTATCCGTAATTCTGGAATACAAAGGTCGTATTGTACATATAAACGGCGATAACTTCCGTAAAGTGCGCAGGGCCTCCGCCGGTCATCGAATAGATGAGGTCAAAACTCTTAAAACTGCCCGAAACTGCCAGAATAGTATTGATAAAGATAACATTTGCCAGCATCGGCGCAATAAGGCGGGCAAAAATTGTTCCTTCCCGTGCGCCTTCCAGCTGAGCCGCCTCTATAACGCTATACGGTATCCGCTGCAGGTTAGCTAAAAAGATAACCATATAAAGACTGGTATGCTGCCACAACAGTACAAAGAGGATCGGAACAATTGCAAGATATTTATCTTCAAATATCGTCATAATATAGTCGGGATTGCCGGTTAGATCGCGTATAATCGCAGGGACAACTCCCACAGGAGAAAATATCCGGTTCCACAGCTGTGCAACGATAACAGATGAAATAGTTATCGGTAAAAAAATCAATACTTCAAAAAAGTTCGCGTGTTTTACCATTTTTCGGTAGAGCATGTACGCAAGCAGAAGTCCGAGCGGGATCTGTCCTAATACTGAAATCAGTACGATGAGGATATTGTTCCGCAAGCCGATGTAGAACACGGGGTCGGTAAACATTCTGATATAGTTACCAAGCCCGATAAACTCCATCTTTCCATACCCTTTCCACTTTGTCAGACTTAAATAAAAACTGAACAGCACGGGAAAAATAATAATGCCGATGTAAATAATAAAAGCGGGCAAAATAAAAGAAATATAGCTTGTCCGCTTTTGCCGTAAGTAGGTCATATACCGTAAACCGCCTTGCTATTTAATTCATAATTCATAATTGGTAATGAGTAATGGGTAATTACAATCCGTTCTCAATTAGTTAAGCGCTTCTATCTCTGTATGGCTGAGGCCGATCGCTGCGGCGATGTTTTTAATAGATAATGTGTAATTATAGTAACGGGTAATTGGTGGCAATTCTAATTGTACATTAAACATCACCAATTACCCATTATTCCCTGCGTTCTTCAGTGGATTCTAGTTTTATTTTACTTCTTGCGATGGGAATCGTTAGCAGCGACCCATGCTTCGTATTCGTCCGCAAGTTCAGCAGGAGTTTTCTGCCCAATCATAACCGCCTGAATACCGGGGTTGAGTACGCTATTTACACCTTCGCTGTCCATCTTCGCATCGATAACATAACCCATGCTTTGGTTATTAATCAGATCAACATACTGCTTTGTAAGCTGATCAATATCGAATTTTGAAAGGTCGAGCTTATAGGTAGTCATAGTTCCGAACTTTGTCAAAATCTCACAAGCTTCTTTACCGGACATAAAGGAAATGAATTTCCAAGCAGCGTCGGCTTTTGCACCTGTCAACTTTGCATTCATACCGAAAGCTTCACCGATCGTCGCAGCACTGGAGCCATGTGTAACTTCCCCTGCAACAGCAGGAAATGCCATCAGCTGATACTGTGCATAGTCTTCGGGTTTTGCAGCTTTTTTTAATGCCGAAATACGCCAGCCTGCATCCAAGAGATACACAGCCTTATCTGCAATAAATTCACCCCAAGAAGCAGTACCTTCCATCTGGTTTACGCCCGGAGGGAACAACTTTGAATCGGTCATCGTTTTAATCACATTGATTGCGTCAACAAACTGCTTGTCAGAGAACTTTGCCGTTCCGACCATCGCTTTATCAAACCACTCGGTACCAGCCATACGGTCGGTCAACATGGATAACAAGAGCGACTGAGCCTGCCACTGTCCCTTGTTTGCGAAAGCGAGCGGGGTTAAACCGGCTGCTCTGATAGCAGGAACTTGATCGATCATTTCTTTGAGTGTTGTTGGGGTAGTCAGGCCAAGTTGTTTTTGTAGTTTTGGATTGACATAAACGACCGTACATACCGCAAGGTTCTGCGAAATAATATAGATCTCTCCATTCGGTCCCTGGGGCACCCAAACAGCAGGATTGTACTGATTTTTCAAATCATCCGTCAGGTAGGGGCGGAGGTCTTTTACCATACCGCGATCAAGCACATAACCTGAACGGGCTCCCGCATACGTAGTAAATACATCGGGAATATCCCCCGAAGCAGCCATGATTTGGAACTTATCATGGAATGCTTCGCCGTTCACATACTCGAACTCAAGCTTGATATTCGGGTATTGCTTTTCAAAAGCTGCTACGGTCTCGGGCCAATACGCCGATTGCGGATTAGCGAGATCCATCTGCATATACACCGATAGGGTTACCGGCGCATCCGAATCGGCGTTATCCTCTTTCGGCTTACAGCCTGTAAGTACAAAAAGTACAGTACACAAGCATAAGAACGATAGCGCAATGTTTTTTTTCATTGATCCTCCTCAGGTAGACGACTGTCAATTCAGATATGAATTTTCAATTGTCAACTTTAAATATAGTAGATTGGAAATAGTATATCATTGATTCGCGCTTTTTACCAGTAAAATTTTTCAAAATATTGACATGCCTAAAAGCATGGTTAAATTTTTAGGGACGCCCACTTTAATTTTACTATTGGAGTCCCCGTGTTATTCAAGCAATGTATGCTTAAGATATTCAAAACACTCCTGCAAGTCGGTACAACGGAGGATTGCGTAATCGTCAAAATATGTCGGCTGTTCGTTGACAATAGCCACCGTACCGCCCGCTTTCAGGGTCAGCTGCGGCAGCGCTGCGGCAGGATACACGGTGAGACTGCTGCCCAATACCAGCAATAGATCCGCCCTGCCGCATTCTTGTTGAGCCTCCGTTATTGCAGCAAACGGGAGCGCTTCACCGAAAAACGTAATATCAGGCTTTAATGCATGACCGCATTTCGGACAGAGCGGAACCTCTCCCTTGCGAGCAACATCGACGACATCTTCAAAGGTTGTACTATAAGAACAATGCGTACAGCTATGCCGCGAAGGAGAACCGTGCACTTCGATAACGTGCTTGCTTCCGGCTTTTTGGTGCAATAAGTCGATGTTTTGCGTAATGAGTGCCTTTAACATTCCGCGGGCTTCCAAACCTGCAAGTACCTGATGCACAATCGACGGTTCTTTTTCTTGTAACCCGTAGATAAATTCCTTTGCAAGCCGATAGTATACCGACGGCGTTTCCCTAAAGACTTCGATATCGAACATCTTATCGGTTTCAGGCAGCGTATACAGTCCGTCCTTCCCCCTAAAATCCCGAATGCCGGATAAGGTACTGACTCCCGCGCCCGTAAAGGCAACACAGTGCTGCGCCGCTGCTATACGATCCGCTAATTCTCGATATACTTTTTCGTTTTCCATACAAACCTCCCTTTTATGTAATCGTCACGGAAAACAATCGAAATATCTTAGATTACTTTGCTCTTTTAGCTGCTTCTACGGCGAGGGTATCGCAGAGTTCGTTATAGCGATTTCCTGCATGCCCTTTTACCCACATCCATTCAAGACTGAGTTGAGAGGCAAGTGCATCGAGCTGCTGCCAAAGGTCTTGATTCTTTACCGGCTCTCTGGCAGCTGTTTTCCAGCCGTTCAGCTTCCACTTTTTTATCCACGAAGAGATCCCCTGCTGCACATACTGAGAATCCGTATGCAGGGTTAGCGGACAGTCGGCATAGCACGGCAATATATTTTCTTGATAGGCAGTCAGTGCTTGAATAACGGCGAGTAATTCCATTCTATTGTTCGTAGTCAATTTCTCCCCGCCGGATCCTCGCAGCAATTCCTGCTCTGACTGATCGCCTTGAACGTCTTTGAGAATCATCACAAATGCCCAGCCGCCCGGGCCGGGATTTTGAGAACATGCTCCATCGGTGTACAATTTAATTTTTGCTGTCATAAGAACTCCCATTACAGGACAAGCACATCAACCTTTTGAAAATATACGGTATATCTACTTTCAAAAAACAGACACTACAGAACGGACACGGATGTCCGTGGTTATAAGCAGCAGCGAGATTTGTGTTATGCACAAATCTCGTCGTTAAGCAGTTGTACACGGAGGTATAACTGCTTAACAGGCTATTTTCAAAAGCGTTGGAGGAGCGGAACCGCCACAGATGGCGGTGGTTCTAGTCAGTAGCGTGTTTGAACCGATGATATAGTATTTTTTACAACAAACGTATATATTGATAGTGTTCACTTATCTTATATTCATGGGATGAACAAAGGCGGTTTTGTATGGATAATCTGAAAAAAAATTTAGCGGACAAAAAAAAAGAGCGAGAAGATTTACAAACAATGCTTAATTCATTGTACAGAGAATACGGCGAAACCCAATTCGAATATGTTTTGCAACGTAAAGAAACGACACCTCACATTGACGAACGGGACTTTGAGGCGTGGAAAATACTGAGAGAGTCCCGCCGAAAGGATTCGGATACTATTTTGAGCATCAAAACGGCACAATCGCGGCAAAATGAATTAAAAGCTTTTTCCAAGGAAGTCGACAAACTGTTAAATGAACGGCAGCGCACATATCAAAAAGCACGAAACGATTTTATTTTGCTGTTCTTTCAAACCTATCAAAATAATCCGCTGCCACAAATTGCACAGATTGCACAATCAATTGGACCGCTCAAAGAGTCTATCGAAAAGGTACAGCAAGACAAACAAGAACTTGAACGCCAAAAAAACGATGCACACTTTTTTAAAAAGCTGACCTTGAGTCCGCAGCTGTTATCGTTAAAAGGGAAATTAGCCGGCCTACAGAAAAAAATGAACGAGCAAATTATTGCTGCAGGAGAAGAGTTCCTCACCGATACTGTTATAAAAGAGGTACGCGGAGCTTCCTTTCCGGAACAACTTGAAGCAGCGTATCTTGCCCTCCAAGCAATCGTTTCAAAACAAGATGAGACGGAAGACAGAAAGGAAGCGTTGACTGCCGAGCAGAAAAAGCTTGAAGAAACGCTAGCGGAATGCGGTGTTATCGATACCCCCCAGAAACGAATCAATACACTGACTGAAACCATAAAAGATACGGATGAAAAAATTGAAGAAGCCGAGAGACGACAAGGTTCACAGTATAGCGATATCTTTTATACCGATGCAGGAATGAGAACCGGCGAATCCCTTACCGGCGTACCGGATCTGTTTAAACCGTATTTAGACTCCATTGCGGAGTATCGCGTAAAGCTGGAAAAAAATGCAATCGACATCGAATATATCGGAAACGAAATTGCTCTTGCCGGCGAGGTACATAAAATAGAAACATTACAAAAAGCAATTGCCGGGTATAAAGACGGCATTACGCAGTACGAAAAGCTCATCGAAACAGCCGAACGGGATATCGCACGGGCAGAAGAAATAAAACTGGGACTTCAGGAAAAAAATAATGAACTGAAATCTCAAGGTTCAGCGGACTGAGGAGGAATTCGGCTGATAGCTCTCAGTTCCCATTTTTTCGGTTTAAAGAAACCTCGAGCGTATATAGCGCCGAAACCGGGTTCATACAGATGGATTTTTCGTATCTGCTTTGTTATGTTCCATTTTTTGATATACATACCATAAGATTCCAGAAAATTGAGCGGCTGCAGCTTCGTAAAACCGCATCGAGTATCGTATGCAGCCGTTGCAATCTCAATGTAAACGCTGTAAGGGGCATTAAGCTCCAGCTCAAGCGGATTTTGATTTTTAGTAAAACAAGCTCCGACTTGTACGCTCACTATAGTATCTATCGGTAAGAGCTGCTCGACAGGATATCCTCCGTAACTAAATGAGGCTCGTGCATTGCGAAGAATTTTTCCCGAAATTTCAAGCCGCTTATTATTCACGGCAAGATAACGGTACATACAATCGATCAGTTCAAACAAGTTAATACCTGTATCTGCTGCTGTGCCGAGTATGAGTTGTATATCATCATCACTTGTATAATATATGGTATTCTTTTGCATCGGCAGTGCCGAAACTGTTTTTTCAATAATAGGATAAGCATCATCAGCGCTCATACCCACTAAGAGAACAGAAGAAAAAAACAAAAGATATAAAACAGGTAATAATTTTTTATGCATTATAAATAAAATCCTTTCTTTACGGCAAAGCCCATTCTATTTTTTTTGTTTCACGCTGCTCGAAGGCTTCCATAAGCAGCGGCTCTATGTCTATACGCGCATAGATATCTTCGGCATCTTTCTGCCGTGTATGCAGTACCGGATGTTTGGGAGAAAACAGTACGCAGCAATCTTCATACGGCAGTATGGAAGTTTGATAGGTACCGATATCAACTGCATACCGTATGATTTCTTCCTTATCCATGCCGATAAGCGGACGCAGGATCGGGAGTTTTGCACAGCTGTCGGTAATCGTAAGGTTTTCGATTGTTTGGCTTGCCACCTGCGCGAGACTCTCTCCCGTAACCAAGCACTGCGCATTAACCTTTTCAGCCAGCATTTCGGCCGTGTGCATCATACACATACGGAGCAGGAGCGTCAAATAGGGTTCCGGCACCGTCCGCTTGAGGTGCTGCTGCACCTTGGTAAACGACACGACGGTAAGGTACCCGCCAAGCCCGTAACGGGCTAAAATACCTGCTAAGGTTTCCACCTTTTGCTGAGCTTCCGGCGATGTATACGGATGGGAATGAAAATACACGTAATCGACTTTCATACCGCGGAAGAGCATTTTGTATCCGGCAACGGGGGAGTCGATTCCGCCCGAGAGCAGCAGCAGCGCCCGTCCCGAACAGCCGCAGGGGAGGCCTCTCCTGCCGATATGTTCAACGCCGTAAATGAACGCTTGCTTTTCGCGTACCTCGATGCTGATAACCGCATCGGGGTTATGCACATCGACGGTTAAAATCCCCGCCGTATGGATAGTTCCGCCTACTTCCCGCGCAATGTCATACGACGTGAGGGGAAATTGCTTATCGGCGCGGCGGGCTTCAATTTTAAAGGTGCGTGCACCTTGCGCCTGCAGCGCTTTGGCTTCGGTAACAGCCGTTTCGGAAATGGCTTCGAGCGTTTTATCCGCCGGTTTTGCCTGCGCCCAGCTTGTAATGCCGAAAAGGTGATTTAGAACCGCTTCTACCCGCGGCTGCAAGGCCTCATCAGCCCGTACATACATCCGCCCGGCGCGTACCTGTACGTTCGGCGCCGCTCCGTCAAAATAGCTTCTGAAGTTTTGCGCAAGCCGCCGCTCAAAATCCTTTAGGTTCCCTTTTTTAAGATTTATCTCTCCGATTTTTGCCAGATAAAAAAGCTCCGCCATGTGAGTCTCGTTAAACCTCCGTTACATTGTTACAGCGCACCTCTAAAAACTCGGTTAGATTTGCTTCGCATCCTTCGAAATAGAGATGCCCTACATTGTTAAATTGTACCCGCGATGGCGGTGCCGAACGTAATTGCATGCTCGAGGGACACCACATCGAAATAAATGCCTCGCTCTTGCGTCAGCGCCCGATAGAGGTACGCAATGACGGCATCATGCAACCGGTACGTTTTTAAAAACGTTGTACCCTCCGCAAGGATACAAACCGGCAGCGCAGGATTTTTTCCCTTGCCTGTTTTAATGACAGCCGCCGCGATATTCCCCGCAGCGAGCCGTGCCGTGCGCATAATCAGGGCATCCAATATCCGGTAAAGAACCTCGCGGTCTTCTTCCATGCCGCCGGTTAACAGCTGTCCAAGCGGGGTTTGGTCGGAATACGGCGCTTGCAAAAAGCGGTTTACATCGATAAGCGGAAGGTCGGCAATGGTAGCAAGCGCTTTTTTAACGCCGGCGGAAAAAAGGTTATCCGCAGCGGCTGCCCGTATCATCACCGAAGCAACCGATCCGAGGTAGGCGCCGGAGCACATTTTTTCAAACCAAAACATCTGCGGCTGGTCGGTCTTTTTTGCAAATGCTTCATCAAAATCGCTGCGCGGCTGTTTGTTCGACTTCCCCGACTCGCAGACGACAATCTGTGCGGGCAGCGTTACGGTACCGGCGCTGTTCGACGCAATTTTCGGAATGTTCTGATATTCGATATACGCAGCGTTCATTCCGGTTCCGAGGATAAAGCCCACATACGAATCGTATTTTTTCCCGCCGACAGCAGTCGATGCCCCCGCGAGGAGCGCCGCAACCGTATCGTTTAACAGCACAATGCGTTTCAGTTTATTCCAGCCCCGCTGCATCAGCGCCGCCTCCAGATTTTGACCGACCAATGAGCCGATCACTTCGGGCGCTTTGATTTCCTTAGAAAATTGCAGCACTTCGCCGTCGCCTGCCGGAGTAATTTTCATCGCATACGAAAAGCAAAACGCGATAGAATCCGCAGCGTTTTTCAAATGGTCTAAATAAGCGGCGATGGTGTCAAAAAATTCCGCTTTGGAGTATTCCCTATCGGTTGCCGGCATCGGCTTTCGCTCAAGCTGACTGATGGACGGGACACTGTTTTCGTCAAAGGTAACCAAGCATGAGCGGAAATTGGTTCCGCCCGCATCGATAACGATAACCGAAGTATTTTTGGGCGGCTGCTGAGGCGGCATAAACCACGTAGGAATCATATCCAGAGCCGGTCCCGTGCCGACGGGAATGCTCGGATCCCGTTTCAGCCCCTCTTCCATATCATATAGCAGCGTATCGATAACCGTATTGACCGTAGGGCCTTCCGCATCAAAATTATGCCGCCCAAAAAACGCAGCGACTGAATGTCGAATATCCATGGTAATGCCTCCCGATAAATTTATTCATCCGTATGTGATGCAAGACATATCTCAAAACGAATCGAATTTTGAAATATGTTCTATATATATCTAAATTATCTATAATAACGAAATACTTCGTCCCGCGCACTGCGCCCGCATATCGTCGGGCCATACCGAAACCTGTGTTTCACCGATATGGGCTTTCCGCAAGAAGAACATACAGAGCCGCGACTGCCCGATTCCCCCGCCGATGGTTTGAGGCAGTTCTCCGTTCAGCAGCTTGGTATGAAAAAACAGCGATGCCCGTTCCATGCAGTTGCGGGCGGCAAGCTGTTCCCTCATCGTTTTAGGACTTACCCTGATTCCCATCGAAGAGAGTTCAAGCACATCCTGCAACACGGGATTCCATACCAGTAAGTCTCCGTTTAATCCGTGCCGTCCGCTGCCGGTTTCGGTAATCCAGTCGTCATAGTCGGGCGCCCTGCCGTCATGCGGTTCTCCGTTTTTGAGCGGAGCGCCGATACCGATTAAGAAGACAGCACCGTACTGTCGGGTGCACTTCCGTTCCCGTTCCTTTCCGGAAAGATTCGGATACTGCGCATAGAGGTCTTCCGCATGGATAAAGGTGATATGCTTCGGCAAGATAGGCTCTATCGCAGAATAATTATCATAGATGAAAAACTCGGTACACTTTAAGCAATCGTATATCTTTTCTACCGTTGCCTTCAGAAAATCGAGCGTTCGGTCGGACTCCTCCATCGCGAGTTCCCAATCCCACTGATCGACATACAGCGAATGGATATTATCAAGTTCCTCATCAGCTCGGATCGCATTCATATCCGTATAAATACCAAAGCCGGACTGTAATCCCATTTCCGCTATTTTAACACGCTTCCACTTTGCAAGCGAGTGTACAATCTCAAGTTCCTGCTCGTTCATATCCTTTACCGGAAAACGCACTGCCCGCTCCGTACCGTTCAGATCATCGTTCAAGCCCTTTCCTCTGGGAACAAAGAGCGGCGCTGTAACACGGGTTAAGTTCAAACGGGTCGATAAGGTGAGCTGAAAAAAGTTTTTGATACGGACGATAGCCTGTTCCGTTTCTTTACCGGTTAAAACCGGCCTATAGTGTTCGGGGATATAAAGATGCGGCATAAGCTCTGACTTTCCTTAATGATTTTTACGGGGAATACGCCAATTTATCCTTTTTCCGGGGAAAAAACAAGGGTACATCCGTATCAATGAAATATGCCAGCCTAATAGGGATAGATGGCATCCGGTGGCAATAGCGCATAAGTCCGCACCTATGCAAGCCCCCACCACTCATCCAGCATAGCCCGCGCCTCTCTTTGTAATGAAGGAACCACACAGACTTCCAGCTGCTTGAGGTTATCGGCATAGTGAGCGCGGCCTAAATCCTGTATGGCTTCGCGGATACCGCCGTCAACAGCGGGATGCTCATCTAAATATGAAAGGATGATGGTAAAAACCGAAGCAACGGAGCATACCTTTTGCCATTCGGAAAGGCAGGCGATTGTACGGCGGGAAGTAACGCCGGTGTTGATACGGTAGTGATACACAACATCCCGTATGCCGGCGTATGTATGCGCTTTTTCGGTATACCCGTCCTCTAATACGCCGACAGATTTCGATGCAGTCAAGGCAATAAAAAAATAGAGCAGCATATCTTCCGCCATTGTACAATAGGTAAACGGAATTTCGCCGTACGCTTTTTGAACAAGATCGGTTTTAAAAAGCTTGCCCCATACGAAACTGCTGTATGAGCGTTCAACGATATATGTACGGAGGATTTCATCGCCGGTTAAAACACCGGCGTACACATTCTGCGCCCTTTGAGCAAAGGCTGCAACACGCGCGTCCGGTTCTCCTTCCATACCGCATACCGCAGCCTTGCCGTGTACAATATCGGCACCCGACGTAGCGGCTGCATCGTACAATATACGGAGAGCATTAGGCGGAAGCTCATCGTCCGGATCGGCAAAGGCGAGGTATCCGCCCGATGCCGCAGTAACCGCCGTCCGGCGCGCTTCAAGCGTACCGAGGTTTTTACTGTGTTCCAAAAATACGAGCGGCAGCCCCCGCTCCTTAAACCGCTTTGTATATGTTTTAACAATACCCCGCAGTTCTTTTGCGCCGGAGCTGCCGTCATTTACGACGATGGTTTCAAAAAGTGGCGCTTCCGCCTGCTGCAGCACGCTTTCAAAAAACCGTCCAATAAGCCCCTCCGTCCCGTATACGGGAACGCAAAGGCTTACAAGCGGCTTATGCCGAGCCGCTCGCCCGAAGCGCGCGGCTCGAGAAATAAAACTCATCCTACGATTTAATTCCACTCAAAGCCGGATTCTTGTAACACCTTAGAAAAGCTTCCGCCCGAATTCTGTTCGCCTTGTAAACTGCCTTTCAAATCGTACTCCAATACCTTGTCGGCATTTTTACAGTAAGGCTGATCAGGGAAACTAGCCAGTCCCTTTTTACCCCATGCACCGTCCGAAGCGATGATGAGCCTGATCCGCTCGGCTTCGTCGTATTTTACGGCAATAAAGCGATAAAAGCCGTAGCCGACTTCATTCCCTGCCGCACCTACAGGATCCTTTTTAGCCAATTCGACGGCACTGCCGGGAAATCCATCTTTCGTGCTGCCGATTTTATACAGCTTACCGCTGTTTTCAAAGGTATCGGCTTTGTAACCGAAACTAGTTTTTTTCATACCGTACTCTTCTTTTGAAGTGGCGGCATACAACACACCGTCGAGAACCTGTAAGTCGTTAACAAAGGCTATCGTTTTCGTATAGGGGTCGAACGGAGGCGAAGTCGGTTCCGTAGGAGTCCTTTGCAATGCCCCGACATCGATCGTTCCTTTATAGCCTCCATTCTGCTTGTCATATTTCTTTACCGATAATGTATAACCGGCAGGAGATATGCTCATTGTCCTTGTGCCGACAAACAGCCCGTCCTTGTTTGCGGCAAGAGCGGTAACGGGAGCACTATTCGCATCAAATGACACATTATATCCGGTGACACTCCCGGTATCAAACGAATTACTCCAGCTGTATTTTTCTATATGTCCATAAGGACCATCCTTATATGCATAATACAAACTGTTCTGTCCGTCGGAAATATCTACCGCAATAACACAGTCAGCATTAGAAAAGAAGGGTACAGTTAAATCCAAATTTTGA
>ERZ773083.2244-NODE-2244-length-12204-cov-12.363898_pt1 | contig 12204 bp, 12 predicted proteins | sample MGYA00511465_ERZ773083 | MGnify/ENA primary metagenome ERZ773083 (study PRJEB29015, sample SAMEA2738001) | human oral metagenome | biome: human oral; feature: human-associated habitat; material: dental | place: China | collected 2060 ... | reverse complement strand
AAGGGCGCAGACTGATTGGGTAACTTTCATTAAGGGCGGCGCACAATGTCCACAAGGTGGACGTTTGTGCGTGTAGTTTACTCTTCGTGCGCACGCTTTTCCATGTGACGAACGAGTTCGATGGCGCCGAGTCCAAGTCCCAGTCGCTGAGAAATTTCCTCCGCGCTCATTCCTTGGCGCAGAAAGGCACGGATCTGCTCTTGCTGACGGCTCGGAGGCGCATCAGGCGACGGGCTTTTCACATCGTCTGCCTCGTCCGCTTCCCGCACAGCGGTCAAATCCTCGTCCGAAAACTCCGGCGGCTCTTCCTCGTCCGCCGGTTCGTCCTCTTCGTATTCGTCCGCCTCTTCTTCCATCACTGCCCCTTCGTCTTCTTCCTCCGACTCGTCCTCCTCGTACTCATACGCCTCATCGTCCTGCGTTTCATCGTCCTGCGTCTCATCGGGCATTTGCGCCGCCGACAATGCACGGGATGCAGCATCTTCGTGGACGGGAATCTCCCGACGCATATTCTCCTGCGCCGCCTGAGCGCCATGCGCGATGTTCGCCGCCGTGTCCGTCTCCATTTCTTCAGGCGGCAGCTGCAAATCCACCGCACCGCCAATCGGGCTTCCGGCCATCTGCTTCATCAAGGCTGCCTGAAAGCTCGAAGCCGTCTCTCCCGCACCGGCGGTGGAAGCCACAGCAGGCGCAATGGCTGCAGCGGACGGTGCGGCAACTTCGACGGCAGAAGGGGCGGAAACAGCGGGCGCCGCAGTGACGGGAGAAGCAGTCGGGGGCGCCTGTGTCGCCGTGCGGGGCGCAGAAGACGCGAACTCCATCTGCTGCGGCAAAGCACCGAGCCGTGCGCCGTAGACCTTCTCCCACTGCGCGAGGGCAGCGAGACGCTCATCCAAAGCCGCCTTCTGCGCGTTCGCCTCCGCCAAAATACGCTCCAATCGTTCGACATGGATCTGCATCCTGCCGATGACGGCGTCACCTGAGCGCTCGATCTCATAGCGCAGACGGCTCGCAGAAACTTCGACCGACTCCTTCTCCTTGGCCTTTCCCTTGCTTAAAAGGCGTCGCATGATGAGGACGAGCACCGCCCCCAAGACAATCAATGCGCCCAGAATTTCCGTGATCACTTCTCGCAGCTCCCCTTATCTCCAGGAATCGCTGACTTCAGCTTTCCCCTCAAAATGGGGCTGTCATATGAGTCGACTACGACTTATGACAGCCCCGTTTCATTACCTACGTAGATATATCGATATTGCGTCCGCGGAACACATCGACGGCGAACCTCTCTGTTGGCGCTTCCTCCTCCTGCTCGGCATGCCTGTCGCCGCCAGAGCCTCGCCGGCCGCGCCCCTGCTTTTTGCGTCGATCGGGATCGTCCTTGATGCGTTCTTCTTCTGCCTGATCCTTCTTCCTGACCTGCGTCTGTTTCAACGCCGTTTCCTGCTTGTCACGCACGGCCTGAAAATCCTGCTGCACAGCCGACTGCTGATTCATGTTATGCTGTACCTGCGTCGCTTCGGAAGTGCGCGGCACGATTGCTTGCAAACTCATCGGGGTTACATCCATGCATCCCACCATCCTTTCCAAGCGCAGTCAAGGGGACACGATCTGCAAGAACGTCGCTCGTATCAATAAGCGCCCGTGCGGATCTGATCGCCTTCCACGCTCAACGTGCAGCGTTTCTCCTCCGAATGAACATTCTTGATGACGTTGTTGATCTTGAGCTTCACGCCTGGATATATCGTATCGGCAGCACGAATACGGCCGCGCTTCATGCTCTGAATTTTCTCCTCAAGTCCGTCCATCTCTTCCAGAAGACGCTCCAACTGGCCCTCTACTTGGAAGCGCACCTTCCCCAACTGTACGACCATTTCCTGCCTCTCGGGCGGCAGTTTGCTGATATCAACCTTGCCGAGCGTCGCGAGCGTCTTCTTGATCTCATCGAGCTTTTTCTTCGTATCGCCGTACTCCTGGCACACTGCCTTGTACTGACGCTGCACCATCGGATTGACGCCGACTTCAAGTTTCGTCGCGACATTCGCGGGATTGCCGATCTGCGTCGCCTCGATTTCTTCCCCGGCGAACGTCGATCCTCCCATGATCTGCCCGCGCCTGCCGAGCACTGTGACCTTTTTGCCTGCGCGCACCTGTGAATTCAGTACAACGTCGGCAATCGTGACATTATGTCCCGCTTCGATCTCTGCATTTTCTGCAAAAAATGCCATGAGCGTCCCCTTCGCCTTGACGAAGCCGCGATTCATGCCCTGGATACCGCCCTTGACGAGGATATTATTTCCCTCGACCTCGGCGCCCGAAACGATGCCGCCGACCTCGATGTCGCCCGTAGCCTTGACGACAAATCCTGCCTGCACGCTTCCCTGGACAGCGACCGCTCCCGTAAATTCGATGTTGCCCGTGCCGACGCCCACATCCTCCTTGATGACGAGGCGAGGGTCGACGCCGATGACTTTTCCCGTATCAACAATTTGACCGTCGATATCGGCATAGAGGAAATTCTCATCGCGAATCGAGGAGTTCTTTCCCGCCTTGAATACGAGCGGCCTCCCCTTCTTTTGGTTGACCTTGCCGCCGAGCACATTCATGCCCGGCTCTCCGTCCGTCTGCAGAACGCGTTCAGCGAGAAGCTCGCCCTGCTTCACGAGCACGAAGAGGTTCATGTTCTTGTAGTCCGCCCGATCATATTCATCCGTCTTGGGGCGTCCCTTGACCCCGAGGTCGTAGTTCTTCTTCAGATAGGCATCCTCGCCATGCTGAGGCTCCTTGCCAAGCGCCGCTTCGAAATCCTGGCCATCCTTCGCGCCCTGCTCGATCGCCGCCTCGTCGAGGCCGAATACGACGCCCTTGTCCTGGAGCGCCTTCTTGATCATCTCCGCCGTCGGATATGCGTTGGAATCCGTGTGGTCAAACCCGACCGTAGCCACCATCTTGTCCGAACTGACATGGATATTGATCTTGCTGTAGACTGGACGCTCTCCGTCAACCCTTTCCTGTTCGCTCATGCCCTTTTTTGCCTCCTTCTTGCCTCACTCCATGAGGCTTTTTTTCCATCTCGCCAAAAAGCCCCGAAGCCGAAAGACAGCCTTCGTATGGAGCTGAGAAATCCGCGCCTCCGAAAGATGCAGGATGAGGCTGATTTCCTTTAAGGTAAGTTCCTCATAATAATAGAGAGAAACGACCGTGCGCTCCTTCTCCGGAAGCTGGTCGATTGCTTCCGCTAAGGTGTCACGCAATTCGTTTTTCTCGGCATTTTCTTCGGGATCGATCGTCTGTGAGGACGGGGATTCCGTGCGGACATACTCTTCAAGCGGAATGACCGTCGCGATATTCGTCTGCGAAACGAGATCGTGCAGCTCCTTCTTCGATATCTTGAGTTCCGCGGCAAGTTCGTCGTCCGTCGCCGAGCGCCCCAGGCGGCCTTCCAATGTCGTCACCGCCTGCTCATAGCGCCGAATCTTCTGCCTTTTCGATACGGGAATCCAATCCATCGTACGCAAATAGTCAAGCATGGCGCCGCGAATGCGCACGCCGCCATACGTTTCAAATTTGTTGCCGCGCTCGACGTCGTATCGCTCGATTGCGTCAAGCAAACCAAAAAAGCCGCTCGAAACGAGATCGTCCCGATCAACATGTGCGGGCAGGCCGACGACGACACGTCCCGCAATGATATTGACGAGCGGCAAGTACTTTTCGACAATCTTGTCACGAACTTCCGGTGCGCGCGTTTCCCGGTAAAGCGCCCAAAGATCTTGAATTTCTGCGGAGGGGGTCTCTGCCTTTTTCATCAATCAGCCGCCTCCTCGTCTAGTCATTCTCCGCGGGGAACCGCAGCGGCGGGCTCTTCCATGACCTCAAAATCCGCATCCTGCTCTTGACCGTCCGCTTGCGCGTCTGCTGCTTCCCCATCTTCTCCGGCATTTTCCGAGCCTTCCGACTCCTCTTTATCATTCGCCGTCTGCGTCGCTTTTCCCTCTTTCCTCGTTGGAATTTCCTCCGACTGCGCTTGCGCAAAAAGGGCAGGGAACTGCTTTTCTAAAAAAAAGGCAACGAGAAAGATGAGCGCGGTGACGACGAGAAACACCGCAAGGCTTCTCCCCGCTGCAGTAGAAAACCGTGCGCCTGCCGAAACGGCCGTCAGAACGGTGAGGAAGGCAGCGAGGACGCCCGTGACGAGTGCTGTTCCAATCTTAAACAAAGTTCATCCCCCGTTAAATAATCTTTTCCCCGCGATCGATCGTCTTGACCTTGTAATCTCCCGTTGCCAAATCGACTTGTACCGTGCGGCCGTACGTGCCGCCCGTATCCTCGGCAACGATGCGTATGCCTTCCTTGGCGAGCGCCTTCTTTGCAGCCTCCGCATTTCTCAGACCCACGCGCATGACGTCGGACGCATTGGCGAACGAGAACATCTGTGCGCCTCCCGCGATCTTCGCGACGAGACGGTTCTTCGCCGCACCGAGTTTCAAGACCTCGCCGAGCAACAAAGGCACGCCCGTATCAGCAAACTTCGCATGATTCTCGTGCGCTCTCGCCTGCGTGCTGTCCGGCAGCATGATGTGCACGAGGCCGCCGACCTTCGTCTGCGGATCGTAGAGGGATATGCCGATGCAGGAGCCAAGACCGTAGCTGATGATCTGCTGCGGAGCCTTGCCGACCTTGTAATCCGCGATTCCTACGCGTAACATATCAGCCATATCATCCAACCCCCACTGCAGAAAGAATCATTTCCATGGAGCCTGGATCCGGTACAAGGAAGAAGTGCCCGCGCAACTCATCATCTTCGGCAAGGAACTCCGTCTCGATGACCATGGCGTGATCGCCCATCTGGCCGAGCTGTACGAGCACGACGTTCAAGATGGCGCCTGCCATATCCATAGCGAGCGCCGGAATCGACGGAATGAGCGAGAGGTTCGTGAAGCTGTAGAGCGCATTGAGGTAAGCTCCTGCCAAGATGTTGCCGATTTCCATCAAGGCGGACTCTGCCATCATGTCGAGATGCGTCGTCTCTCCCGACTCCTTGCCCATGAGGGCGTCGACAAGGTAGAAAGCGCTGTCCTTCGGCATGAGGAACAGAATGTTGCTCGGCGCCTTGCCATAGACGCGCAGAAAAACACCGACGACGATCGTCTCCGGCCCGCCGACGAGGTCGGGAACCTCGTCGAGAGGGACGACCGAAACCTTCGGCACATTCATATCAATGCGGCGGTTGATGAGCTGCGACAAGGCCGTCGCAGAGTTCCCCGCACCGACATTTCCTATCTCCCGCAGCACATCAAGCTGTACCGGGGAGAGATCGATAATATCTTCCGTCATAACTGCACCTCTAGCATACTGGCATGATCCGATAGAAATATCCATCTCCCGTCCTGCCGGGCAGGAGAAGGAAGCAACTTCTTATTTCATATCTTCCGGCAGGTCAACGATCTCATCGAGATTCAGCATGATGATCAGTCGTGCATCAATGTTGCCGATGCTGCTGACAAAGCGGTTGCTCGTGCTGTCGCTGACGTCCTTCGCCGGATTGATGTCACGTCCGGAGATCGTCAGCACTTCCGTCACAGCGTCGACGATCATGCCAATGGAGAACTCGCCGATCTTCATGATGATGATGCGCGTCGCATCCGTGTAGGGAGCGTCCTCAAGACCGATGCGGCGCTTGAGGTCGATGACGGGAAGGACGCTGCCGCGCAGATTGATGACGCCCTTGATGTAGTCGGGGGCGAAGGGCACGCGCGTGATGTCCGTCAAAACCTTGATTTCCTGCACGTTCAGGATGTTGACGCCGTACTCTTCCTTCAAGAGCTTGAACGCGGCCACCTGAACGTCTTCCATGATTGCCTTCTTTTCCTTAGCCATGTCTAATCCTCCCCCTTACTGCTGCACGACCGTACCGACATCCAAAATCAAGGCGACACGGCCATCTCCGAGCACGGTAGCTCCGGAGAAGATCTTGAGTCCGGAAAGGAGTTTTCCGAGCGTCTTGATGACGATTTCCTGCTGACCGATAAGGTTGTCTACGACGATACCCGCCTTACGCTCGCCGACATAGACGACGACAACGAAGATGTCGTCGTTGTCCTCGTCCGTCGTGCGCGGCACCTGGAGCGCCGTGCTGAGGTTGATGATCGGGATGATCTGCCCGCGCAGTACGATGACCGCTTGATTCTGCACCGTCTTGATGTCGTCCGGATGAATGTTGATCGTGCTGTCGATCGAGCCGAGAGGAATCGCATACATCTCCTCCTGCACCTTGACGAGGAGAGCCTGGATGATGGCGAGCGTCAGCGGCAATTTGATTTTGAATACCGAGCCTTCATCAATCTTCGTCTCAACATCGACGTGACCGCCCAACGACTCAATCTTGCTGCGCACGACGTCCATGCCCACGCCGCGGCCCGAAATGTCCGTGATGTGATCGGCCGTGGAGAATCCTGGCGCAAAGATGATGCGCACAGCATCCGTATCGGAAAGTGCGTCAGCTTCCTCCTGCGTGTAGAGACCCTTCTCCACAGCTTTTGCGCGAATCTTTTCGGCGTCGATGCCCGCACCGTCGTCCGTGACCATAATGACGACGTTATTTCCCTCGTGACGCGCGATGAGTCCGACCTCGCCCGTGCGCGGCTTGCCCTTTTTCTCACGGTCGTCAGGATGCTCGACACCATGATCGAGCGAATTTCTCAGAAGGTGCATCAATGGATCGCCGATCTCGTCGATGACCGTGCGATCGAGTTCAGTCTCCTCGCCCTCGACCGTGAGGTTGATGTCCTTGTTGAGCTCCTTGGCGATATCGCGCACCATGCGCGGGAAGCGGTTGAACACCTGGCTGACAGGAACCATGCGCACCTTCATGACGACGTTCTGCAAGTCCGTCGTCACGCGATCCATCTGCTCCAACGTCTCCGTCAGTTCCGGCATGCGGTTCGTCGTGCCGATCTGCTCAAGGCGCACCTTGTTGATGACGAGCTCGCCAACGAGGTTCATGAGGTTGTCGAGCTTCTCAATGTCAACGCGCACGGACTGGCTCGCATGATGCTTCTTCTCTGCGGGCGCGTGCTTTGCCGCGGGCTTTGCTGCCGGTTTCGCCGCAGGCTTTGCCGCGGGCTTCGCCGCAGGAGCTGGTGCTGCGGGGGCGGGAGCGGAAGCCTTCGGCGGCTCTGCTGCTGCCGGAGCAGGCGCAGGCGCTGCGAGATTGTCGGGGTCGACTTCCTCGATCTTCACCTCTTCCAATTCAGAAACGGGTGCAAGCGCATCGGAAACCGCCTGCGTATCGGATGTCGTTACGAGAACGAGATCGAAATCATGATCGAACTTTTCCGCCTCCAGATCTTCCGCCGGCGGAACCGACTTGATGACGTCGCCGATCTCGTCGAGGGCGTTCATGACCATGTAGGTGCGCGCTGCCTTCAAAAGGCATGTATCGGCGAGACGGATGTGTATGTGAAAGACAGCCATGCCGCCCTGCTTCGCCGCGCGCATCGCGTCTTTGTCATCCTCGGTATAATCGAGCGAAGATGCAGACGCTGCCTCAGCCGCCGGCGCATCCGCTGCGGCCGGCGCCGCTTGCGCCTCCGGCTGCGGCTCGCCCTTGGAAATGGACGAGAGCTTCTTCACGAGATCGGAAACGTCGACGAGATCCTCGGGGTCGCCGTTGCCGACGTTCTCGATCATCTCCTGCAGGGAGTCAAGGCACTTGAAGATCGTCTCGATGATGTCCTCCGTCACCTTGAGCTGGTTGTTGCGGATGAGGTCGAGGACGTCTTCCATCTCGTGCGTAAGTTCGGCGATCTTGTTGAACCCCATCGTCGCCGACATGCCTTTCAGCGTATGCGCGTTACGAAAGATCTCGTTGACGACGGACACATCGTTCGGGTCATTTTCGAGGCTCAGCAGACCATCGTTCAAGGACTGCAGATGTTCGCGCGACTCGTCCAAAAACATGTCCATGTACTGATTTGTTTCCATTTCAAATCCCCCTGTTTGTTTTCTGCCGCCTCCGGGCGTCTTGCTCATTGCAGTATCTGCGCAAGAGGCACAGCAGCCTGTCAGTTTGCTCCGCAACCTTCGCCAAGAGCCTTGGTGCCAGCCAGGCAGAACGCGAATCGCGAATCACTTGCATCATTCTTTAATATTCTTCGCCGTCACCGCTAAAAATCCTGCTTTTATTCCCGAGCGGGACTGTCAGGGTGCAAGGTGAGTTGGCGGCGCAGTTCACTGAAAACGAAGTGAACAATTTTATTCATTGTTCCCCGATCAAGCTCCAGAAAGTGCGCCCCTAGCTGCCAGCCGCGATCGCTCGGCTCAAGCGGTAGGGAACGTACGATGCGAGCCATGACGGACAGCGTGCCGATATTGGGAAAGTTCGTAAACACGATGGACGCACGGCTGTTGACCTTGACGTGACGCGGCACAATGAAGGAAACACCGCCGCCACTGACGTCCGTAGTGTAAAGCTTCATAAGCTCGCTCTCGCGCCCCTCCGTATCGATGATCCGCACCTGAATCGGCAGGCGCACCATTGCACGCACAAAGCTGCGGTTCTGATGGCGCTCGACGACTTCCGGCTTCGTGATCATCCAGACAGGAATCGGATCGCGCGCCTTCCCCTTGAATACGGAAAAAAATCGGTAGCGACATGCCTCGCCCACAGCGAGGCCATAGAGCTGCTCACCCGCCGCCGGTATGATGGGGCGGCGCCTTTCGTCCACGGGCATGGCGACGATCAATCGGTCCGCAGTGATATCTTCTATGCGGCTCGTATATCTTATATCGTCATCTTCCAGGTAAAACTCAACCCTCTGCCCAATTTTCAGCACCGATTCCGCATTCATCAAATCTCCAGCCATAGCAGAGCACCTCCTTATCATCGAGTAAAATCAAGAAAATATTGCAGAAATGATTTCCAACCTTTTTTTATATGAACCTTTTCCCCATAAAGAATCGTGCGCGCAATCGCCTTTATGCACTGCGTGGCAAGAGCACTTGGGTAGGCTTCTAGAATCGGCTTTTGCTGACGCACAGCCTGAATCATCGTACGGTCTTCATAGATTGCGCCTAAAGCTCTAATCTCCATGTGCAAAAACCGTTCAGCCGTTTTCCTGAGCTTTTCCGATACTTCAAGACTTTCCGCCTCATCGTAGACGCGATTGACGACAAGGCGCATGTTCGGCTTTGCAGCATACATGCTGTACGCCTTCATGACGGCGTAAGCATCGGTCATAGCTGTCGGTTCCGGCGTAGTCACAAGAATCACTTCATCCGCCGCCAAGATAAAATCAAGAACATTTCTGCCAATGCCAGCGCCTGTATCAATAAGAATGACATCCGCCATCTCTCCGCAGCCCGTAAGTTTCTTTTCGAGCAGGTTTCTCTCAGTAGGGGTGAAATCGCCCGCCTGCTCCATGCCCGAACCGCCCGAAATGTAACGAAGTCCATAAGGCCCCTTCAAGATTACATCATCGAGCACGACATCTTCATCCAAGAGATGCAGGAGATTGTATTTCGAAGAGGTTCCCAAGAGAACATCTACATTCGCCATACCGAGATCGGCGTCAATGACGAGTACCTCCTTGCCCTCAGCCAAAAAAGCAAGAGCGAGGTTCACGGTCAAATTTGACTTTCCCACGCCGCCCTTTCCGCTCGTGACGGCAATGATACGCGCACTCTCTTTCCCCAAGGGAGACGCCGTACTCTTTGACGAGGCCGAGGCCGAGACCGAGGCAGCGGCTTCTTCATTGCCAAGCTTTGCGGCGGCAGAGTCCTTTTTGTTTTCTACGAGCCTACGGAGACTCGCTGCCTGATCCTGCATAATCTACCTCAAAAAAAGTTCCGCAAGTTTTCCTGCCTGAGCTGGAACGATATCGTCCGGAACACTCTGCCCATTTGTCAAATAGGAGAGCCTCATCGTCTTCTTACGCAAGATATTCAAGATGACGCCAAGACTCTTCGTTTCGTCCGTTTTAGTAAAGATCACCTTGTCGGGTTTGCATACAGAAAACTTATCCATAATGTCTTTCGCATCTTCATTCTTCGTCGTCGCACTCAGAACAAGGTATTTCTCAATGTTCTGGTTGACGGCAAGGAAATCCTTCAACTCCGCCATCTGACGGCGATTGTGCTGACTGCGCCCCGCCGTATCGATGAGAATGAGCTGCTTTTGCCGAAACTTCTGTATGGCCTCCTTGAGCTCATCTGGCGTATATACGATAGCGATCGGAAGCCCAAGAATATCCGCGTACGTCTTGAGTTGTTCCACTGCCGATATGCGGTAGGTATCCGCTGTGATGAACGCCGTGCTGATCCCCTTTTCCAACACGCACTGCGCGGCAATCTTCGCAAGCGTCGTCGTCTTACCAACACCCGTCGGTCCCAAGAGAGCCGCAATTTTCCTCTTGCGGCTCTTGAGCTCGAGGCCATCTGCCATCGGCACGTTGTCGGCAAGATACTTCGTCAGACTGTCCAAAGCAAGCGGCGTATCCTTGTCCGCCAAGATAGATTCAGCGGGAAGCTGCAGCACGACGTCGTCAATGATATCCGGCTCAACTTCCTGCTGCTTCAGCGCCTGCTGCAGAGTCACCTCATCCTCCGGCGTCTTCTCCTTGCTGACGACTTGAACAAGCATCGCTTTCATCTGAGCCAGCTCATTCTGTAGAGCCTCGATCGTCTCACGCTGACGCGCTTCATCACTTTTCGGGCGAGACTCGACACTGTCGTCTTCCTGCCGTACCTTCTCTTGAGGTACCGACACATCTTGCGGCTCCTCACGCTTCGATTTGCGAGGGGAATCGTTTGTTGCATGCGGCTTCCTACGCTTTGGAACAGTTGGCTTTTTTCGCCGTACCTTGCGTACGGGCGGCTCGCTTAAAGACTCCGTTGCAGGAGGCGAAAGAGCAGGTTTTTCTACCGTTTCCCCAGGCGGAAATGCAGGAACAAACGGTTCGACCCGGGGGGCTGGCAGCGGTGCAGAAACAGGTGCAGCTTCGTACGCCTGCTTTTCAGCTTCAGCAATAGCTGCTTCCGTTCCTGCCGTCTTATAGCTCCGCGCCGCGCTCTGCGAGAGCAGAGGCTTCTGCTTCTGCACCATTTGCTGCATCGGCTGCGTCTGTACAGGCGGCAGCGGAGCGGTGACCGACGCCATCGTTGAGACAAGTGCTGACTCCTGAACCATCGCAGGAAAGTTTGGCGCTGCCGGGCTAGCTCCCGCATGGCCTTGCGGCAGCGGAACAGAGCTTTTTGCAGTCTTTCCTTCTCCCGCTTCCTTTGCCTGCAATTCGGCAAGCGTCGGCAATCGTTCTGCACGTTTTTTGGGCGGACGGCGCGGAACTTCGTCAAGAGCTGCTGTCACTTCAAAGATCTCTTTTGCACCATATCCAAGAATGCCGCCCCTTTTTATTTTTTTTGTATGCAAAATCACCGCGTCGTCGCCAAGTTCCCCTTTTACCTGAGCCATGGCGTCCTTCATCGTGGCGGCCTGGAACACCTTGATGCGCAATTAAATTCTCACCGTCCCCAGAATCTGAAGTTCAACGGTCTGCTCAATCTCCGCATGCGAGAGCACGACGAGCCCCTGTACGGACCGTTCGACAAGCTGGCGGAAGTAGGTGCGCACAGCAGGGCTTGTGAGTACGATCGGCTCGTAGCCCATATTCGTGAGCTTCGGCAGTTCCGCATTGAGCGACGCCAAAAGTCGCTGCATCGCATCGGGATCAAGGCTGACATAAGAGCCGTGTTCCGTGCGTTGCACTGCACCCGCGATTTTGTTCTCCAATCCCGGATCAAGCGTAATGCAAGGCAGTACATTATTCTGTACATATTGTTGTGAAATCTGGCGTGCGAGTGCGTGACGTACATATTCAGTGAGAATATCCGTGTCCTTCGTCGCACGTCCATAGTCGGAAAGCACTTCGAGAATCGTCTCCATATCGCGTATGGAGACGCGCTCCGCCAAGAGGTTCGCAAGGACTTTCTGCACCTCGCCAACAACGAGCACCTCGGGCACAACCTCGTCGACGAGCGCGGGATTCGTCTTTTTCAAGTTGTCGAGGAGGTTCTGCGTCTCCTGACGTCCAAGGATCTCCGCCGCATGCATCTTGATGACTTCCGTCAGATGCGTCGCGAGCACGGATACGGCATCGACGACCGTATAGCCGTTGAGCTCTGCCTGCTCACGCTGATCTTCGGCAATCCACA
>ERZ773083.2239-NODE-2239-length-12224-cov-78.540718_pt1 | contig 12224 bp, 13 predicted proteins | sample MGYA00511465_ERZ773083 | MGnify/ENA primary metagenome ERZ773083 (study PRJEB29015, sample SAMEA2738001) | human oral metagenome | biome: human oral; feature: human-associated habitat; material: dental | place: China | collected 2060 ... | reverse complement strand
GCAGCAGTGGTGCTGCCCCACCTGGCCAGGCAGCTCATCTCCCTGCACTCCCAGCTGGCCTCCTACGCCGGTCTGGCACCAGTGACCAGGAGATCAGGCTCCTCCATAAGGGGCGAGCACGTCTCCCATGGCGGCAACAAGAGGCTCAAGCGCGCCATGTTCCCCTCCGCCTTCGCCTCACTGCGCTCCGACCCCGTCTCCCAGGCCTACTACCAGCGCAAACGCGACCAAGGCAAACCGCCTTGGGCCAGGCCGTCCTCGCCCTAGCCCACCGCCGCATCCTGACCCTGCACGCCATGATCCGCAACCACACCCTCTACACCCCACAACCATCAACACACCTACCCGCAGCCGCTTGACACACCACATAAGGGCACCCCCCAAACCAACTTTGCCGATCCCCTGGGTCAGAGACCCAGGCCAGGGTTCCTGACAGTGTGCAGGCGACCTGCACACTGAGTCCCGTGGCCTTGTGCATACCGGAGTAGAGCTCAGGGCGGTCCTTCCAGGACCAGCACTCAATCAGGGTGCCATCGACGATCAGCTGGGCCGTGGGGTCAAGGTACTCCACGTCTGGTGCCTGGTCGCTGAGGGCGCCGGCTATCAGGGGTGTGTAGACACCAATCACCCGGGAGGCGGTGGCCTGGGAGACGCCGTAGACCTCGGCGAGCAGCCCCTGGGGAAGGTTAGGTAGGGGATCAGGCGCACACACAGGAACAGAGACCCAGCACCCGGGCCCTGAAGGCCAGCAGGGAGCCGTCGGCGTGGATCGTCTCGCACAGATTCAGGACATCATCGCGAGTGATACTCGTGCTACTTAATCATAGTGACGGTTTGTTCTTGGTTGATTTGTCTTCGACACCAAAACTCTCTCAAGAGCAAACTGCCATCTTACTTAGCGACATAACACCCCCTTTAAAAAACCCTCAACACCCTATGAATAAGCCTCAATATCTACAAATGTCCGACAGTTCAATACTCTATTCGTTAGCGTGACGACCAAATATATAACGCTTGCATGAAGAGAATAATCGTGATAAGATATCGCCATCTGGAGGCGTTGATAAGCGACCTTCCGTAACTACAATAGCCCTGATACAGTTCTTAGACATGCTTGAGAGGAAAACGCTGTGCCGACATTTGTTGGTTCTGTTGCATACTTTGACGATTCTTCAGAAAAGTTTAAAACGAACTGCCAGTATTCTCCATCCATTGAAGAAGAAGGTCGTATTGCCGCAAGCCCGGCACATCGAACAACAATGAAGTATGCAATGACAGATAGAAGCGGTCACGATGACAAGCTACCTCAGGTAACAATGTCGGGACATAGTATGATACTGCTCGACGGAGAGGTGAGTAACACGTCATCCCTGTTTAGGTACTTGCCTCCTGAAACTCAGAAAATCCTGTGCGAAAACACAACATGCGAAGCACGTATTGTGGCCGAACTAATCGAAAGTTGCGGAACTGAAATCATATGCAAAATGCAGGGTGGATACGCCATAGCATTTTGGAGCGATACAGATCGGGAATTGACTCTAGCCTGCGATAGAATAGGGATAAAAAGAATATTCTACTCTACGTCATCTGGAGTAGGACAGGTTAGTATATTTTCTTCGAGTATGAGTGCTCTCATGCAATTCGATTGCATGCCGGTAGTAGCGCGAACGAATTCTCTTGAAACCTACGTCTTTTCGCGCACTATCCCAGGCTCAATGTCCGCATGCGAGAATATCCGCAAGCTGCTACCGGGGCAAGTGCGAAAGCAAAATAAGGACAAAGTTGTGACAGTCAACCGAGGCAACCTATTTACTGCATGTCGTAGAAAATCAGGAGAAAACGTTAACGACAAGCGTTTATCGGATATCATTGTCAGTGACGTCGATAATTACATCACCTCCCATAGAAAAGAAACTGGAATACTATTTAGTGGGGGCATCGACTCAACTCTTGTGGCCGCTGCAGCTAGCCGTATTGACAAGAGTGTCGAACTATACACAGTTTCGTTAACACGTGAGGAGACTGTACGTGTCACGGAACTCGCAGACTACTTGAATATGCCTCTGGTGGTTCTCGAGCCATCTATCGAGGAACTACAGAATGAGGCACAAAATATTTTAGACGAAAACGACGAGATAAATGCCGACGGTTCGCTGATTGTCACGCGTCTGGCGGCTAGAATAGCAAGCCAAAACTCCTCCCACGTACTGACTGGCGACGGTGCCGACGAACTGTTTTACGGATATCGGTTCTATGAGTTCCTGGAACTTCGATCAACATTGATGAGTCTGTCACGTAACGGTGACGATAATGATGCACAACGTAGTTTGCTAAACGATATTAGAGAGAAGGTGACGAGCGAGTATGTCCCAATGCTTTCGACATGTATTCTGACACCTCCAAACCTTGCCTTTACGCAATGCCATGCTGGCGCATCACAGGAGACCATAAGAAAACTAGTTCGCAAGAACGACCTATACTGGGAGCCAAATGTCATAGCAGCAGTTGACGACATGCAAACCGAGTTGGAAGTTGCGAGAGGAGGAATTATTCAGCAGTTTCTGATCGACCTCGTCTTACCTAAGGTCGATATTGCTGCGGAAAAGTATGGAATTTCTATGCATTCTCCTTTCTTAACTGAGGAACTAGTCCAATTCGGAATGAATATCAATCCGAAAACGGAGAGAGTGGGCGGGAAAGGGAAGCAAACGTTAAGAAGAATTCTTGCCAGCGAATACGGTTTGGACTTTGATAAGGTTCAAAAGCAGGGATTCAGATCGCCATTGTCGCAAATATTGAACGGACCGTTGAGATCCAAAGTGATGAGGGCTCTTGATGTGGAGAATGAGCGCTATGCCTTTTGGGATCAGACGGTATTAAATAGCATACTCCGGGAACACTACTCTGATTCAAGTTCGAGTGACTGGTCTCAACTGATATGGACATTACTTACTTTTAAATGCTGGCTTGATAAGATGTCGACGCGCCGTACATAGGCATGAAACAAGGAGATCCTGAGATGAATACAGCTGAAATAATCGCCGCGAGAACTTGGGGCGCGTTGGGAAACTATCTGGCAGCCAGCAATCTTGCGGAGGTACTAGAACGGCGACTATCTTGGAAGGTTAATCTTCGGGAGATTGAAACATTAGTTCCGTGGGCCGCTGAGTCAGGGCGACGCATCGCTGATATTTGTAGTTCTTCCGGTTCTCCGGAGGTACTGCACCGTAGTTATATGCAGTTTGCGGACGAGGCGCTGCGGCTCATGCCAGATTCATATGAAGTTCATAGCGATGCGGCCCCCATTAGACTGGACGATCTGTTGGACTGTGTCCAGTCTGCAGATAGTGGCATATTTATCGGGACAAAAGGGGTTGTCTCTAGGATGCTTACGTACTGCGTTCGTAGAACTAAAAGCAGATCACCTATATGGAACTATGTAACCAATCCTGGCTTATTTGAGATGGGCATGCATCGTGCACCTTACTCTGACTTCACTACCGTTCCTTTTATATGGAACAAAGAACGGCTACTTGAGATTAGCGACGTCAGGCCGGAACAGGTGTACGTCACCGGACCGTTGCTGAGAAGAAACTTGTCCAACGTCGGGCCAACGGCCAAAGGCACCGCAGACAGCTTGCCTCTCGTAGTAGTGTTTAATAATCGGTGCGGTGCCGTGATGTCACGTCTCGTGTGCGCGCTGGCTGAACAGCGTGCCAATTGTGATGTAGTGTACATCGCGCTCGATGAAAATCAAACTCAACTTGATCGCGTAAGGAGGTTGGCCTCCGAAAGGCAATGGGAAGTCTACGAGAAACTTCCTCAATCACATTACTTTGAGTATCTCGAAAGAGCTGCCACAACGCCGGGTTCATGTGTGGTCGCGAAAGCGAGCCCAGCAACAGTGTTCGAGGTAGTATCAAGAAATATTCCGCTTGTCACCGTCTCGTCTGGCCTACCCCAGGAAGACTGGGTACCTGAAATGATTAGGTCATGGGGCTTAGGATCGCATTGCCGTACCACTGCCGATCTACTTGTGGCTGTTCAGGAGCAGCTTAATCAACGAGAAAACGTTCATTATCGACGTCTAATCCGATCTTTTACAGAAACACATCTTGATCAAAATACAATTGAATCAAGAATAGAAATTGTCGCTTCGGCGGCAGCTAGGGCGGTCGGGCGATGAGTAACTCAGTACTTGCCACGCCAAGTTTTTACAGTAGCCACCATAGGACTCTAGATATGCTGAAATCATCTAGAGGCCGAGCGGTCGGAATAATTGATCCGTTTAAGATCGATACGCAGACGGTCGTCGATAAAGCGAAGTTTGCTCAGGATAATGGTGAGCCGTGGGTAATTCTGGCTTCAACAGATAAACCGAACCATAAAATGGTGATCGATTCTGCATTACGCCACATTAAGAGAGAAACGAGACTACCGATCATTCTTCATTTTTCGGCTACGCCAGGAGAAGGATTTCCGATTGCATCGGAGGCAGACGGAGTTATATGGCCAGCACTGCTCGGCTCATCCTCTCCCTATCATGTGTGGCACAGCTATCTCGATACTGCATATACAATAGGGTGCCAGTCAAATAAGAACGCGCGCTATCCTGACCCGATTTTGACTGCCGCACTCACTGTGGGCACCGATAATCGAACGGGGCGACTTCTAGGAACAGTGCCGCTGATTGAAACCAATTCGGAAATAGATTATTATGCGCGAATCATTTCGACTATGAATTTCGATATGTTGTATCTTTATTCGAGAAACGAATTCGTTTCGCCTGAAACTTGCCGACGGTTCAGAGAACTTTTGCCAGACGATTGTCTAATTTTTGTAAGCGGTAATATGGACTGCTCAGAGAAGGTAGTCACTTATCTCTCGGCTGGCGCTGATTATGTTGGTTTTTCGTCTGCTTGGGAGTGTGCTGAATGGAAGTATCGGGCCTTAGACATGTTTCGGACGCAGTCATGAATATAACGCTAGTAGATCGCATTATCGCTTTCGGGTGCAGCAGAATTTCTAGCTCTCGCATAGACCTGCGTAAAGAATGTTTAATCGCGTGGTCAACCTTTAACGGTGAACCTTCGAACGAGAACGATCTTCGTTGTGGAACTGACTATGAGCTGGTTGTTGTTCTTCCTTCGTTGTTCGGGAGGGTGACGACCAGCCGGAGAAGGAACCAAGTACAACGGGTAGTAGACGACCTCCGAAGCGAGATCGCAGCAAAAAGGGAGGACAAGAAGTATGCCGTTGTTTCTATCGTACAGTGTCAGAACCAACTTCAGGTAGATCAGTTAATTGCCGATATATCAAACTCCTCCGGTATAGTCGCAGCAGAAGGAGTCGACGTCATCGAATTAGTAGTGTTCGGATCCGGAAAAGTATTGGCCCTGAATAGAGTGGTTTCCATGCTTGGGGGTGTTGTTACATATTTCGGATGGGTAGACGATGATGTAGAACTTCACCCTGAATGCATTTCAATGATGCTTAACGAACTTAGAACGATGCCGACTCCCGCCGCCGTAGGGGCAAGGAAGATGCCACATTCTTCGGCCGATAGGATATCGCAGGTATTGAAACGCGCTAAAGCAGTCGTCCCTTCAGCTATGAATTATCCACATGGATGCGCAATGATGGTCACATTCGACGTCATAGAGAAAGGCATACCGACTAAATATGACAGCGATGACGGCTGGGTGTGCTTTCAGTTGCTTGATCCGTACCAAGGTGATCCGCTATGGCGTATGAAACTTGTTCCGGGTGCGCGGGTTACCTACACGGTGGGTGGACGTTTTCGACCGACTGTCCTACGACTACGGCGGCAGCGTATCGGACAGATTCTTCTGGCGGCGGACGCCGATCCCGCGAAAGCTAGTGCATATTTTAAGAACTGTTTTCTTGAAGGGATGCATTTCGTCCCAAAGTCTTCTGGACCAACAAGGGTACGGCTCGAACAAGTGATCTACTCGTGGATTCATACCGTACTGTCATTCGCCGTTTTGATGGAACTGCTAGCTAGAGGAATTATCGGACGACCGCTGACACATATCAATTGGGGTAGTGAACCCCATCGATCGCTACGCACAAGTTCTGAATAATAGGAGAATTGGAGCACCAATGAAAGTCCTTGCCATACATGCCATCGGTCACGACACCGGCGTCGCCTTATACGAAAATGAGAGACTGATCTATTTTATGGAAACAGAGAGGCTCACGCGGCGTCGTTATGATCATCGTGTGCTTCTGACAGTTCGACATGTTCTTAGCGTCAATGGCATTGGTATCGATGACATCGACCTCGTCGCGCTTTCAACACCTATTAATGACAACGTGATTTCTGTCCGAAATAAAGAGTCAGTCATGTGTAAGTTGGCCCGCAAGACACTGACTCACGTGATGACGACTTGCGATATTATGGGTGCAACTCGTCCTTGTATGGTTGTCACACATGAGGCGTCACACGCAATGCTTGCCGTGCATTATGGTGGTTACTGTTCGCCGATGTTGGTTCTTGTGAATGAGGGTCAGGGGCAGTTCTCCCAGAACGCTCTTTTTCTATATGACGAAGGTACGCTTACTTGGATTGATAGCGATATGCTTCCTTGGTATGGCAGGGGCCTCGGCTGGACCGGAATAGGCGTGCTGTTTGGAATGGGCAACAGTCCTGGGGTTGCTGGAAAGTTGATGGCTATGAGCGGCTACGGTTCTCATCAGCACGACGTAGAACAACGTTTGAGGGAAATTGAGGATAGAGTGACAACTGACCGCGAATACGCTTGGGAGACGGCGCGGGTTCTTGCTGATGAGAATTTTCTGCACAAGGGTGAGTTTCAAAGAAAGGCCGATATTGTCGCAACATTTCAAAGAATGTTTACGGATTCTGTCGTGAAACTTGTGAGCAATCGAATGAAAGAGTCACAGATCGCTCGTTTGGGAGTTAGCGGTGGATGTGGCTTGAATATTGTCACCAATACGGCTTTGCGGGACATCGGAATTCTTCCCTCTATCCCTCCATCGTGTAATGACTCGGGACATGCTCTAGGGCTTGGCTCATACGTGTATGCCGTGGCCGGAGCTGGCCAGCTAGAAGAATTCTCGGTTTACTCTGTCGGCGAATCTGAGTCAGATCAAGAGTGCAGTGATGCACTTATTGCTGCCGGACTTAGCGTCGAAAGTTTTGATGCCGATGTGGTGGCTCGCACGTTGGCTGAAGGAGGTGTTGTTGCGTTCGCACAAGGTAGATCTGAGTGTGGGCCCAGAGCGCTTGGAAATCGATCACTTCTCGCCAGTCCGGTGGTTCCTGGTATGAAGCGCAGGGTCTCTGAGAAGTTGAAGAATCGAGAATGGTATCGTCCTCTTGCTACCGTCGTCCCTTGGGAACTAGGGCAGTCAGAGTTTGGAATGCTTACACCTAGCCCGTACATGCTGTATAACTACGACGTTCGCGCCGACATAATTCCTGAGGCGACCCATGTCGACGGAACTTGCCGTCTGCAGACCTTCGAACCTCAGGATAATCCTCGATTAGGCAGCGTGGTCATGAACTTTACTCAATTGACTGGAACGCCGGGAGTTATCAATACTTCCCTTAACAGCGGCGGGCGTGCAATCTCGTTGAAGATGGACGACGTACTTACTGACTTCAGTGGGTTGGACGTCGATCTTTTTGTCATGAATGACGTTATGGGAAAAAAATGAATGGCAGAAAGGACTTCTGATGAGCATCGTCGATAGCCCGTATTTTGACGGCTTGCAGTTTCGCCTTTCGGAGTCGCAACGGCACCTGCAGGTTAGAGCGGAGACCAGGATGCGTGATCTTGGCGCATCGCGGGACATCATCGAACATATGCACACGATGCGCCTGTACTTCCGCGTGCCATACATGCTCACATCATGGTGTCATGACCATTCGAGGCAGGAGATTATTGAGACGTTGGCTGATCACCTATTTTCGATGAAACTGCTTGACGACGCCGCAGACGGCGATTCTGACATTTGTGCTCTCGAGTTGCTCGGACATTCACTTTCTTTTCAGGCGTTCGCTTATAAGCGTATCGAAGAACTAGGAAATGCTGGCGTTTGCGCTATGATGTCCGAATGTATCGACAGAATATCTTCGATGCAGATCTGCGCCAAGTTGAGACCGGCGAAGGACATATCGCAGTGGTTGGAGTACGCGAGGCTGTACGGCGGAGAATTTCTCAAGATGTACGGTACGATTGCATGGAGACTTGGAGGCGTTGATGAGAACGCGGATTATGTGGAGAAGTTTGCTTTTAATTTCGGCATGATGATTACCATGAGTGACGATTGGAGAGACTATGATAGGCATGGTGAGCGTGAAGGAAATCTTCGTCATCTTGTTTACGGAAGCAAGATCTCTCTCAGTGAGATTATGGAGGCGGCTGATGATATAATCGCGGAGTGTTCTCAGGCTGTAAGTAGCCTTCCCTTCGAGACGGGAATGCATACTCTGGTTGACGTGTATTCCAAAGATCTTCGTCGTTCTTTATCGTCATCGATCTTAGATGCTTAGCAGGATGCTGCCTGCTTGATTGGAGTTGCTCGGGCAGCAATGGCTCGGAGAGACAAGTTCTACTCGTTGAAGTGATCGTGTCGACAGCGCGAGTTTTAGGCGTCAGATTCGTTGGCTTTCAGGACGCCCCCTGTACGGCGACGACAAATGGTCCTTTGGCGCCGTGACATTACGAGAGGTACTCGACTGGATGAGCTGGCTGCGCAGGGACCAGTATTTCGGTATCTACTAGAACGTTTTGTCATATAGTATATTGTCGAAGCGACGGTTGCTTTAGTGATCTGAAGGTTGCTATTATGTGTGCTGGTGCTTAGTAGAGTAGGTCCTCTCGTGCGCGAATGGCTGGGTATCGCACGGCAGCGTTCAGCATCGCGAGCCGATTCTTTGCGCTGTTTGATCCGAGGAGCAGTGCCTGATGGTTAGTAGTGACGGATATTGGCGGCTGAGATTTCTTTCGATAGGTCGTTGCCTTTTAGCGGTGTGCTAGTCAGCTTGGTGGAGCCTCCAGTGTTTACTTAAGGTTATGAAGTTGGATTTATCGCCAGTACATACGTTTCGGGCGCGCATGCAGCCATTAGTTAACCTAGCATATTGTGCTTGGCGGGAAAGAGAGGGCAGTTTTGTGTGTGGAGCAATCAGAGTTATCATGCAGGCTGACGGTGGTCTTGTTGGAGTGCGGGCACTTGAATTCGAAACACGGCTATCGTACGTATATGGTCGCAACTAATGAAGCATCGACATTTTTCTTCCGAGCAGCAGAATGATTCATCAGTAACTGGCCCGCATCCGGTTTCTGGCAAGGTTAACCTCGGAGGTCTCCGCGCACTTATTCTATCGCGGTTTGCAAACTCGGGTGTCTATTTCATCGTAATTATGCTACTCGCTCGAACGATGACTGCTTCGGAGTATGGTATAATTATGACGGCCATGTCGATTACGACGTTTGTTGCTGGTGTATCTGACCTCGGTGCCTCCGACTATGTTATACGCTCGTACAGCAAAGGTCAGGTGGCTTTGGCGAATGCCGGTTGTGTTGCGTGCGTCGTTTTAAACATGCTACTTATCGGAGTTTCTACTATTGTCTTGATGTTGCTGGTTATAGGGTATGGTATGCCCTTGTACTATGTTGCGTTGACGTTGCCGCCCCTTATAGACAATTGCACGGACACTATCCTATCGATTTTTGTGGCTTCTGATCGCCCGAGGCTGCTGGTTGTATCTATCGTTGTTCGTCGTAGTTTGCTACTGTTGGGCACAGTGGTATCGTTTTTCTTTTTCGCCGATGACGCTGTGATCGGGTTTGCAATCACGCTACTGGTGGCTGCAATTTCGGGCTTCGGTTATGCCGTAGTTCATCGGATTCGTTCTCGAATTGACTCGAACTTCGATCTGAGAAGCCTTCATGTTGCTGTCAATCATCTACTTCCCTTTGCTCTCGCCAGGATCTTCGATGTCCTTAGAACTGTTGATGTTGCTGTTGTGTCGATTGCTGCCGGAAGTTATGTTGCGGGACTCTATAGTATAATTGCTAGAGTGGCTAGTTCTGTTGCGATCCCCGCCATTAGTATTGCTCAGTACCTCGTGCGAGATACCGCACTGCTCGATCATATGTCTCGTTGGCTACTAACTAGAAGAATAGTACTATATGCGTTGGTTTCAGAGTTTTTTTTTATTGGAATATCGGTGTTTAGTGGTGAACTGGTAAGGTTAATGGTTGGTGCGCAGTATCTTAGTGTGGCATTCGCCTTTCGTATCATGATTTTGTGTCTACCTTTGTATTTTCTGGTGCCGCCGCTGGTCGCTATCGTTCGTGGTGCTGGAGGAGATGTATATATTGCCCTGATTACCCCGGTGTTTAGTATCGGAACGCTTGCGACGGTCTACTGGGGCAGTTTAGAGTATGGTGTTACTGGTGCAGTGGTGTTTGCTTGTCTGTCACAGTTCGTGTACGTTGTGCTAGTAGGTGTCTGGTTAAGGAGGCGGCGAGGCGTCAGTTGTTAGACGTCTGATATTTGTCGCCGTGGACTGCTGACGTAGGCGTCTATTTCTATTTGGGTGGTAGTGTGGCGAATCTTTGGTAGATGTTCGGGAGTCCGGACCTGAGGTTTTGGTGCCCTGCTGGGATGTTGAGTGCGGTGAGGACGTTTTCGGCTTCTGAGATCAAGGGAGCAGCATCAAGCGCCTGTGATGTGTCGGGACATGGGTGACAGTTAGAGCCTCTTGCGGCCGCGGCCTCCGCGCTGGTTGGTGGGGGCGGGTGGGTGGTGAGAGACGTAGGAGGTGCCTTGGGCGGCCAGGTGTACTGGATCAGGACCTCGCCGTGAATGTCGGCGAAGGTGATGGTGCTGGTGTCCCAGATCGCGATGACCGTGGAGGCGGCCAGGTGGCGGTTGACCAGGAACGCGATGCCACCGATGTGGACGGTGCCGTTGCGGCCGACGGTCAGCTCGCGCTGTCCGGCGGCACTGATAGGTTTTGCCGACGCACCCGGCGCCGTGCGGTGGTGTCCTGCTGAGGGGCTGAGCCTCCTGGGGTGATGAAGGCGGTGTTGCGGTCCGGTCGGGGTGCGTGGGCCACCTCGGTGGCGTCCCACCTGAGTTGCACAGGTTGGGGTGCGCTGGCACTCTAAGCGGTCAGTAGGGTGGGCGGTGTGGTGAGCCTGTTTCTGCGTAAGGTCGAGACTGCTTCAGGCGCGACGGTGGTACAGATCGCGGTCAAGGAAGGGCGCCGGGACAAGGTCATCGAGCACCTAGGCTCAGCCCACACCCAGGCCGAGCTCGCTGCCCTGATGGAGATCGGCTGGACTGCTGGGTGTTGTTCGGGCAGTGCTTGTTTGTGTTTCAGGCTGCCTTCGTTAAGTCCAGGAATTCGCGTCCGACTTCGTTCGAGGGGGGCGGTATCCCAGGGCTGAGTGAAGGCAGACATGATTATATCTCAGCTCGATCCACGAGGCAATATCACTGATCGCCTTGCCCTTGGTGGGATACACCATTCGGTGGACTCTCTCATTCTTGAGCGTGGCATTGAATGACTCCGCCCAAGCATTGTCTCAGCACACTCCCGTACGCCCCACCGAGGGATGAATCCCATAACCCTTGAGGTGATCCAGGAATCTTTGAGACGCGTACTGACTCCCTAGGTCTGAATGAAAGACTGTCACGCCCCTATCAACCGGGCACCTGCGTACCGCCATGTCAATGGCCTGGCACACCAGGGAGGTGCGCATGTGGTCGGCCATCGCGTAACCTACGACTTTCTTGGTGCAGCAGTCCAGAACGGTCGCAAGATAGATGAACCCAGCCCATGTCCTGACGTAGGTAATGTCCCCGCACCACTTACGTCCAGGTTCGTCAGCGGTGAAGTCACGCCTGAGCAGGTCCGGGCGCCCCTCCAGGTCCTGGGCCGGCACGGTGGTTCGGACGTTTGCCCGTGGCTGCGCGTCCTGCAGCCCCAGGTTGCGCATGATGGAGCGGATCGTAGAACCGCCGGCCCGCACACCACGCCGCTCCAGGACCACCTGGATTCGCCGGTATCCGTAGGTGCCATCGGAGTGCTCAAAAATGTCCTTAATCAGGATGGCCAGCTCCTCCCTCCTGATGGCCGTCTGCGACTGGGGTCGGTCGCGCTAGGAGTAGTACCCTGATTTTGATACCCTGGACCACCGGCACATTGAGGAGATGGG
>ERZ773083.2236-NODE-2236-length-12231-cov-16.545417_pt1 | contig 12231 bp, 16 predicted proteins | sample MGYA00511465_ERZ773083 | MGnify/ENA primary metagenome ERZ773083 (study PRJEB29015, sample SAMEA2738001) | human oral metagenome | biome: human oral; feature: human-associated habitat; material: dental | place: China | collected 2060 ... | reverse complement strand
AGCTGTAAGAATTGCAGTGCTCAGGCTGTCGATTCGCTATGAATATGAAATGTGGTCTGTAATCGCACTAGCGAACTTACTTGATAACACAAACTGCTGGCAGATGCGTAACGCATTTGCCAGCAGTTTTGAATTTCGGGTTGTAGGACAAAAATAGTTGCTGATAATGCTTGCAGCTCTTGAAATTTCAAGGTGTATTGGGGTTATATCTTCCTTAGAAACAGTATTCTAGGAGGATAGTAAAATGAAGCATGTTATTTGCCCTGTTTGTGGAGATATTTGTATAAAATATGGGAATAATAAATCAGGATCACAAAGGTGGATTTGCAAGAAATGCAATGAAAGGATTGGTGAGACTATGCAATACGACAATTCATTCAAGCAGGAAGCCATCGAACTTTCAGACGAAATCGGTGTCAGAAAGGCTACAGAGCAGCTTGGCATTCCATATTACACACTTGCTGATTGGTGATATATCCGAAAGCATCAAGGTGCTTCATATTTTGTAGGCAGTGGTTACAAATGTAAACCTATTGACGAGAAAGACCGTCGGATCCAGGAGCTTGAAGCCGAACTGTGTGAAACCAAGCGAGCCAATGAGATACTAAAGGATGCGGTTCTTTCGGAAGTTATACAGAACATCATTGATGAGTCCGTATTCAATGACAACTATGGAGTTCCCCGCATGCAGATGGCTCTTGCGCTAAGATGGCAAAAGGTCGGTATGCGCAAGCTCAGACAGATCATACTCAAAATGGGACTAATCCATGAACGAAAGCGCAGGCCTAAAGATCTGACCAAAGCTACAACCGAGATTCAGGAGAAGGAAAACCTGATCCGGCAGGACTTCTCCACAGATAAGCCATATACCAAGCTACTTACAGATATACCTCAGATTCAATGCATCGATGGGAAACTGTACATTTCACCGATCATCGACTGCTTTAATGGGGAGATCCTATCGCTCATCATGCGTGATAACATGAAGAAAGAACTTCTATATCTTATCCCGACATACAGAATGAAGATGTTAGAAGCAAAGTCCTGGATCCTCAAATATGTATTCACCTACTACAATACGGTGCGAATATATACGTCTAATCCAAGCGGGATTCCTCTGGCAGAATATAGAAGGATGGTACTCTACGAAGCCCTGACAGCTTAAATCAATTTTGAGGGTTTAGAGACTGCACTTTTCTTGACATCTCCACTACTAATGTTTTCCCGTGCAAAATGGATTGGGCAAACTGCCCAATCCATTTACATTTCATAAGACCCTAAAATTCGCCCCTTAAAAACTTCGATGACCAACAATTTTAGCAAACTACTCTCTTTTTTCTAAAATCCCCCAAAAACAAGTTCCTATAGTCATAAAAGGGAATACTGCAACAGAAAAAAATAATGATTTCTGCTTCATGAAAAGTACAATTAACAAGAAACACTGAGCGAATATTATCATTATAAATCTATCTTTTTGTTTTTTATCCATCATAAAATACCCCCTTATACATTTGGAATATTATAACCATAGGTTCTGCAAAATGTTGATTTACCTTTAAAATTTGCTTCGGTATAAAGAGTTTGATCTAACCTATATGCTCTTAAATACCGTGGATTCCCTACATATCTCACGCTTTTAAAGGATAGGCAACTACTATATCCTCCTGTTAAATGTGCAAAGCTTGCGGCTTTATATACATAACCAACCCAACCAGCCCCAGTTAGTATGATTCCAATAACCGCTGCAGTCACCTTTCCAGCCTTTGTATTTAAATAAACTTTTTTTCTCGAAACAGTTCTATGATATGACCAAGATTTTACACCAGCTGGTGGTCTTGATGACCATGAAGAAGCTCTTTTAGGCGTAATATCATTGAAGTTTTCTGAAGAAACATCAGATATTTCAAGTTTTCTGCCATCTAAATACATATCTCCATTTGGTTCTACAACTAAATGATTCTCAATATCTCCTTCCTTAACATCAAAGATAATACTTCCATACTTTCTTTTCAACAAACTAATATCATTAATATCCCCAGATATGTTAGTAGTATACGTAAATTCGCCTGTTGTTGAGTTGTTGTTATATTTGACTGAATCAGGTTTTATCCCAAATAATTTTAATATTTCTAAATCATTAGATATTGTAACCTTATCTCCTACTGAAAAGCTTCTTAAATCTATTGATTTCCTATGTGTAATTTATAACATTTAATAAGCCATAATAAAAGGGGTTTATTTAATAGACTAAAAATATATAATTAAATTTAATGCTTATACACATGATTCTAAAATTCAGATGACTTCTGAAACTCTCTTTATACCATCATATTTTGCTATAAAATGATAAATGAAATAAGCTTACCTATGTGCAATAGCAATCCTTCAGGACCATATTTTTCATAACGGCTAACCCATCTTTGTACGTGTCCCTGGGCAGTCCCTAGGACTTTTGCACTAGCCTTGTAACTCATACCTTCTTCGATAACTCTTAAAACAGCTTCTAGTTTTTCTTCATACGAATATTTGCTCATAAAAAGTACACCTTCAAAAATTAGTTTGTGTCTAACTTTTGGGGTGCACTTCAAAATTGATATGTACCCTCCTTACTGGTTGTCCAGTAAAGATGTTAAATATCACTACCACAAGAGGCTAATTTATTCTTTAATTTACAGACTTTTTTAATACGCTGGGGGGTGCGGACAAAAACCTGGACACATATTAGGGCTCTGAAAGGAGTCATTGATGTATTCAAAAGAACAGAAGGCAAAGGCGCTACGTATTTATCATCAGATAGGATCTGTTACAGATACAGTGCGTCAACTTGGTTACCCCAGCAGAGAACACCTATATAGATGGATTCGTAACGAGGGAAAAACAAAAGAAAAACGAAAGAAGCTTAATCTTAAAAACACCACCGAACATCCCAGAAACCCTCCAGCGGAGTTTAAATAGAAGATATACATAAGCATATGCGCCGTGAAGTTGATCGGATATTTCTGGAAAACAAAGCCCGATATGGATATCGTAGGATACACGCAGAACTAAAAAAGATAGGGATAAAGGTCTCGGAGAAAGTCGTTCGCAGAGTGATGAAGTAAGATGGTCTTGAAGTAAAAATCCGAAAAACGAAGAAATACAGTTCGTATAAAGGGGAAATCAGTCCCGTTGTTCCAAACGAAGTACAGAGGAATTTTCATAGCAAGAAGCCAGATGAACTTCTTTTGTCAGATATTAGCGAATTTGCCATTCCGACAGGCAAGGTATATCTGTCTCCGGCAGTAGATTGCTTTGATGGAATGCTTGTCACGTGGCGAATAAGTGAACATCCAAATGCCGATCTAGTCAATGGCATGCTCGACGATGCGATTGCGAATATAGGCACAAAATCCAAACCAATAATTCATACAGATCGAGGATGCCACTATCGCTGGCCGGGTTGGATCGAGAGGATGGAGATAAACGTATATACCAGATCCATGTCACAGAAAGAGTGCTCTCCAGATAATGCCGCTTGTGAAGGTTTATTTGGACGAATAAAAAATGAGTTCTTCTACAATCAAGACTGGAAAAATGTGACCATAGAGGAATTCTCGCATGAGTTAGACATGTACCTTCATTGGTACAATGAAAAAAGAATCAAGAAATCGTTAGGGTATTTGAGCCCTGTGGAGTACAAGCGATCTCTTGGATTTGCTATCTAAGCTATCCAAAAAACGTCCGCACCCCCCGCTCCACTAGATAAATACAAAAGTTATTACAACAATGAAAGAATACAACGAAAAACAAAATAGATGTCACATGTAAGGTGTAGGATAACATCCATGCGTTCCACTTAGTTCATAACATGTGTTCAGGATTATGGGTACATATCAAAATAAGAAACCTATTCAATAATTGATATCTAAACCAAAATGTTCACTGCATCAACGACTGTCTCAATCTTGATATCACTTTCGCCTTCCTTATACTCTCCATCGAGAGTCCACGGAATGTCGGAGCTCATCTCAAACCGGACAGTCTTTGCGCTATAGAATGCAATATCCTTAGTGTCTAAATCATTTGCCAGCAGTGACCTTGCAATCGAATTCACATCTAGCAGGTTCTTAGGTGACTTGATTAGCAGCACCTCCATCAGTCCGTCATTCATATCTACTCTGAATGAATCGAGCTTAAGCACTCCGCCTACGGATGTCGCATTGCATACAGCCCCAAACACCAGATCCTCTTCAATAACTCGTTCAGTCGGAAGTCCCTCGTCTGTGATAACCTTTACATGTTGGGATTTAATATTAACTATGTCCTTGATTCCTTGTAGCACATATGCAGTGTGCCCAAGTATATTCTTTAAGTTCTGCGGCACTGAATAAGATGTGCTTGTAAAAGCTCCAAACGAGGCCACATACGAGAAGTAGCGCCCATTAAACGAACCTACATCAAGTGTAATCGACTCATCATTTGCAATAGCTTTTGCTGCTTCAATGATATTCTTCGACAATCCGATGCTAGCCCCAAAGTCATTAGTGCTACCAGCAGGAATATATCCGACCTTGCACTTAGCCCCCGAAGATATAATGCCATCAATCATCTCGTTATAAGTACCATCTCCACCTGCACAAGCAACCACATCGTAATCATTGGCGTATAGATGTGCAAATTCTCTTGCGTCACCTGATTTTGTTGTCACCAGCACACTGGTTAAACACCCGGCATCAGAAAATATCTGCAGGATATCACTTAAATTCTTGCTCGCCTGCATAGTGCCTGCACGAGGATTTAGAATAAATAGCAGTTTCTTTCTATCGATAGTTTCAATAATATTAAATTCTTCCATATCGTTCACCTCAAGTTAACCTGAGACTATAGCCCCACCAATTCATAAGAATTATATCACCAGCACACACAAGCTACAGCTTGCGGTGCGCCTTTCTCTGCTTTTCTTTACGAAGCTCTTCTTCGTAGCCTTTGACAAATTTACGGCTTAACTTAACTGCAATTGTTTCTAGTTCGGCACTGTAATTATCATCACCAGATATAATGTATCGTTTTGATTTTTCCTCGCCAAGCAGCATCGACTTCTTCTCTATATACTCAATCATCTTTTCATGACTCAGCCTATTACGCTGCATAACTTCATCCCATGCCTTGTTAAACATCATCCCGACGCACAGTATCCACGAAATAATATAGAACCACAGCATCAGAGCGACTATCGATGCGAATGCACCGTACAGGATGTCGTAATTTACCGAGTAACTGATGTAATTCGCATATATTGTGGTTGCAATCAAAAGTCCAAACGACGAAAATACAGCCCCAGGAAGTATCGCTCTAATCGGTACTCTTACAAGTGGCAATATATAATAATTTAAAGTGATCATGGCGAAGAAAGATACCGCTACAATCGGTAGTTTTAGTGCAATAAGAGCTTTTGCGAGGATTCCACCATTAAATAACTTGTAAAATATATCTTCTCCATATACGAATACAACAAGTGTAAATGCTACTGCGAAAATTGTAATAGCAGCTGTAGGAACAGCTTTCAATCGCTCTGCAAAGAAATTAAATTTATAAGCACCTTCAGTCAGCGTATAACTCGTCAACCTAGAGAGCGAGAACTCCAAGGCAGAAGCTGACCAAAGCGCTAAGAAAATCATGATGAAGTTACCAAGCCTCACAGATGAAGCGGAAAATAGCCCCATTACGAACCCGCTAAGCTGCGAGTCGACATTGTGGTTGAGCCAATTCTTTATAATATCTAATGATAAGTCAAAAACTCCTAGTACCTGTGAAAGCACTATGAGTGTTGGAACACTGGCCATGAAGAAGTAATACGCAACCTGTGCGGCAAAACCCGCATAATACTGGTCGTCGAACTGTCTGAATATGTGAAAGACAATTTTAATAAGATTGTCTTTATTCAGGCGAACTTTCTTTTTCTTCTCCTTGTCAATATTAATATTTGACTTATTTTCTGTCTCTTTGTTCATTGATAAGTTCCTCTAGCTTCAGAAGCGACTTAGCCCTATGGCTAATTCTGTTCTTGAGCTCTGCAGGTAGCTCACCAAAAGTCTGGTCATATCCTTTTGGAATAAATATCGGATCATATCCGAAGCCATTCTCGCCACGCATCTCTTCAGAAATGGAACCCTCACACTCTCCGCGAGCTACAAGCTTCGTCCCATCTGGATATATAAGCGTAATCACTGACACAAAACGAGCCCCTCTTTCTTCGGTTGGGATACCGTCCATTAATTGAAGTAGTTTTACATTGTTATCATGCGGAGTACAGCCTTCACCAGCAAATCGCGCTGAATAAACACCCGGCTTCCCTCCAATGCAATCAACGGCTATACCGCTATCATCTGCAACTACTATCCCGTCGCACTGTTTTGCAATCACAGATGCCTTTATGTAAGAGTTTTCTTCAAAAGTTGTGCCAGTTTCTTCTATTTCATCCTTTGGCAATCTCATCTCATCACGCGAAATAACATCCATGCCAAACTTAGAGAATATGTCGCGCATCTCACGAATTTTCCCTTCGTTCTGCGTCGCCAAAATCACTTTGTCCATCTACATCTCCTTAACAATACCCATTTTTTTGAAATAAAAGTCCGATTCACTTAAGACAACCTCGGTCTCTTATTCTCAAAAATCATAGTAATTATACCATAACGAACTGCTTATTTATGTATTTTATCTTGGTTTACAAATAAAACACAGTGTATTTTGTTAATGACGAAATTTTGGTATTATATTACTTGTAAAAGAAAGGACAATAGCGCTATGCAATTAATAGCTTCAAAAGTTTTTATTATATTTTTATATATAGCTATAGGTTTTGCTGCAAATAAGCTTCGCATATTAGGAACAGACTCAATAAATCATTTGATTTCACTAGTCTTGAACATTACGACTCCTTGCCTTTTGATTTATTCAATCTGCGGCCAATCTATATGCCCTGATACATTTTCAAACACGATTATTATTATAATTCTCTCAATAGTTATGTTCATTGTTTTTGGTGCAATATCGGTTAAAATTTCCAGATTGTTTAGCAAGAAAAATAACGATCAGCAAAATGTCTTATCGGTAGCTATGGTTACCTGCAATTCAGGTTTTATGGGCTTTCCCATTGCTCGCTCAGTATTTGGTCAAGTTGTGCTTTATTATTCAGTAGTTCAGAATATCGCATGTAACCTATATCTTTTTATAGGCTGCATGATTCAGATGAACCTTGGTGATAGCAGAGATGAAGCTGATAAGATAAGAGCCATAAGCAAAGAGACAATTATCAAGCCGTTTAAAAACGTCGTGACAATCGTCTCAATCTGTTCTGTATTCGTTTTATTCTCTGGTCTAAGGATTCCAGCTCCTGCCATGGATTTCCTATCTTCTATCGGAGAGACAACTGTTCCGTTATCCATGATTATAATCGGCATCCAACTCGGCGATTGCAAACTTAGAGGGCTTATCACAGACAAAGAGTTAATCATATCTAGCCTCGTATGTCTAGCGCTTGAGCCAGCACTCGCAATTATGGCCATTTGGTTTCTACCGCTAGCTAGCGTCTTAAAACTCACTATAGCTCTTTCATTTACATATCCTAGCGCTGTGCTCAGTGTAGCTTTAGCGGCTGCTGAACACAAGGATACTAAACTCATGTCAGAAGCCGTGGCCATGTCCACGATGATGTCGATGATTACACTTCCAATATGGATTATAGTTATTGGCCACTTATTCTGATATTCTATCGATGCCGAGCTCTTCTTCGGCTACCTTTAGCATGAGCGCACACTCAATTCTCTTTTTGTGAAGCTCACACCCAAAGTCGTAAACCTTGTTGATGTCTCCGTTAGTATGAAGATTATTCGCTGCGCATCCACCAGAGCAATATAACTTAGCAAAACAACCACGGCACTTATCCCTAGTGTATAGGTTGTTATTGTATCTAAAACCGTCTATTATTTCCTGCTTTTCTATCCCATCATAGACATTTCCGACTTTGTAATCATCATCTCCCACGAACTGGTGACACGGATAAAGGTCTCCGGACGGTGTAACTGCAAGGTATTCCGTGCCTACACCGCATCCGCTAACGCGCTTATAGATACAAGGTCCTCCCGTCAGATCCACTGTGTAATGATAGAAGTTAAATCCCTCGCCTCTCTTTTCTCTCTCTAGCATCTCAATGGCTAGTTTCTCATACTGCGCCTTCAAGATATCCAAATCTTCCTCATGAAGAGCATAATCGGTGCTAGGATCGCTGACAACAGGCTCTATACTGGTCTCCTTAAACCCTAGATCCGCCATAGCTAACACATCTTCAGCAAAATCCTTATTATGCGCAGTATACGTTCCGCGCATATAATACTGTTTCTGTCCTCTATCCTCAGCCAGGCTCTTAAATTTCTCTATAATCTTATCATACGTGCCTTTGCCATCTTTGCTCGTACGCATGAAGTCATGTGTCTTTCTTCGTCCGTCCATGCTCAGAACGACGTTGCTACATTCCCTATCAGCAAACTCGATCACCTCGTCATCAATCAGTACACCATTTGTAGTAAGCGTAAAATTAAAGTGCTTATTATGCGTCTTCTCGAGCTCTCTTCCATATGCAACGAGCTCTTTACATACATCCCAGTTCAAAAGTGGCTCGCCACCAAAGAAATCAACTTCGAGATTTTTTCGGCTTCCAGAATTCTCGACTAGGAAGTCTAGCGCCTGTTTACCAACTTCAAGAGACATGATCCCCGCTTTGCCACTGTACTCACCTTTACCTGCAAAACAGTATTTGCAGTCCATATTACATCCATGTGCGACGTGAAGGCAGATTGCTTTGAGCACAGACTGCTTAGCTTTTAAATCTCCGGCAATCTCCTCAAATGGGTCGTCTGAAAAAAGCAGCTTCTCCGACTTAAGCTCCTCGATGTCAGCTAATGTTTCATCGATATCACTATCATTAATTCCGCTGTACTTAGCCTTTATCTCCTCTATAATTTCATCTCTATTAACACCTTTGTCATACAAGGCGATTATATCGTACGCCACCTCATCTACAGAGTGGACAGCTCCACTGTTCACATCCATCACTATGTTATATCCGTTTAGTTTATACTGATGTATCATTTACTCTTGTACCATACCTTATAAAATTTATTTCATAATCTTCGTTAATCGAGGAATTAGCTCAAACAATAAAAAAGCGCTGCAATAAGCAGCGCCTTCAGTTACTATTTGTTCTTAGCCTGCTCGCAATGCTGATTAGCAACGCTGCATGAAGTCTTGCTTGCGGACTGGCAAGATGTCTGGCACTCACCGCATCCACCAGAAAGTGTTGACTTTGCCATATTTCTTGTTGAAATTGTCTTAATTCTGCTCATTACGTTATCCTCCTAATTACTCGTTATAGAATATCAAATGCGCTTAAACCTGTCAATCCTAACACAGTTATTTGCATTTCATAATCATACTTCTCAGTATACTCTGATTTTGAAAGTATATATTTATCTTTATTACTTACTCCTGAGATTCTCCGGACTTTGCTTCAAGTTCATCAAGCGCCTTGATGAGTTCAACTGCATCAATGGCATCTGTAGCACAGAGCTTCTCAATGGCTGCGATCGTATCCTTCGAACCTTTAGGTGTAGATTCAAGCTCTTTCTCTAGATCGCTCAAGTCTAAAGCTTCTGTACTTTCTTCACGCTCTTCTATTTCTACATTGTCTGTGTTGTCTGCACCTGTTCTGTCTTCAGATTCAGATGTCTCGACCACTTCTTCTAAAGCCTCTGGTTCAGTTGCTTCTGATTCAGCTTGCTCTGACGCACCAGCCGCTGGTTTAGTTACTTCCAGCTCAGCAACCTCTGGTTCAGTTGGTTCAGCTTGCTCAGATTCATCAGCCTCTAGTTCAGTTACTTTCGATTCAATCGCCTCTGGCTCAGTTACCTCTACATGTTCAGCTTCTGCAGATTCAACTGAAGTTACAGAGCTAAGAGTCTCGGTAGCTTCCTCCGCCTTCACGCTAGCATCATTTGATGCTTCCGCCTCAGACACCTTTTCAAGAACCGATTCATCAGCAACCGCATCGGCATTGGATACCAAAGCTTCTTTTACATCAGAAGATTTGTCATTATCAGTCTTATCACCATCCGTTCTGTCCTGAATCTCGCTTGATTCAGATGCAGAATTTGAGTTTAGAGCTCTCTTATCAGCCGTAATTTCATAGTCGAATACAGCTTCAGTCTTCATGCTGCGATTTAATATTCTGATTCTATCAGCCATCTTGCCATCTCCAGTAGCATTGACTGGAATCTGAATCGACACGCCTGCTTCGATCTCATACACCTCTTGCTGACCGTTTGTTGGTGGTAAATCCCACTCTTTAGTCACAGCATTAAACGACCTATGCAGGAATCTAACTCTTCCTCTCTTGACATCGATGTGGTATATAACATCTCCCTTAACACTAGGAATCAAGCATTCGCTCTGCTTCAGGCTGAGCTGTCCGCGAAGAGCAACCGTCCCCTTTGCTCTCTTATATATAGCACCTCTATATTCTTGAATCCTCTTTGTCTCAGTCTCTTTGACTATCATCACATCACACTGTGCATGTCTAATGATGTATGATGCCGTAAGCCCTATAGTGCTACCTGCACCTGGCTTTGTAGACTTTGTCATGACAATCATCTCTGCGCCAAATTCCTTTGCCGCTTCGATAACTCTAGCTCCGGCACGACCTACTGCAGATCTCGTTATGACACTATATTTATCTATTGTCCTGGCAATAGAATTGAGTTTCTTGTCGAGCTCCTCTCGAATCTCTGCTTCCTCACCGAGAGAGAGCGCATATCCTGTATTTTCACGCACCATAACGAGCACAACCTCGAAAGCCTTCGGCGTAAACGTGGTTTTTAGCTGCTCAAGCGCTATTAAACTCCTAGGTGAACCATCAACTGGCACAAGAATTCTCTTCATCAAATCACCCTTACTACTTTCTAATAAGTGCATCAATATCACATTTAAATATGCAAATTAATTATACATTCTAGCGATATCAAAATCAAACTAAAGGGTGGCTAACTATTTCAGCCACTTGTTTTTGGTCATTATCATCTCCTGTATAGCCATATATAGCAGCAGATACTCGTCATCTAGACTGCAGATTAAGCTATTCTCAGTGAGTACATCCTCTTCGAATGCGATTCTAGCATTTCCTGCAATCACAGCCTTCCTCACACCATCTATCGTGATGATGTAATTACAGCTAAGATTTGCCTTTCTCACGGCTCTAAATCCCTTTACGTAAACTCTGCCATCGCTCGTCTCAAGGAAGTATGAATCACTATCACTTTCGGTATCCCTATATAGAGTTCCGTATTCTTCGCCTGACATATAGAACTTAAATCCATTCTTCTCGGCTTTTGCAGATCCCGTAACTTGAGCGAGCACCTCTCCAGCTTCTTCAATTGATTCATCGCCTTCTGGTATCTCGTAGATTTTCACATCGAGAGGCTCATTTGTCGTTCTAACATAGGTGTACTCGTTATCATCAATATCTTTATACAAACAATCTGTGCTATTTGCATAGAAAAATTTAAATTTATCCAGTGACTTAATATCCGAGTTATCACCAGCTTTTACCCTTTTAATGATTTCCGTTAAATCGTCAACCAAAACGGCGCTCATCAGCTTCCAGCTAGCAAAATGCGAATAGGTTTTCGGATTAACCGTCATATTCTTCGTGTCTAGAACATCTTTAAAGTGAGCTTCATTTTCTGCATTTCTCACGATATGATTTAGTTCTGTGCCGCTCTTGACGACGATATTATTTTTTTTATCCTTATAAATCGTAATATAGTCTTTGAATGGACTTGGTCCGAAGATGATAGCATCTCCAGTCGTAAAAGTATTGCTCCCAATCCATGGACATCCTAACCATGTGTCAACAAAGCTTAGACGTTCATATATATGCTCTATAGTGATATCTTCACAGCCCTCAACGATTTTGTCATATAGGTTACGATCATTGTAGTGCTTTCCTCCTGTCGTCAGCCATATTGCCACTGCAAGTCCGACGAAAATACCACCTAAAATAAATTTCCCGACGGTGATTCCCATAATGCCCATAGCCAGGCACAGGGCCATAAGAAGTCTGAAAAGTTTGTCTCCGTTCATACTCATTCCTTATAAGAGTGATGCAGGAATACCTGCATCACTCAAACACAACGCATT
>ERZ773083.2235-NODE-2235-length-12239-cov-2.408240_pt1 | contig 12239 bp, 10 predicted proteins | sample MGYA00511465_ERZ773083 | MGnify/ENA primary metagenome ERZ773083 (study PRJEB29015, sample SAMEA2738001) | human oral metagenome | biome: human oral; feature: human-associated habitat; material: dental | place: China | collected 2060 ... | reverse complement strand
CGTACCAAGCATTCATCATGACGAGGACGCCGATGAAGAGAGGCAAAAGGAATTGCCCTGCCGAAATGAAGGCTTTCAAAAGTACTGTAACCGTGCTGGCACTTTCGGGATACGATTCGATCAGTGCCGGATACGTACCGGCATCGAGGAAGGAGTTGGCAATGCCTGCCAAAATCCCGAAGACGCAGGCAACAGCCGTTGTGGGGCTGACTAAAATGCCGAGGAAAAAGGCAATGTAGGTAATCATGCCCAAAAGAACGAAGGGTTTACGACCGTATTTGTCGGATAATTTGCCCGATACGAAAAGAACGATGAGTCGGCCGATACCGAGCATGCCGATGACGCTCATGACGTCGGCTAAACTGCCCCAACGTGCAGCAAGGGAGTCCATGTTTTGGGCGAGAATCAATACGCCGATGCCGTGTACGAAATAGTTGAGATACAGGCTCAGGCATAAGGGGCGATAAGAACGGGTCTGTTCCATAGTGATAAATCTCCTTTTATGTCGCGTAGCTTAGAATAAAACGTCTCTAATGAAATCAACGGGCATGTCCTTGCCGGTCCAGAGTTTGAAGGAAGCTGCTCCCTGAAAGAGAAGCATGTAGAGTCCGTTGGCATGTGCCAGACCTCTCTCCTTGGCCCGGGCCAGGAGGGGGGTGGTCAGGGGATGGTAAATGATATCGGAGACGAAGAGTCCCGGGTGCATGAGGTCCGCGTCGACCAGGCTGCGCGGATCCTCCGCCATGCCCACGCTGGTTGCGTTGGTCAGAAGCTGGCTGCCGGCAATGGATTGGGCCAGAGCTTTTGAATCGGCTATATCCAGAAGCCGAATGGGAGTCCCCGTCTCCCTCTCGACTTGCGTCAGGAAGCGGCGGCTTGTCTCAAAGGTCTGGTTACGGCGCTTAAAGACCCGAATCTCTTGGATGCCGTCTAAGGCTGCCTGGACCAGAATCGAGCGGGCGGCTCCGCCGGCCCCGAGGAGTGTCATGGTCTTGCCGGTGATGTCAAAGCCGACATCGCGCAGGGAGTCTAGGTATCCGATCCCGTCTGTGCTGTGGCCGATGAGCCTCCCCCCGTCATTGACAATGGTATTGACGGAATGACAGAGGCGGGAGGCCAAAGAGAGTTCATCCAGACAGGGAATGACCGCTGTCTTTAAAGGCATGGTCAGGTTGGCGCCCAGGAAATTCATCTCTTTTAAGGCATCGAGGAGGAGGGGAAGATGATCGGCGTCTGTGTCGAAAGCCAGATAGGCCAGGTCTTCATGGCAGATTTGGGCGGCGAGATTGTGCATGGCCGGACTCATGGAGTGAGCTACCGGGTGGCCCAGGAGGCAGGCCAGACGGGTCCGGCCGGAGATCGACGGAACAATATTTTTATGCATGTGAAAATTTGTATTCATGATAGGCATTTTACAACGCCTTGTATGGATTGAGCAATTCGTATCTGATCCGGATGAAGCAATTCAATTCGCACGCGATTTCGATCGAAGCATGCATATGGGTGATTTATATGAATTTGCAGGGGCGATTCATATAAAGATGTATGGGAATTGCAGAGAGAAGAAGCTTGTTTTATGATGGATCTAACCGCAAAGCGTCTGTTTGAGAAGGTGTCTTCAACGGATGATGAAGGCGCGACGGGGGAAAATCTAAAAGAGCTGACAGGTTAGAGCAGGGGGGAGAAGAATATGAGTAGAGAGCTTGTGATCAAAGATATCGCCTTGGGAAAAGGAGTTCCGGTGATCTGTGTTTCCGTGACAGAGTCTGCCCCGGAGGCGATTCTTGCGGAAGCGAGGCGTCTGGTTTCGGCGGGCGTTCAGATGATCGAGTGGCGTCTGGACTACCTTGAGGATCCGGCCAATACCAATGTGATCCGCCAGCTGCTTATGGATTTAAAACCTATTTGTGAGAATTGCATTCTCCTTGCAACCCTGCGCACCAGCAGCCAGGGGGGGAGAGCCAGACTGGACGAGAAGGCATTTGCCAAGAGTCTGATGGCGGTCGCGACCTCCCATGTGGCAGACCTGATCGATGTGGAGTACTTCTTTAAGAAAGAGGGAGAAAAGGACCTGATCTCCTCGCTGCAGAGGGAAGGCGCCAGAGTGATTGCAAGTCAGCATGATTTTCACAAAACTCCCTCCGCCATGGATCTGATTTCAACATTGCTGACTATGGAGGAGAGCGGGGCAGACCTGGTCAAGATCGCTGTCATGCCTCACAGCAGCGGGGATGTCCTCCATCTTCTGGACGCTTCGTCTACCTTCTCTGAAAATACGCAGACGCCTCTGATTTCCATGGCCATGGGACGGCTGGGGGCGATTTCACGCGTCGGAGGCGAACTCTTCGGCTCTTGCGTCACCTTCGCCTCGATGGGCGCCTCATCGGCGCCGGGGCAGTTTCCGATTGAGGATGTGAGGACGGTCATGGAGATTTTGCACCGCTATTCCGCGCCGGAGGATCAGAATGATTAAGAATCTCTATCTGGTCGGTTTCATGGGAGTTGGGAAATCGACGATTGCACGCGCCCTGCGCAGGCGGATCGGCTGGGAGCTTGTGGATATAGATTCGATGATTGTGCGAGAGCAGGGAATGCCCGTCGCGCAGATTTTTGCCGAGAGGGGCGAGGAGGAATTTCGACGGATTGAGTCCGAGACTCTGGCGAGAATATCAGAGGGCAGACATCAGATTATCTCCTGCGGCGGAGGTGTTCCCATGCGTCAGGAGAATATCCGCATTATGAAGGAGAACGGAATCTGCATCCTCCTGACCGCCTCGCCCTATGTCATCTTAAAGAGGGTGGAGAAGGATAGCTCCCGACCGCTCCTGCAGGGGAAGAAGACGATCAAGGGCATTTCCGGACTGATGAGAGAGCGAATGCCCTATTATGAGAGGGCCTGTGACGAGAGGGTTTCCGTCAATCGGCGGACCGTTCGCATGGTGGTGGATGAAATTGTCCGCCGCATGACAAAGCGGGGCTATGTCCAAGAGCAAAATCGTGAACAAAGCAGAGAAAAAAATGAGATCAGGGAGCCCGGGGGAGGAAGGCGAAAAGACAGGATCCGAGGAGCCGGAGCGCAAGATCTAAAACAGGGCCAGGGACGGGGATCCGGTGAAAGCAGAGCAACCGGGGATAGAACACAAAAGCGACCCAAGATCGACTAGAGAGCGACTCAGGGGCGACGAAAGTCTCAGAGCAGAGCGCAAGAGATGAAAAACGGAGCGCAAGAGTGATTAAAGGAGGAGTGACGAAAGGAGGAGGCGATTGACTTTGCTTGAGGCTAGCGTTACTATAAGCAAGTCCGTTCGGATGGTTTGTAGGCGTAGCGTAGCTGGATAACGCATCGGACTCCGACTCCGAAGATCGCTGGTTCGAATCCAGTCGTCTACATTGCTCCTGTAAGACAGGAAATAGTTCAAGGAATATGAGACCGGTTGCCCTGTGCCGCCTGCTTTTGATCAGCGGCGGTATGGAGCAACCGGTCGAGTTTGTTTTAGAGCTTCTCTTCTCCGTTTGGTCTAACCCCATGTCCCGATATCTCTTTTCGGTCAAGACCAGAAAAATGAGAGGACAGTGTGCTCAAAGGGAATTTACTTGCTTAAGGATTTGCTTAGAGCTTTGTTCCGGTGAACGATGCGGATTTGCCCCGGTAGTCGATGGAATCTGTTAGAATAGGGGATGTAGTTTTTAAGCTTCATTTGGGAGAGACTTATGGGGATTTTCTCACCTGAGGGAAAACTGATGACTTCCCTCAACCGCTATGTCGATGTCTTTTTTCTGAATCTCTTGGCTCTGGCGGTCAGCCTGCCCATTATTACGGCCGGTGCTGCCATTACGGCCAAGTACTATGTGTCCATGAAGCTGGTTCAGGGGCACGACGTGAAGTTGATCCGGGGCTTTTTTCATTCCTTTAAGGAGAATTTCAAGCAGGCGACCATGATCTGGATCCCGAGCCTGGCCCTCTTTGCCCTTCTGACTTTTGACTTTTTCGCCGCAGGCCGCCTTTTGACGGGATTGCCCATGCGGGGTCTGCAGGCATTCAGCCTTCTGATGGCTTTTTTCCTCTTTGGCTGTCTGCTCTTTGGTTTTCCCATGCTGGCTCGCTTTGAGCTGACCAACCGCAATTGGATCAAAAATTCCTTTGCTCTGATGGGACTTCACTTTATCACCGCCTTTCTGGGCTTGATTCTCTTTGTCGCTCCCTTTCTTTTAGCCTATTTCCTTCCGCAATTTGCCGTGGTGGCCATCCTGATTCCGACTCTTTTGACGCTTTTTATCGCGGACCGCTGTGTGGTCTTCTTTCAGCCGCTGATGCCGGAGGGCTATGTGGATCCCGCGGCTCCCATTTTGGATGAATTTCCGGATGAGGACGCCAGCTTCGCTCATATGAGAGAGGAGGCGGAGATGCGCTGGCCCCCTGTGTCGGGCGTCGGCAAGGTCTATCGGGAGAAGAAACCGGAGGAGTCTGATACCGACAGGGATCAGGGTTTGGCTCGGGCGAGCGCCGGGGACGGGCGGGCGACACAGACTGCGCAAGGGCCGTCACGAGATCAGGACTTGGTCCGGGCGAGCGCCGAGGATGAGGCTGACCTGGCCAGGGCTCTGGACAGTTCCGAGGCCAGGAGGATTGCCGAAAAGGAGCGCATGTGGGCAGATCCGCACGACTTCCTCTCGTCCGAGAGATGACGGAGAACTGTCAGGAGGAAGAGATAGAGAAATGACATCAGAAGAAAAGAGACCCGGAGTAAAGGACCGGATCCCGGAGCAAGCGGATCCGGCTTCGGGTCAGCGCCTGAATAAGTTTCTGACGAATGCCGGGGTCTGCTCCAGGCGGGAGGCGGACCGTCGGATTCGCGCGGGCCAGGTCACGATCGATGGTCAGACGGCAGAGCTGGGACAGAGGGTTCTTCCGGGACAGAGGGTTGCGGTCAATGGAAGAATCATTGAGGGAAAAGAGGAGGAAATCATCCTCCTCTTTCATAAACCGAGGGGAATTGTCTGCACGGCAGAAAAGCGGGAAAAGAATAATATTGTCGATTTTATCGGATATCCCAGCCGCGTCTATCCGGTTGGCCGCCTGGATAAGGAGTCCCGGGGTCTGATTCTCATGACCAATCAAGGGGATATTGTCAATCGCATGATGAGGGCGGCCAATCGGCACGAGAAAGAGTATCAGGTGACTGTAAATCGCAGTATCAGCGAGACCTTTGTCAGGCGGATGAGAGCCGGGATCTACTTAAAGGAACTGGGGGAGACGACTCGTCCCTGTCAGATCCATCAGACCGGTGATCGGACATTCACTATAATTCTGACCCAGGGACTCAACCGTCAGATCCGCCGCATGTGCCATACCCTGGGTTATGAGGTCACAGACCTGCTGAGGGTTCGGATTATGAATCTGCGCCTGGATGGGATCCCGGAGGGAGAGTACCGGAGGATCGGCCGGAGGGAACGAGAGGAACTGAATCGACTTTTAGCCGCTTCCCCATCGACCAGCCGCTACGTCAGATCCTGATGATGATCTCTTCAATCATAGACCGGGGGAATAGACAGGAATCCAGGGGCGAGACAGAGAAGCAGAGGAGAGACATCCATGACCTTTGAGACATACCAGGAGCTAATCGATCAGATCAACTATCATATGGATCTCTATTACAATCAGGATAAAACGGAGATCTCAGACTACGAGTACGACCGGCTGATGCAGCAGCTGAAGGCGGCGGAGGCCGAGCATCCCGATTGGGTCAGGCCGGATTCACCCAGCCAGAAGATCGGAGGGACGACGAAGCGGGAGGCAGGTGTCAAGGTAGAGCACAATGTGCCTATGCTCTCCATTGAGGATGTCTTTGATTTTCAATCGGTGATCGACTGGGTCAAAAAGGTGCAGGAGATGCATCCTGACGCGATATTCTCCGTAGAGCAGAAGATAGACGGACTCTCCATGACTCTTCGCTACAGAAAGGGCAGACTGGAGCTGGCTGAGACCCGCGGAGACGGTCATATCGGAGAAGACATCACGCAGAATGCCAGGGCAATCCCCCAGGTGCCGGATAAGCTTCCGATCACGGATCCCTATCTGGAGCTGCGGGGGGAGGTCTACATGACCAGAGACAAGTTCGAGGCCTACAATGCCAGACAGGAGAAGGATGAAAAGCCCCTTGCGGCCAATCCCAGAAATCTTGCGGCAGGGACGCTTCGCCAGCTGGATCCCAGGATTACCGCCAAGCGGGGCCTGGCTCTCTTTATCTTCAATGTCCAGGACGGAGAGCCCCATTTCATGAGGAGTCAGCTGGACAACCTGGATCGCCTTTCGGCCATGGGGCTTCCCGTGACCTATCACAAGAAGGCGGACAATGCCAAAGAGGTCATCGCCGCCATTGAGGAGATCGGGAAGATGCGCGATCAGTTGGGCTATGACATCGACGGAGCGGTTGTCAAAATTGACCAGATTGCCTACCGAAAGGATTTTCCGGCCGGGGCCAAATACTCCGCGGGACACATCGCCTATAAGTATCCCCCGGAGGAGAGAGTGGTAGAGATGGACCAGATCCTGGTCGATGTGGGGAGAACAGGGAAGCTGACCTTTACGGGACAATTTCATGACGAGGAGACGGGCGGCCCCGCCCGACTCTGCGGAACATCCGTCTCCAGGGCGACTCTGCACAATCAGGACTATATCCGACAGATGAAAATCGGGATTGGCGGCCATTACAAACTCTTCAAGTCCGGAGAGATCATTCCGAAGCTGAACGGCTGTGTGAAGGAGCCAAAAGCTGTCTTTAAGGCTCCTCAGTTCTGCCCTGTCTGCGGAGAGGAGCTGGAGCAGGAAGAGGGAACGGCGGATATTCGCTGTGTCAATCCCTCCTGTCCGGCTCAGATTTCACGGACCATCGCGTATTTCGCGGGAAGATCCTGCATGGATATCGCCGGCCTGGGACAAACGCTGGTTGACGCCCTCTGCCAGGAGAAGATCACGGGAAGCGAGACTTTCTACCTGACCTCCTATGTGGATATCTATCGCCTGAGAGAGCACAGGGACAGCCTGATCAGCCGGGGAATCCTGGGAAAAGAGAAGAATACGGATAAGATCCTGGCAGCCATTGAGGACTCCAAATCCCAGAATCCGACCCGTCTTCTGGCAGGCCTCGGGATCCGCAATGTCGGCCTTTCGACTGCCGCGGCTTTAATGGCCGTCTATCCTGATTTGATGGATCTGATGCATGCCGGACTTGAAGACCTGCAGGGGATTCCCGATATCGGAGAGAAGACCGCGGCGGATATTGTGCATTTTTTCGCTCACGAAGATAAGCGGCGGATGATGGCTGACTTCAAAGCTCTGGGGCTGACCATGCGAATGCCGGAGGAGGAGAAAACAGAGGCTCTGGCAGGTCTGACCATTGTTGTCACAGGAAAGCTTCCAGGTCTGGAAAGATCGGAAGCCAAGGCTTTAATTGAGAAGAACGGGGGCAAGTGTACCGGCTCCGTCTCAGGGAAAACAGACTATTTGCTCGCGGGTGAGGCCGCGGGATCCAAGCTGGACAAGGCCAAAAGCCTGGGGATTCCTGTGATTGACGAGGAAGGGCTTCGCGCTCTTATTGAGGGGAAGTGATTTCTCCCGCCGGTCAATAGAGGGGAAGATTTCCCTGATTCTATAAGAGAGCGCTAACGAAAGGATTCATCTATGCCCATTCGCACACAGAATGATCTCCCCGCCAAGAGGCGGCTGGAGCGTGAGAATATTTTCGTGGTCGATGAGGACCGGGCCCTGCACCAGGATATCCGTCCCATTGAGATCTGTATTCTGAACCTGATGCCGCTCAAGGAGGATACGGAACTGGATATCCTGCGCAGTATGTCCAATACTCCCCTGCAGGTCAACGTGACCTTTTTGACAACGGCCAGCCACAGGGCCAGCCATGTCTCCAGGTCCCATTTAAATAACTTCTACCTGCATTTTGACGACATCAAAGAAGAGAATTTCGACGGCTTTCTCATCACCGGAGCGCCTGTGGAGATGAAGGCCTTTGAGAATGTGGATTACTGGAAAGAGCTCTGTGCGATTATGGAGTGGACCAAGACACATGTGACATCCACCCTTCATGTCTGCTGGGGGGCCCAGGCCGGAGTCTACTATCACTACGGGATCAAAAAGTACGAACTGTCCGAGAAGCTGTCCGGCGTCTATCCCCAGCGCGTAGAAAACCGCAAGATCCCGCTGGTTCGAGGATTTGACGATTTCTTCATGGCTCCGGTATCCCGCTGGACGGAGTGTCATTCTGATGAGATCCGCGCCTGTAAGGATCTGGTGGTTGTGTCTGATTCTCCGGAGGCCGGTATCCTGCTCTGCATGACCAATGACGGCAAGCAGATTTTCGACTTCGGTCATTTGGAGTATGACCGCATGACGCTGGACAGGGAGTATAAGCGGGATCTCAAAAAGGGGATGCGTCCGCAGATCCCCGTCAACTACTATCCGGCTGACGACCCGACCAAACGACCGCTTCTGCAGTGGCGCAGTCATGCCAATGCCCTCTATAGCAACTGGCTCAACTATTATGTCTATCAGATGACTCCCTATAATTTTATTGACGCCAACCGGGTCATCGTCCAGACATCGCAGGCACTTACAGACCTGATCAAGGAGGAATGAGAGCATGTCACTTCGCATGGTAATCGGCGGCGCCGGAAGCGGGAAATCAACCTACCTGTTCGATCAGATTCTGCGCCGGGCCAAAGAAGAGCCTAAGCGCCACTTTATTGTGATCGTGCCGGAGCAGTTTACCATGTCGACACAGAGGGAGCTGGTCGCCAGATCCTCCCGAAAGATCATCATGAATGTAGACGTGCTCTCCTTTAACCGTCTGGCTTACCGGGTCTTTGAAGAGACGGGAACCAAGCTTAACGATGTGCTTGAGGACACGGGCAAGAACCTGCTTTTGCGCAGGGTGGCCCAGGAGCATGAAAAGGAACTGACTGTTCTGAGGGGAAATGTTCGAAGGCCCGGTTATATTGACGAGATCAAATCCCTGCTGACCGAAATGGCCCAGTACGGGATCGGTCCAAAAGAGTTCGCGGATCTGGCGGAACTGACAGATATGGGAGGCTCCTTTCGCAGGAAAGCGGAGGATTTGTCCGTGATTTACCGGGCCTTCCGAGAGGCAATCGAGGGCCGCTATATCACGGCGGAGGAGGTGTTGGAACGCCTGGCGCAGCTGATGGATCAGTCAGCTTTGATCAAGGATGCTGTGATTGCCCTCGACGGCTTTACCGGTTTTACCCCGATCCAGAAGCAGGTCCTGGCACAGATGATGCGGCTGGCATCTTCGATTTATGTGACCTTGACCATGGATCCCGGGGAGCGGATTACGGGTTCTCATCTGGACTATGAGCTCTTTGCCATGACCAAGGAGATGGGAGAGGGCTTAGTGCGCCTGGCGGGGGAAAACCGCTGTCTTATTGAGGAACCGGTCTGTCTGACAGGAAATCCGCGTTTTGCCTCCGCCCCCATGCTGGCTCATTTGGAGGCCAATTTATTTCGCCCAAAGAGCAGACCTTACGGGAAAGAGCTGCCGGGATCAGACGGAAAAGAGACTGCGGGCCGCGTACAGTCAGATGAAAAAGAGACTGCAAGCCGCGCGCAAGGGGAGTCAGATCCGAAAATGAGGCAGATTCGCCTGGGGCGCGCGGCCAGCTTTCGGGATGAGCTGGCATTTGCAGGAGAGGAGATCAGGAAAAAGATTCGTGATCAGGGCGGTCGCTATCGAGACTTCGCCATTGTCTGCGCGAATCTGTCCGATTACGCGGATTATGCCGGGCAGATCTTCGATAAGATGGATTTGCCCTACTACCTGGACCAGGAGCAGGACATTCTCTTTCATCCCCTGGTGGAATTTATTCTGTCCTCTCTGTCTCTTCTCACGGAGGATTTCAGCGAGGAGAGCTTGATGCAGCAGCTGCGCAGCGGCCTGGCAGGAATCGATCCGTCTGACGCGGACCTGCTGGAACGTTATATTCACGCCAGGCGTATCCGCGGCTTTGCCCGTTACCGTCGTCCCTTCAGCGGCAGAGTCAGGAATTTCAGCCAGGAGCAGATGCTTCGCGTCGAGCAGCTGCGCAAGGGCATTGTCGCGGACATCAGTGATTTTCGTCAGTCCATGTGCGCGGAAAACGCTGTGACCAGGGATCGGGCTCTCGCAATTTATGCCTATCTGCAGGCGCATGAGGTGGAGGAAAAACTGGAGGCCAGGGCAAATGCCTGCCGCGCCGAAGGCGATGAAATAGCTGCCTCAATTCACAGCAGAGTCTTTGGACTGGTGATGGAGACCTTGGAGAAGATGTCTGATCTTCTGGGAGAGGAGAAGATGTCTCTCAGCGATTTCGCCCAGCTCCTGGAGGCGGGACTCAGGGCCATTTCCGTGGGAACCGTTCCTCCCAGCTTCGATTCCGTTGTGATCGGGGATCTGGAGCGAACCCGTCTGGAGCACATCAAGACCCTCTATGTCCTGGGGGCTTCTGACGCCGCAATTCCCAGGTCGGCCGAATCAAGCGGCCTTTTCTCTCAGGCAGAGAGGGAGAAGCTCAGGGAAAAGCAGATTGATCTGGCGCCCGGTGACCGGGAGCGGGCATTTATGCAGAGATTCTACCTCTACCTGGCTCTGACCAAGCCCTCTGAGCAGCTGGTCGTCAGCTATGCCCGCTTAAGCAGTGACGGCAGCGCCCTGCGGGAGTCCTATCTCATCGGTCTGATCTGCAGGCTCTTTCCGGGGCTTGGGGTGGAGAATTTAGAGGGGAGAGCTGATCTGCAGCGGTTGGTGACAGCCCCGGCGGCTCTGGACTATCTGCCGGATGCCCTTCGAAGCCTGTCTGAGAAAGAGGCCTCGCGGGAGGAGGGACAACTGGCCTGCGCAATCTATGAGGTGCTGAAGGAGGACAAAAATTTCACTGACAGGGCAGAGGAGCTCTTTGAGACCGCTTTCTCTGAGCAGGGACAGGACAGGCTCTCTGAGCGCCTGATCAAGCGTGTGAGCGGGGACCTGATTCAGGGCTCCGTCAGTCGCCTGGAGCAGTTTTGCAGGTGCGCCTACGCGTACTATCTGCGCTATGGTCTCCTCCTGCAGGAGGAGGAGGAGCCGGAGATTGATTTTTTGGATATGGGAAACCTCCATCATCAGACCCTTGAGTTCTTCTCCAAGCGCATGAAGGAGAGGAAGCTGTCCTGGAAGGAGATCTCGGATTCTGACGCGGAGGCGCTTTTAGAGGAGGCCTTTCGAAATGCCGTAGGGCAGATGGAGAGGGCTGAGCTTTTAGAGAACAGGCGGCAGGCGCAGGTGATCCGGCGGATGAAATCTGTCCTGCGCTGCAGCATTTGGGCACTGAGAGAGCAGGTGACACGCGGTGACTTTGTGCCGGAGGAATTTGAGATGTCCTTCGGTCCAAAGGACCAGCTGTCTTCTATGCGCTTTCAGCTGGGAGAAAGAGAGAAGCTGCAGCTTAGCGGCAAGATTGACCGGGTAGACTGCATGCGGACGCCGGAGGGGATCTATGTCAAGGTAATGGATTATAAGTCCGGCAATCAGAAGCTGGATCTGACCCGCCTCTACCATGGCCTGCAGATCCAGCTGGTGCTCTACATGTCGGCGGCCCTGGAGAAACTGGGGAGGGGGGAAAAGAAAGCCCATCCGGCCGGCCTTTTCTATTTCCACATTGACGAGCCCTGGGTCAAGAGCAGGGAGGGAGCGGGCCCGGAGGAGATCCAAGAAGACATCCTTGACGAGCTCAAGCTTCGCGGGATCTACAACCGGGAGGATCTGATCGTCAACGCGCTCGATGAAAAGCTGGCCGCAGAGGGGGCGGGAGCTTCCCATGTGATCAGCGCCAGGCGAAATAAGGACGGTAAGCTGTCAGCCGGTGAGGATGCCTTGTCAGAAGAAGATATCAGACTGCTGGGCAGTTTCGTCCACGATAAAATCGAACAGATCGGCCGCGATATCTTAGAGGGAAAAATTGAGAAAAATCCCTATAAACTGGGTAAGGAGAATGGATGTCAGCACTGCGCGTTCAGGGCCGTCTGTGGGTTTGAGGACGGTTTGAAGGGCATGCGCTTTCATCACATGGCCAATTACAAAGGCAGTCAGGCTCTGGACTTGATTCGGGAAAAGATGGAAAAAGAGCCGGGGAATGAGACAGATAAAGAGCTTCCGGGATTGGATGAAGCCGCTAAAGACCGGTCTTAGCAGAGA
>ERZ773083.2231-NODE-2231-length-12253-cov-2.619200_pt1 | contig 12253 bp, 8 predicted proteins | sample MGYA00511465_ERZ773083 | MGnify/ENA primary metagenome ERZ773083 (study PRJEB29015, sample SAMEA2738001) | human oral metagenome | biome: human oral; feature: human-associated habitat; material: dental | place: China | collected 2060 ... | reverse complement strand
GAGTGTGTGGCCGGGCTCTACAGGGCGGACATTCTTATCTATTTAGGAAAGCTCTCTGTCTTTATTCTGGTGGCTCTGGCCATTGGAATCTGGATGCATAAGCCCACCGCCAGGCTCCTTCACTTTATGGAGGCGCGGATGGACGATACGGAGTTGATGTAAGGGACATATGACTTGAAGTGGTGCAGGGACATATCGTTTGAAGCGGAGAATGGATCATGAAGGACTACGAGAAATTCTATTATGAATATATCAGCGAGCTCAGGGACAAGCACGAGGCGAATGTCAGCAGGATCCGACTGGGCATTCGGATCAATCTGATCCTGCCGCTGGCCTTTTTGATCCTGAGCTTTACGATCGGAGGTTCCCGATTTATCTTTTTGATGCTCTGGATTGTCAGCCTTTTCGGGATCGCCGCCTATTTGATTTTCGTGGAATACACGGATTTTGAGCTCCAGCAGAAGCTGATTGATCTGGAGGACAGAGAGGACGAGGAGCCTGAGTCCCTGATCGAAGGGAAATACCTGGAGCCCCATTTGGAGTCTCTGCAGGAGAAGGTTGGATATATTGCGGAGGCCAAAAACAGAAAGATGGAGCAGCTCGTTGAAGTTAAAAATAAAGCGATCGGGCGAAAAGGGAAAAAGACCGCCGAGAGGGAGCAGGAGAAAGAGGAAGAGGAAGAGGAAGAGGTCTTGCTTACGGTGGATGAAGTAATATCTTCCAGGGAAGATCAGAAGAATTCCTTGCGGGAAAAGTCCGGAGCGGCGGAAGAAAAAGACGGCGGGGCGAAGGGACAGAAGAACGGGCAGACGAAAGAGAAGGCTCCGACAAAGGAGGAATCCCATGCGTAATGTGTTCAAGGTTTTTCGCAGGGACGCAAAGCGGATCTGGACCAACGTGGTTGCTCTGGTGGTAATCATGGGCCTGGCTGTGATCCCCTCCCTCTATGCCTGGTTTAATATCCTGTCAAACTGGGATCCTTACGGGTCCGCCTCGACCAGAAACTTAGAGGTTGCCGTGGCGACGGAGGATCAGGGGGCGGATCTGGACGGGGCAAGGCTCAACATTGGCGATATTGTGATCGACAAGCTAAAGAGCAACCAGTCCATCGGCTGGGTCTTTGTAGACAAGGCCGAGACGGCCAGGGAGGGAGTGACCAGCGGTCAGTATTATGCGGCTTTAGTCATTGACAGAGACTTCTCGACGAATATGCTCTCTTTCATCGGAGGTCAGCTCAATCACCCTCAGATATACTACTACGAGAATGAGAAGAAAAATGCCATCGCCCCTAAAATTACCGGAAAGGTCAAGACGACGGTGCAGGAGGAGGTCAACAAGGCCTTTGTCAGCTCTCTGGCTCAGGGTCTGCTCTCCGCCGGAAAGTATATCTCCAATACGGACGGGAAGACTCCTCTGACGGATGCGGCTTTAGAACATCTCAAGCAGATGGATTCGGATATGACGACCAGTATCGGCGTCATCAACGCGTATATTTCTCTGGCGGATTCGGCGGATCAGGTAAAGAAGGCAAGTGAGGCGCTCTCTAAAGAGCTGCAGCGGATCAGCGGGGACTCCAGGAGCAAATTGAGCGCGGCAAAGGAGCGGGCTGAGAGTCAGCAATCTCAGTCGTCCGGCAGTTCTCAGGCAGGACAAAAGACGGTTGACTATATCGAGTCGCAGCTTGCCGGAGTCTCTGATTACCTTGAGACCCTGCAGAATCAGCTCGCGGACGGCCAGGAGCTGGCGGAGCCCAAAATCAATCAGCTGGAGACGCTTTTAGACGGCCTGCACAGCCAGATCAACGGGGCTCTCTCAGCGGTTCATCTGCCTGCCCGACTTCAGGCCAGACTGGACACCTTCAACCAGCGATATCAGACCCTGAGGGACCGGCTGGAGGGCATGAAGGCGGCGGCAAGAAGCGGCCAGTCCACCCTGACTTTGTCTAAACAGGCGGCGGATGACTGCGGGCAGCTGCTTTCATCCAGTCGGGAGATCCTTGAGGATTACCAGAGTCAGGTCAAGCCAAAGATCTCAGCCTCCATGGATTCGATCAGAAATTCCATGGCGGAGGCGGGCAGACTCTTAAGCGATGCCGGCGCGAATATTGACGCTGTGAATAAGATCCTCGCGTCTTATCCGGATTTATCCGGGGCGGCCAAAGGAGATCTGATTACAGCGAGAGATCATCTGTCCCAGATGCAGGGAAAGCTTCGCGACCTGATTAACCAGGTCTCTGAGCTGCGTTCTTCTGATCAGTACAGCATGCTGATCAAGCTGATTGAGTCTGATCCGGATCTGGTTGCGGATTTCATTTCTTCCCCGGTGGGACTGAAAAGTGAATCCGCCTATCCCATTGCAAATAACGGTTCGGCGATGGCGGCCTTCTATGTCATTCTGGCCATTTGGGTCGGGGCCCTGATTCAGGTGGCGATTCTTCGCCCCCGCCAGAAGCATCCGGGGGAGATCCCGGGTGTTAAGCCAAGGCACGAGTTCTGGGGTCGCTATCTGATTTTCTTTCTCCTGGGGCAGGTACAGACCCTGATCATTGTCCTTGGGACCCTCTTTTACGTGAGGATTCAGGCTCAGTCCCGCCTTCTCTTCTGGCTGGCGGCGGCAGTAGCCAGTCTGGTATTTACCCTTCTTCTCTATGCCCTGACCTATGCTTTCGGGGCAGTCGGAGAGGCCGTCGGCGTTGTGATCATGGTCGTCCAGGTGGCAGGGAGCGGAGGAACCTTTCCCATTGAGGTTCTGCCGCGGATCTATAAGATTCTCTACCCCTTCATGCCCTTCCGCTATGGAATCAATGCCCTGCGGGAGTGCGTCGGAGGCTTCTATTCCAATGCCTATGCCATCGACCTGCTGCACCTGCTTGGTTTTGTGCCTCCGGCTCTTGTCATAGGTCTTGGGATCAGCAGGGTCATTGGAGGTCTGACCCATAAGATCGAGGCGTCCAAGGCGGGATCCGACCTGTGGGCATAGGGGTTAAAAGAGCGAGTCTGTCAGAGGCGGATTGCGGGGGCAAATCGCAGGAAGTGTCGGGCAGCAGGATTTGAGAACTGCCGGGAAGTCGGGCCTGTAAATTGTTAGAAATCGAATTTAAATGACTTTGCGGCAAGGAAAACGTAAGATAGACACAGGAGGTTCGCTTTTTGTACGCTCTGACAGGAGAGGACCTGTGTGTGAAACCGCGTGAGTATTTTTACAAATGATCAGGAGGATACTATGAATTTCTTAGAACTGGCAGAGAAGCGTTATTCCTGCAAGCAATATAGCGACAGGCCCGTCGAGGCGGATAAGCTGCAGGCTGTTCTTGAGGCCGGGCGGCTTGCGCCGACGGCCAAGAATCTGCAGGAGCAGCGTGTATATGTGCTCCAGTCTGATGAGGCTCTGGACAAATTTGATCAGCTGACACCCTGCCGTTATGGGGCGAAAACAGCCCTGATGGTCACCTACGATAAGAAAAATGTCTTCACCTATCCGGGAGAGAAGCGCGATTCGGGGGTCGAGGATGCCAGCATTATCGCGACGCATATGATCCTGGAGGCGACAGAGCAGGGACTGGACTCCTGCTGGATTAACTTCTTTGATCCCGATCGGGCAAAAGAGCTCTATGATCTTCCGGAAGAGGAGGAGGTTCTGATGCTGATGGATCTGGGCTATGCCGCGGATGGGGCGGGGCCCCTGCCTAACCATAGCAGCCGCAAGGACTTAAGCGAGACCGTATCCTATCTGTGACCTGATCTTTTGGTGCAGGGATCAGAGCTCAGTGCAGGGATCCGAGCCTTGCACAGGGATCAGAACTCTATGCGGGGATCAGAGAGAGCAGAGAATGTATTTCATTTTTTGAGCATTAAAGGAAGAACATGACTGATATAAGAGGAAAGCTGATCGGGGTGGGCGTGGGTCCCGGCGATCCGGAACTGATGACCCTAAAGGCAGTCCGCATGATTCAGGAGGCGGATCGCGTTATTCTCCCCCAGAGGGAGGCTAAGGAGGCGCGGGCCTACAAGATCGCGCTGGGGGCGGTACCTGCTCTGGCCGGCAAATGCCTGCTTGGCCTTGACTTTCCCATGACCCGGGATAAGGATCTGCGGGATCGGCAGATTCAGGCCAACTATGAGTCCCTGCGCTCCTATCTGAAAGCGGGAGAGAAGCTGGTTTTTTTGACCATTGGAGACCCCTGTATCTATTCCACCTTCTGTTACCTCAAGCTTTATGCCGAGGAGGAGGGGTATCAAACGAGTCTGGTCAATGGGATTCCCTCTTTTGTGGCGGCTGCGGCCCGCTTAAATATTCCCCTCTGCCTGGATGATGAGGAGGTCCATCTGCTCAATGGAAAGAGTCATCTTGCAGAGGGACTGGCTCTGCCCGGCAGCAAGATTGTGATGAAGGCCGGGCCCTGTTCGGAGAAGCTGGCTGAGGCTGTCGACAAGCTGCCCGGCGCCAGGGTATACGCGGTCAAAGACTGCGGACTTTCCGGCGAGGAGGTCTTCGAAGATATTCACGAGCTGCCCGGGGACTACATGCTGACGGTGATTGTCAAGGAATAAGGATCATCGCCATTCTCCAGCATTTTTTCATATTATTTTCCATATAAATCACATGTGATTCCCATATGAATCTCTTTTTGTGCCAATACGCCGAGCAGACGTATGATTACGGCAAACAGTCGTTTATTCACATCGAACACTTGCGCTGACTTTGTTTTGCAAGTAAAATATAGATCAAAGTTAGTCGATACTAACATTTTGATGGTATCGATAAAGACTGAGCTGATTTCCAGTTGATCAGAGGGGAGGATTGTGTCTGCCTTCGGTCTGCCGGAGAGAAAGGGATTCGTATGATTTACAAAAAACTAAAGACGTATGCGCCGGAGAGGATGGGCTTTGTCTATGTCGGCATACTGATGGCACTGCTTGCCGCGGGACTCTCTGTTGCCAGCTATTATTATCTCTATCGCTTTCTGCGAAAAGTAATTGTTGATGTCGATATGACCGGAGCGGTTCCCCTGGCCATGGATGTCGTGATTTTTTTAATTGCGAATGCCCTGGTCTATTTTCTGGCCCTTTGGTCTACGCATATACTGGCCTTTCGACTGGAGACAAATCTGAAGAAGCAGGGACTTCGGCATCTGATGAACGCTTCCTTCAGCTTTTATGACAAGAATGAATCCGGGCGCGTCCGCAAGATTATGGATGACAACACGGCGCTGACCCACTCCAGTGTGGCGCATCTGATCCCGGATTTGACCACCGCTGTGTTCGCTCCCCTGCTCGGAATTGCCCTGGCCTTTTATGTGGACTGGCGGATGGGATTGCTATTTACCGCCAGCTTTCTGTCGGGGATACTCTTCATCCGTAAGATGATGGGAGACCAGAACTTCATGAATCAGTATATGGCGGCGTCCGATAAGATGAATTCCGGCGCTGTGGAGTATGTGCGGGGGATTCATGTACTGAAGATCTTTAAGACCAGTCTGCAGTCGCTGAAGGAATTCTATCGATCTGTGACAGAGTACGCGGACCTGGCTCTGAAGTACAGTATGAGCTGCCGGAGCTGGTATGTCTTCTTTCAGGTCTTCTATAACGCGGTCTTTCTTGTCGCGCTGTTCTTTGGCTATGGGAGCGGGGATGACCCGAGGGTCCAGCTCTGTAAGTTTTTATTTTATGCCTTGTTCAATGGCATCCTCTATATGGCCCTGAATAAGGTGATGTATGTGGGCATGTATACCTATCAGGCCAGTGCCTGTATTGAAAAAATCGAAAAGCTTTTTTCCGAGATGGATGAGAAAAAGCTTTCGACCGGTCAGCGCGAGACGATGGAGGGAAGCTCGATAGAGTTTCAGGATGTGACCTTTGGCTATGAGGATCAGAAGGTGATAAAGCATTTTTCCCTCAAGCTGGAGGAGGGCAAGACTTATGCGCTGGTAGGCGCTTCAGGCTCCGGGAAATCAACGCTGGCAAAGCTCATTTCTGGTTTCTATCAGCTGGATGACGGCCATATCTTAATCGACGGGCATGATCTCAGTGAATACACGGAGGGCGCCCTGGCGCAAAACATCGCAAACGTCTTTCAGGACGTGAAGCTGTTCAAGAAGAGCATTTATGAAAATGTGCGGATGGGGCGGCCTGACAGCAGCCGACAGGAGGTGATGGAGGCCCTCCACCTGGCCCAGTGCGATGAGATCTTAAACAAGCTGGAAAAGGGAGAGGATACCCTGATTGGCGCCAGGGGGGTCCATCTGTCCGGCGGAGAGGTGCAGCGCATTGCCATCGCCCGGGCGATTTTAAAGGATGCAAAGATCATTATTTTAGATGAAGCCTCCGCCGCGGCGGATCCGGAAAATGAGTACGAGCTGCAGCTGGCCTTTGCAAATCTCATGAAGAAAAAGACGGTTATCATGATCGCGCACAGACTCAGCTCTATTACAGGTGTGGACGAGATCCTTGTCATTGACGATGGGAAGCTGGTGGAGAGAGGAAGCCATAGTGAGTTGATGGCACATAACTCCGTCTATCAAAAGCTGCAGGAAGACTTTATGCAGGCGAATGAATGGAGGGTGCGCGAATGAAGACGATATTGAAACGAAATTTTGGCTTGACAGACAGTGGTATCCGCATGGTGCGCCGCGCTGCCCTGGCTTCCTTCTTTGTAAACGCGGGCTATATGGCCCTGATGCTGATCGCCATGTACTATGGGGACAATGTGCTCAAGGGCGTTATCAGGCCCGCCTGGTACTATCTGGCTATCATCGCGGTCACACTGGCGGTGCTGTACATTCTCATTGACCGCGAATATGTGCTGACCTTTAACGGTACCTACCAGGAAGCCACCAATCTGCGGTTAGAGATTGCGGATCAAATCAAAAAGCTGCCTCTGTCCTATTTCTCAAGGCATGATCTGAGCGATCTGGCTCAGACTATCATGCAGGATGTGACGGATCTGGAACACGCTATGAGTCACTCCATTCCGCGCTGCATCGCCTATGTTTTTTTCCTGACCGTAATGGCAGTGCTCCTTTTGGTATCCAATCCGCTCCTGGGCCTGGCCGCTTTGATTCCGCTTGCGGTGGGACTCGTACTCATGCTCTTGTCGCAAAGGGCGCAGAAGCGATGGACAGAGAAATACTTCTGGAAAATGCGCGAGACAACAGAGGCATTCCAGGAGGCGATCGAGCTGCAGCGGGAAATCAAGAGCTGTCGCTATGAGGACAAAAATTACCAGGAGGTATCGGCTTCTTTAGACGCCGCCGAGCGGCTGCGGGTGCGGACAGAGCTTATGCAGTCCATGCCCATCCTCCTGTCTACAGCTGTCATGAAGCTGAGCATCGGATTTGTCGCGGCAGTCTCCGCGGCGCTCCTGCGGATCAACGCTGTCCAGATGATTTATGTGATCGGATTTTTACTGGTTTCCATGCGTCTGACGGACGCGGTAGGAGTCATGGAGGACTTTTTCGCCGAGTTCTTTTATCTGAACGCCAGAGTCAAGCGGATAGGAGAACTCAGAAACACGCCGACGCAGCAGGGGAAAAAACTGGAGCTGGAGCATTTTGATATTGAACTAAAAGATGTGCGCTTTGCCTATAACGATGAAACAAAGGTGATCAATGGCGTGAGCTTTGTGGCAAAGCAGGATCAGGTTACGGCGATTGTAGGGCCGTCCGGATGCGGCAAGTCAACGATTTTGCGCCTGATCTCACGGCTCTACGATTATGATGGCGGAAGTATCAGGATCGACGGCCATGACATTCAGGAGGTATCCACAGACGCGCTCTTTGATAAGGTCTCCTTCGTCTTTCAGGATGTGATCCTCTTCAACAGCTCTGTACTGGACAATATCCGTATGGGCCGTTTGGACGCGACGGATGAGGAGGTGCGGCAGGCGGCCAGGCTCGCGAACTGCGAGGATTTTATCCTCAGCCTGCCCGAAGGATATGACACCCTCATCGGGGAAAACGGCAGCAAGCTCTCAGGCGGAGAGCGACAGAGGATCTCGATTGCCCGCGCGCTCTTGAAAAACGCGCCGATACTGCTGCTGGATGAGATCAGCGCAAGTCTGGATGTGGAAAACGAGCGGAAGATCCAGGAGGCTTTAAACCGGCTGATTACCGATAAGACCGTCATCATCGTGTCTCATCGGCTCAAATCCATCGAAAAGGCGGATCAGATCGTGGTGATGGACGCCGGAAGGGTGGAGGCGGCGGGTACGCACGACGAGCTTATGAAGAAATCGCCGCTCTACCAGAGGCTGATTGAAAAATCCAGTCTGACAGAGAAATTTACATACTGAACAGAGAAATTTACATACGAAGGAGAATGCGGAGAAGGGGATCTTTGCGGGCAGCCTGGCAGCGCGCGAAAAGATCCCCAAAAGGTTTTTCGGATGTAGATAAAAAAGGACGAAGAGGCCTGCCGGATTCCTGTGGATTTATAACATCTCTAGATTCCTGCGGCAATTTCGTCGATTTCGGTCAGCTCCGCGGGGGAGAAGTCCAGGCGCGCGAGAGCGTCTACATTCTCTTTGATCTGCGCGGGACTGGAGGCTCCGATGATGACAGAGGAGACCTGGGGAAGACGCAGGTCCCAGGCAAGAGCCATCTGAGCCAGAGACTGCCCGCGGTCCCTGGCGATCTCCTGCAGGCGACGGGCAGCAGACAGCTTATTCTCGGTCAGATCCTCTCTCTTGAGATAGCGGCCATCGTGGGCGATCCGGCTGTCGGAAGGAATGCCGTCTAAATAGCGGTCGGACAGCAGGCCCTGGGCCAGAGGAGAGAAGGCGATGATGCCAATGCCGTCCTCGTCGGCCTGTCCGGGCAAATCCATGCGCTCAATCTTGCGGTCGAAGATGGAGTAGCGGGACTGGTTGACAATCAGGGGCAGATGGATCTTCCTGGCGTATCTGACAGCTGCTCTTGTCTGCTCGGCATTGTAGTTGGAAATACCGGCGTAAATTGCCTTGCCCGCGTCCACAACTGACTTGAGGGCGTCCAGGGTCTCCGCCAGGGGGGTGTTGGGATCGGGACGATGGTGATAGAAAATGTCCACATAATCGAGCCCCAGACGGTTCAGGGACTGGTCGGCACTGGCGATCAGATACTTGCGGCTGCCCCAGTTGCCGTAAGGGCCGGGCCACATATCATATCCGGCCTTGGAGCTGATGACGAGCTCATCCCGATAGGGCTTGAAATCCTCTGCCAGGAACTTGCCGGCATTTTTCTCGGCGCGTCCGTACTGGGGGCCATAGTTGTTGGCCAGATCAAATTGGCTGATTCCAAGATCAAAGGCAGTTCGCATCATGGCCCGCATGTTATCAGGGTTGTCGTTCTCTCCGAAGTTATGCCAGAAGCCAAGGGAGATGGCGGGAAAGAGAAGACCGCTTGCGCCGGCCCTGCGGTATAGCATCTTTTCATAGCGGTTATCCGCTGCCTGATAGGTGTGTGACATATGTTTCCTCCTGTCTTTTTCTGCTTTGACCCTTCTATTATAGAGCAGATGAGGGACTCTGGTATGCGGCCGGGGCAAATGGAATCGGCGACAGTTTCTGTTTATCAGCCGGATCTGCCCTCCAGCCGATGCAGAATCCCGGGCTGCTGCAGCAGATAGTAGATGGTTATAGAGGCGGAGATAATGGCCCAGGAGATGGGCATACAGGAAAAGAGCTGTCTGACGCTGCCTCCGGGGACGATGACAAGGAGCCAGATCGCGCGAAAGCCGCAGATACCGAGCAGATTGATCAGGGTGGTGATCAGCACCTTATTTTCCGCCCGCAGAATGGATCCGAGGACCTCAGAGAAGGCATAGATGGCATAGAAGGGGGCGATGCAGCGGCAAATGTCCTCCGCCAGGCGAATCACCTCCGCGTCTCTGGTAAAGAGGAGCATGAGAGAGGGAGTAAAGATCAATAGAAGACCGGTGAGAACCAGGGCAAAGGCCAGTTCGATGAGGAGAACATTTCTGCTCGCCTTTTTGATTCGATCTGGCTTTGCCGCTCCGAAATTCTGCCCGATAAAAGTAGTGATGGAGGCAGAAAAGGACGCGTCGATCATCCACCAGATGGCATCCAGACGGGCATAAGCTGTCCAGGCCGCCATGGCATTTACTCCCTTCTGGTTGAGAGAGGCCTGCAGAATCATGTTGGAAATGGTGAACATGCTGCCGGCAATGGCCGTGGGAAGACCGATGCGGAGGATTCTGGCCAGAGTTTGCGGATTCAGATGAAGTCGCCTGAGAGAAAGTCTGAGTCCGGGTGTTTTTCGGATCAGAAGCCAGCTGACCAGAAGGGCGGAAATGCCCTGTGAGATATCAGTCGCGATGCCGACGCCCAAAACGCCCATGTGCAGGAAGGCGACAAAGAAGAGGTCAAGGATAATGTTGATGGCAGTGGCGGCGATCAGAATATAGAGGGGGCGGCGGGAGTCGCCGATGGCCCGCAGGATTCCGGCGCCCATATTGTAGGTCAGGGTAAAGATCAGTCCGACCATGAGGGTTCGGACATAGAGAGCGGAGACCTCCATCAGATTCTCCGGCGTCTGTAAAAGACGCAGGAAGGGATCGGTTAAAAAGAGCATAATGATACCCAGAAAAAGACCCGCCAATATGGAAAAAGCATAGGCGGTGTGCAGGGCATCATCTACTTTATCGGTCTCTGCGGCTCCAAAATGCTGGGAGATGACAACAGTAGCTCCGGTTGCCAGATTTATGAAGAAGGTGAACAGAAAGAGGGTGATCATGCCGGAGGAACCGCCGACAGCGGCCAGAGCCTCTGTCCCGGCGAATTGTCCGACCACGGACGCGTCGACGGTGTTATAGAGCTGCTGAAAGAAAGCCCCGATGACAAGGGGGAGAAAGAAGGTCAGAATCTGGCGGTTGATGGGACCCTGGGTCAGGTTTTTCTGGATAGATTTTGTTGGCTTTTGATGGGTCATAGTCTTCACTTTATTTCTTCTGTCAAATCTTCTGCGGCTATAGAGCGCCGGGACCCGCACTGAGGTCTTGCGGTGGAGAGTAATCTTAATTGTAATTGGGACAGGGGGATTTCTCAAGCGAACCGGCAGCTGAATGATGAGAAGCGCGGGACTGCTGCATGTCAGCAGCTGAATTATGGGGGTGAGACTGCAGCTTGTCAGTAAGTGCCTGTTAGCTGCCTATCAGCAGGGAAGAGAGCAATAAAAATTGCTTGCAATTAAAAAGGAGATCAAATATAATGCTTTCCAGTAACAATTCCTAGTTACAGTAGATTTATGGGAAGTTCACCTTGCGTGTGGACAGAAAGGAATGCGATATGGATAAGTATTTATGTGAGCCCTGTGGTTATATCTATGATCCCGAGGTCGGTGATCCCGATGGCGGCATTGCTCCGGGAACCGCCTTTGAAGATATCCCCGATGACTGGGTTTGCCCTGTTTGCGGCGCGTCAAAGGATGCTTTTGTTGTAGCTGATTAATCGGACATTTGATGGATGCGGATGAAGTGGGATAGAAATCCCATCGAATCTGAAGATCTCAGGGGCTGTGAAGAAATGAGAGAGTCATTTCTTCACGGCCCCTTATCTGTGGTTTTAAACACTTGCGGAAGTGGATTCCATTTTTTATTGTACCTTTGTACCCGGACGGAAGCTGGAAGAGTTGATCGTTTTGAGAGCAGAAAATAGCGTTTGCAGGGAATCCTGCAAAATATCAAAAAGAGAGAAAAAGAGCTCTTTTCTTTGTTGAGCCTGTCTCTTGTACAGGGATGATACAAGGGCTATTCTTGCCTTACCTCTCGTGACAGATTGTGATTGATCGGATCTGCCGATCCACAATGGGAGGAAATATGAAGAATAGCATTTGTAGAAGGAGACGGACGCGAGTGGTCTGTCTGGTTTTGTTGCTGGCGGTATTGGGGACGATTCTGCCTCTTCCGCTGCGAGGAGCGGGAAGGCGGTTTGGGCGGGTATTTGCCGCGGAAGATCTGGCGGTGCTCAAGTCCTATGCCAAAGAGGTCAGCTATGAGCAGGCCGGCCTGGGGAAAGGCAACTGGACGAATGACTTTATTCTGCAAAGAGGGGGGAGTAATTATCACGGATTTTGTGTCAATCCGAATAAGTCCACGCCGGGAATCGGCACAAGCTTTCGGGTCAGTGAGCAAAGAGATGAGCAGGTGAGGAAAGTACTCTATTACGGCTATGGCAGTCGGACCAATGTTATGGGAGAGCTGGGTCTGTCCCCTGAGGAACAGCTGGTTATCACACATGTGACTTTGGCCAGGGCTATGGG
>ERZ773083.2229-NODE-2229-length-12255-cov-3.614180_pt1 | contig 12255 bp, 14 predicted proteins | sample MGYA00511465_ERZ773083 | MGnify/ENA primary metagenome ERZ773083 (study PRJEB29015, sample SAMEA2738001) | human oral metagenome | biome: human oral; feature: human-associated habitat; material: dental | place: China | collected 2060 ... | reverse complement strand
GTAATTTTAATCGCGTAAATTTAAAGATCGCGGCGGCAAAATTTAGCTCGCCGAAATTTTATTTTGCGTAATTTCGCGTATCCGCACCCATAAACGGCTCATGATCGCAGCTGAAATTTTGCGGAATGAAATTTCGCACCTTAAAATTTTATCCGTAAATTTTAAAATCCAGCCGCACCGCTTGAAATTTAACCGATCGCCCTTATTTTAAATTTTATCGGCCGCCGTAAAACCTTGCCCGCAAAACAGACGCACCGCAGAGCAGGCCTCGCCGCAACGCCAAATCGCGCCGTAAATTTTATAGTTTCGCAGCGGAGGAAATTCCGTGCTGCAAAGCAAGAACCTGCGCGCCGCTGGATTAAATCTGCACCGCAGCCATTTTCGTGAAAACCTCGCGACGCAAGAGGAAGGCGATGGTATATTTATACCCGAATTCGTAAAAATCCCTCGTCGCATCGCAATAGCGCAATTTAAAACGAAAAATCCCCCGTCGCGCCGTGCGACATGCTCTCATAAACCGCCTTGACATACTTGTCGCGCATCGCGCAATCTAGCAGCTTCTCGCACTCCAGGCAGCTGGTGAGGTTGTGCTCCGCCTGGCACGCTTGCAGCGCGGCTAAGCTTTTATCCAAAATTTCGTCGTAAACGTCGCGCGGCGCGCTGCTCTCGGTATCAGCCATCAGTTTTTCTCGCCGTAAATTTCATGCATTTTCGCGATCTCATACTTCGAGCCGAAAAAGCAAGGGCTGCTTTGGTGGATTTTCTCGATTTTAAGCTGTAAAAGAGAGCTGTTCGCGCCGTCGCTGGTGGCGCCTCCAGCGCGCTCGAAGATAAACGCAAACGGCAGCACTTCGAAGGTTACGCGAAGCTTGCCGTGCGGATGATCGCTAGTGGCGGGGTAGCTGAAAAGTCCGCCGCCTTTTAATAAAATTTGATGCAGGTCGCTTACCATCGCGCCGCTGTATCGCAAGCGGTAGCCCTCATCAAACAGCGCCCGTACGAGCTTTCGGTGCGGTTCGCTCCAGCCCTTTTGCGTTGCACCCGTGGCATTTAGTTTGCCTTTTTCGTTTAGTCGCAGATCTTTTACGAAGCTAAATTTGCCCTCGCGATTTAGGCGGTAGAGCTTCGGCGAGTCCTCGCAAACGACCATCTCAAGGCGCGGTCCGTAGATGCAATAGATCGCCGCTTTTAAGTTTGCGGGCGAAATTTCATCCTCGTAGATGCCAAATATCGAGCCCACGGCAAAATTTACGTCCACCAAGCTCGAGCCATCGAGCGGATCATAAGCGACGATGAGGCGCGCGTCCTTTCGAAGCTCCAGCGCCCCCTCTTTCTCCTCGCTGATTAGGGCGCGTACGAGCGGATTTTTGCGAAATTCCGCCTCGATTATGGCGTCGCTTTTTACGTCGAGTTTAAGCTGCGTATCGCCCGTGCTGTTGTGATGATCGGTGTAGCCGAAGTCCGCGTATTTCAGCTCCTCGGCGATTTGTAGCGCGATATTTTGGATTGATTTTACGATCTCTTGCATTCCGTTTCCTTTACATTTTTTTGGCGTTTTTTAAGATCCATTCGCTAATGCCCGCAGCGTCGTCGATGTCGAAATTTACGAGGCAAAACTTATCCATCTGTTCGCCGCTTAAATTTGAAGCGATCGCGTCCGAAAATGGTAGATACGCCGGATCGATCTTGTCGCGAAACAGGCTTATGCGCGGCAGCGGCAGCGTCTTTAGCCCCTCTACGAGCAGGATGTCAAAATCTCCGAGCATCCGCACGACCTCGTCAATCTGCATACAGCGCTGCGAAAAATAGCTCGTCCGCGTCGGGCTCATCACGACGGTCTCGGCGCCGAGCTCGCTAAATTTGGCGCTGTCCTTGCCCTCTACGTCAAAGCGCGCCTTATCGCCGGGATCGTGCTTTGCGATCGCAGTCCGAAGCCCGCTAGCGATAAAAATTTTAGCGATCTTGCAAATTAGCGTCGTTTTGCCGCTGTTGGAAGGGCCTGAAAATGCGATAACAAGTCTTTTCATTTTAAAATCCGGCTTTTTAAGATGAGCAGATTGTAGCGAATTTAGCCTTTTAAAAAGCAAAATTCGTTAAAATGCGCCTAAAATTTCAAAGGAAGATCGATGAAGAAATTTGATTTTAGCGGCGCGCTAAACGGCCTGCTAAAGGGCTCGTTCTTAGCCGCGCTAGCGCTATTTTTAAACTCCTGCTCCGCAAACGATCCCCGTCACGATCCGTTTAAAAACGAGTTTCTTGCTTATACGCAAAAATTTGAATCGGTGCGCGCGGGCGATCGCTATTTGGGAGTGGCGACCTATCTAAATCCAGTCGCGCCCGAGCTTAGAAACGCCGCTGGAGACGAGGTGTTTTTGCTCACCTCCTATCCTAAAGAGATTCAGATCCGCGCGGTGCAGATTAACGGCGCGAACGCAAACGTAGTGCCGCTGCACGACGGAGATCCGCTTTTGCAAAAGGAGCTTTTTAAGATCGCTTGGTCAAGCCGCTACAAGATCACCGCGCCTAAGAGCGATAAGGATGAGCTGGTGCTTAGCTACCGCACCTCAAATGGTTTGGGTGTCACGATGAAATTTCGCAAAGTTTCAAAGTCGCTGTATTGGCAGCCGCAGATCGATCTGAAAGATTAAAAGGGGAGCAAATGGGCTACGACATAAGCTATCACGCGATCGGCAAAGATGAAATTTCGCAGTGGTATTTTAAGCCGCTAAAGCTCGCGCAGAAGGGAGATTTTGAAAGCATCGCTAAAATCGCGCGCGAGGTAGAGATGGATGAATTTTATGTAGAAAAATACGCGGACGGCTTCCGCTCGGCGCTGCAGTACGGCACGCAGAGGATTTTTAATAAAACGCACGGATTTCACCTCGCCGTGGCGCAGGGCTATTTTAGAGAGTATTTTTACACGCGCGGCACGGCGTTTAGCTTTTTGGCGGCGCAAAGCTCTAAATTTAAACCCTACATAAGCGATTGGCGCGAGGTTTTGCCGGCGGAATTTTTAGCGGAATTTAGCGGCGAAATTCACAACGAGATCATCGAAAACTACTGCTGCGGCGCATATCTAAATGCCGATAACGTGCAGAAACTGCTGCGCGATTATGAAGCGGGCGGCGAGGTTAAATCCGCCGTAGATGAGTTTTATGCGCAGAATTTGCCCGTGTTTTTAAAGGCGCTAAATTCTGCCGCAGAGCTTGAAGTAGGGCTGCTTGAGGCTACCGAAGTGGTTGAGCCCAATCCGATTGATCTTAATAGGTCCGAGTCGTTTTCAAATCTTTTTAATTGCGATCAGCAGGGCGCGCTAATATATGCGGAAATCGCCGCACAGCAGATCGGCGAGGCGATAGAGCGCAGCAAGGCAGGCGGAGGCGTTAGGATGGTCAGAGAGAATTTTACCTTGCGCGGCGCCAATGCAACGGGCAGCGGCAGTGTGATGGAAGCGGATGGCGGCACAATGAAAGCAAGCAGCGAGCATTCCGTCCCGTGCAGCGGCGATACGATAGAATACGGCGGCGAAAATTCCGCCGCAGAAGATCATGAAGACGTAGCCTCCGCAGGCGGCGAAAAGTCGCTTTTCGGCAAGATTAAAGGGCTTTTTAAATAGCAATTTGATCGCTTTATTCCGCCGAAGCGCGCGCGGAGTGCGGAGTTAAGATTGTAAAATTAAATCATCTTGCGCTCGCGAGCTCTGCGTCGCGCCGTTAAATTTAGCTAAAACGGCGCAGTCGGCAAGCGCAAATTTAAAATTTTAAAACTTGCCGAAATTTTAAAACGGCGGCTTGCATATCCGAAGTTACGAAATTTTAAAGCATCGCAAACAGGCCGCGAAGAGGTTAAATTTAAACCCGCTGTAGCCTTTGCGGCGGGTAATCTGCGGATAGTTTATCTGTTTAAATTTTTGATTTTTTGTTGATCCAGCGGTAGGTCGGAGCGAATTTTTATTATGACTGTATCGTCTTTATGAGCATCTCCGCCTATTAAAACGCCTCCATCATCCGTGCTTACGGCGCTTTTGAGCCAAAAGTCTTGCAATTTTGCTTTGTTTTCGCGCAATATATTGCCGTCCAAGTCAAGCTCTAAAATATCGTTTGATCCTCCGAAGCGTCGTTTGCACAGATCGTGCGGATCTCTCGGCGGAGTTTAACGAGGCGAGATCAAGCCCGCTTATGAACGCTCCGTTTCTCGTAAAATAGGAAAAAAATAGATATTTGCCGCGAGACTCGACGCTTACGCCTTTTAGGCTCTGCGGAAAGAGATATCTTTTTATCGGGGCGGGGTCGAGTTTGTTGCTAAAATCGATTAGATCTACGCTTGGAAACTCCCCCTTTTCGGATATTTTTTTGCCCAAGTAGGCTAAATTTAGATCCTCTATGACTTTAAAATTATTTAAATGTGCGCCGCTGTAATACGCGCTTGATTGGGCCGTGTTATTTTCGCCTAAATCATATAGCCCAAATTCGTTCCAATTTGATGAAAATACCCGCTTGCCGTCTTTGGATAGCGTCATTTTATCGATTTCTAAATGAGGATGAACGATATAGCGGATCTGTTTTAAGATGTTGGAGTTTTGCGCGGCATTTGCGCGGTACCTATCCATATCCGATATGTCTAAAACATAAAATCCCACCCAGCTTGCCAGCAAAAGCTCATTCTCAGAGAGCAGTTTCAGATCGCCGAGCTCTTTTATTTCGGATAGTCTATGCGGCGCGCAAGCGTAATCGTATTCCCGCTTAGTGACTTTGGAAGGGGCGATAAAATAAGCAAGCTGCGTAAATTTATCATCTTTTACGTCATAGGCGGTAAGGGTGCTAAAAAAATCCTTCGCAAAGAGAGTGCGTCCGTCGCTGGAAAGCTCTATTTTATTTACAAATCGCGCCTCAAGCCGAGCCGAAATTTTAATATCTCTTCGGTCGCTAAGATCCAGCTTATAAATTCCGAAATTCGGATCGGCGACGAATAGACTTTTGCCGTCTTTGCTCTGCGCGATATCTATGTAGGTGGGATCAAGCTTGTCCTGCGGAAAGGAAAATATGCCCGCAAGCCTTAGACTGCGTGGCTCGGTAACATCGATCAGGACGATACCGCCCTTGTCGTCGCCCAAACCGAAGAGGGTATTTTGATCCTCAGAAAGACGCAGCTCGTAAATTTCAAACGGAAGCTTAAGCGCGTTTTTTGCAAGCTCCCTCTCCTCTAAATTTAGCTCTTGCAGCGCGCCGCCATGTTTTTTCGCGGTGGCAAGATCGCTTTTAAGGATTAAAATTTCATCCTCCTTAAGCGATTTCACGGCATCTTTGGCAGCCGAAAAATTTTGAGTCGCCGCGCAAATTTCGCAGATAAAAACCGAAGCGGCTAAAATTTTAACTATAAGATTTCGCTTTGCTTTCATTTCGCCGCCTCGTAAATTTATCTAAAATCGTCGCTTCTGCTCGGTATCAGCAGATCTTGCAGCTCCTGTTGTACTGAGATTTTCGCGCGCGGATCGAGGATTTGCGAGTAGATGATGAAGTTTGCGAGCACCTTTTTACCGTAGTCCCTACTCTCGGCATACGGCACGAGCTCCATGCTAAGCCACGGCTCAAATTTGCCCTTATTAAACATATCGCCGCGCTGAAGCATCTTTTTGACGAGCCCGAGCCCGCCGTTGTAAGCGTATGCGATGAAAACCGGACTATAAATTTTGCGCTCCAACCAGTCGATATGGATGTTGGCGAAGCGGTAAGCGACCTCCGGGCGGAACATATCGTCTTGATCGAAGCCGTCGATTTTGAGTTGTTTTTTTCCAATCTCGTTAGCCAAAAATGGCATAAACTGCATCATTCCAAGTGCATATGACGTAGATACCGATGCGGGCACGAAGCGGCTCTCTTGGCGAGCGAGCGCTAAAATTAGCGCTTTGCGGCGGTTATCGCCGTCGCCGATATACTCCATAAACGGCGTCGGATAGAAGTTGTCCTTGCCGCCGCCAGCTTTATTCATGATGTATGAGTACTCGCCGATGCTTTGCTTGGTGTCGAATTTTTTAGCAAATTCCAAAAGCTGCGGGCGCGACATCCGATCAGCGCTATTTTTCGTGCGAACCCAAGCGAAAGGATCGGTAATATCGTAGCCTTCGATGGAATTTTTAGCAGGATTTGGGATGATTATGTTTAAATTCCTATCCCCTAAGACCTCCTTGGCATAAAGCGCGTAGAGGCTGTAATAATCGCTGCTAGCAAGCTGGCGCAAGACATTTTGATCTCCATTTAGCAGGTAGATCCAAAATTTCGCATTGTGTACATCGTGAGGCTTCTCAAAGCTCGCTGCTGCGCGGCTAAAAAACGCAAGTGCCGCCCCTTCGTCGCCCTGCATGACGGCATTTACGCCCAGCATAAACGCTACGTCCTTCTCCGCGGTTAGCGGATCGACGCCCGTGAGCGAGCGGCGCAAGTGCGGGTATTTGCGGTTGATTAGCGCATCGTTAAGAACCGCTTTGAAGCCTTTTTGCGAAGCTAGTTCGCTTACGAAGGCTGCGTCGGCGTCGATATCGATCAGAGCGTCCTTGCCCGCACCTTTTAAGTAGTCGTAATATAAAAAGTAGTTTTGCGCGTTGCGGCTCTGCATAAAATACTCGCTCGGATTTTCGTCGTTAAATCCGCGCAGTAAATTTACGGCGTTTCGCGAAGCCACGTCTTGGTGCTTTTCAAGCTGCGAAGCGAGCGTCTCGCGCACCGACGGGCTTAGCTTAGCGATAAAATTTGGATAGGAGCGCGCCTTTTTGCAGGTTAAATTTGCATCTAAAATGTTAGCGGAGGTAACGCCTGCGCAGCGATCCGGACGCTTAGGAGGGCGAATGGCGCCAAAAATTCTATCTAGCTTCTCTTTTAGTTTGCCTTTGTAGCGAAAGATACTTTGTTTTAAAATTTTAATCTCCGCTTTGTTGTATTTTGTCTCATCGATCAAGCGATAGATATAATAATCCTTAGCTAGGGATTTGGGTTCGTTTTTGATCTCCTCGTAGCTTAAAATTTTACCGCTACTTGCGGCGCACAGCAGTCCCAAAACAAGGCTAAATTTCAGAAATATTTTCAAATGACCGTCCTATTGATGATATAGATTATCGCGCTGTCAAAGAAGTTAAGCACGAGTAGGATAAGAAGCGGCGAAAGATCGAAGCCGCCGAAAGTCGTAGGCAGATAGCGACGCACCAATGCAAACGCAGGCTCGGTAAGCGCAGAGATGACGCGGACGATTTTATAAAATTTACCGAACGGATTTGGACGGATGAAACTCAAAACGCAGGCGACGAAAATTAGCATCATATAAGCTTGAATCACGTAGTGAATACTCACTAAAATGCCGTAAAATACGCTATTTAGTAGCATCGAGTATCTCCTTCAAATCGGCGCGGATCAGCGTATACAGCTCGCTAAGCTCCGGTCCGTGCGGCGCGCCGGTCAGTAAAAACCTAAGCGGCATAAACAGGCTCTTGCCCTTTAAGCTTGTAGCCTGCGAAAGCGCCGCTTTGAAATCATTAAATTCTGCTGGTGCATCGTTTGAGCTTAATAAATTTAAGATCGCCTCTCGCAGCGCCTGCGCCTGCGCCACCCACTCCTGCGGGATATCTTTCGCGCCGTAGATCGCTGCGATCTTTTCTTTAATCTGCGGGATTAGGCTCGCTTCTTGAGTGTAAAATTTTATCAAAGGCGCAAATTTCGGCTCAAGCTCAAAAAGCTCCGCCAGGCGCTGCTCGCTCGCTCTTTTGATATGCTCGCGGTTTATAAAGGCGAGTTTATCCTCGTCAAATTTCGCCGGGCTTTTTGAAATTTTAGCGATGTCGAAAAACTCCACCGCCTCATCCATACTAAAGACCTCGCGCGGCGTTTTGTTACCCAGTAGGATTAGATAATTCGCGATCGCCTCGGGTAGGTAGCCGCTTTGAAGCAGCCATTTTACCGAGGAGCTATCCTCGCGCTTGCTCATCTTTTTGCCTTGGGAATTTAATATGATCGGAAGGTGCGCGTATTTAATCTCGCCCTCGTAGCCGAGGCTTTGGCGGATCCAGTTTTGCTTCGGCGTGTTTGAGACGTGATCCTCGCCGCGGATTACGAAGCTCACGCCCTGCATCATATCGTCGCAGGCGCAGGCGAAGTTATAGGTGGGCGTCTTGTCCGCGCGCATGATAACGAAGCTATCGATATTCTGCGGCTCAAATGCGATACGGCCTTTGATTGCGTCGGTAAATTCCAGCGCGTGATCAGGTTTTTTAAGGCGGATAGTAAAGGGCTTTTCGCAGCCAAGCACCTCTTCATCGCTTAAATGCTCGCAGTGCCCGTCGTAGCGATAAGCCTCGCCCGCGTCCTTGGCGGCTTGTTTTTTCGCTTCAAGCTCCTCCTCGCTGCAAAAACAGCAAAACGCCTTTTTCTCGGAGAGCAGCTTAGCAGCGAACTGCTGATGAAATTTTAAATTTTTGCTTTGATAATACAGGCTCTGCCACGAGATGCCGAAGCGCTTTAAAATTTCGATTATCTCTTGATCTTTGCCTTCAATATTGCGCGCAGTGTCGGTATCCTCAATGCGTAAAATAAAGCCGCTTTTATCCTGCAGCGAGCAGATATAGTTAAAAATAGCCGCGCGTAAATTTCCGATATGCATATCGCCGGTGGGCGACGGAGCGAAGCGATACAATTTAGGTCCTTTGGGTTTAAATTTAAGCTGGGATTATACTTTTTACTTCCTAATAAAAAGCAAAAACAAAGCAAAAATAGGCTAATATCGGCGCATTTTATTTAAGGAGACAATATGAGTTTCATTCAGGAATTCAAAGAATTTGCGATGAAAGGCAACGTTATCGATATGGCGGTGGGTGTCGTCATCGGCGGGGCTTTCGGCAAGATCGTAACCTCGCTCGTAAGCGACATTATGATGCCGGTTTTAGGACTTCTTACAGGAGGTATGAATTTTACAGATCTTAAAATAGTGCTAAAAGAAGCAGTGGGGCAGACCCCGGCCGTTACGATAAACTACGGCTCGTTTATCCAGGTAACGGTCGATTTTATCATCATCGCATTTTGTATATTCTGCGCGATCAAGGCGATCAATAAGCTTAAAAAGCCCGCTCCTGCGCCGGAACCTGCCGCACCTGTCGAGCCTAGCGAAGAGATTAAACTTCTTACCGAGATAAGAGACCTGCTTAAAAAATAGGTCGCGGCGATGCTTGAGAGAATTCCTTATTTCAAAGCTCTAAGCGCAGCGCAAATCGATCGTTTGGAGCAGATTAGCATCCATAAAAGCTACAAAAAGGGCGAAATTTTATTTTTCGAGGGCGAGCGCTCGCAGTATCTATTGATCCTGCTAAAAGGAATTTTAAAAATCTATAAAACCTCCGCAAAGGGGCGTGAGATCCATATGCGCGAGATCCGCCCCATCTCGCTCGTGGCGGAGATGGTAAATTTCGAAGAGACGAGCTATCCTGCAAGCGGCGTGTTTTCAACAAACGGCGAGGTGCTAAAGATCGATTATGAAAAATTTAAAAACGAGTTTATGAGCGATCCAAAGATTTGCCTGGAGCTTTTAAAATCGATGTCTGAGAAGATCCGCGCGCTAAATGCGGTCTTTGATAATCAAGTCGTGCTTAACTGCGACGGCAAGATTGCTAAGTTTATCAGCGAGAATTTCGATATTTTTATGAGCACAAAATACACTAGAATAGCCAAAATTCTAAATGTCACCCCCGAAACATTTTCGCGCACCATCACTAAATTTAAAAAGAGCGGCGCGCTAATTTTAGACGATAAGCAAGAAATCACGGGCTTTGATAAAGATAAGCTAGACGAGTATATCCAAGGCTAGAGTTTGAAAAGCGCCTATATTTTCCCAATCGTCGGCACAGTTTTATTCCTATTTTTTAATCTTTACATCTACAGATCGATCAGCGCGCGCTTTACGCCATATAAAAATTTCGTGATCTTCCGCCCTGTCTTGAGCTTACTTTGCGTAGCTTTAGCAATTTTAGATGCAATATTTTTTGCGGGTTTTGGGCTTAATGGAAGCTTTAAAAATGAGCTGCTCTATAAAGCTTGCGTATTTTGCATGGCAGCGTCCTTTTCGCTCTTTTTTATCTGCCTTGCTTACGATGTGCTAAGCGCCGCCGCGCATGTAGTTAAATTTAGCCAAAACAGGCGAAAATTTTTAAAAACCTTCATCGACGTAGCCTTCGTAATAATGGCGTTTAGCTATATTTTTAAAGGGCTTTATAATGCACTAAAAATTCCAAAAATCACCGAGCGCGAAATAAAAATCAAAAATTTAGATCGCGAGCTAAATTTCGCTGTCATCTCGGACGTGCATCTGGGCGAGTTTTTGAAAAAGGAATTTTTGCAAGGCGTCGTAGCGCAGATAAACTCGCTAAATTACGATGTGTTGCTGATCGTGGGCGATATGTTTGATCTGCGCTCGGATGAGCTCGGGGATATTTTGCAGCCTCTTGAGGCGATCAAAAAGCCTATCTTTTTCGTCACGGGCAACCACGAGTATTACCGCGGCGACGCAAGCGGGCTTATAGCGGCGATGCAAAAAGCGGGTGTGCGGGTGCTGCAAAACGAAAGCGTGGAATTTGAAGGGCTAAATTTAATGGGCGTGCACGATCTTAGCGGCTTTCGCTTCGGATATATGCAGCCCGATCTAAGTGCCGCGCTAGCGCAGGCAGACCCCGATAAACCAAAAATTTTACTCGCGCATCAGCCCAAATACGTCGTGGATTTCGTGCGCGACGAGGTCGATCTGTGTATCTGCGGACACACGCACGCGGGGCAAATTTTTCCGTGGACGCTTTTGGTGCTGCTTAGCCAGAAGTATCTTTACGGGCTGTATAACGACGGGCTGAAGCAAATCTACGTAAGCAGCGGCGTAGGGTTTTGGGGCCCGCCGATAAGGGTCTTTGCGGATGCCGAGATCGCGCTGCTTAAGCTTAGAAAGGCATAGATGAGAAGTTTTATTTCGAGGATTTTTGGGGTTATTGTCGCGGTGAAATTCCCTAAATTTATACAAAATTTTATCAACCTAAAATATGTGGAATTTTTCAAAATCGATATGAGCGAATTTGATCCGCCGCAAAGCTACGCGAGCCTAAACGCGCTTTTTACTCGCCGCTTGCTGCGTCCGCGCGAGATAGCGACGGACGAGACGGCTTTTATAAGCCCTAGCGACGGCGTGATCTTTGAGAGCGGGACCTGCGCCGATCTGCGAGCTTTTAGCGTAAAAGGCTGCGAATATAGCCTTAGCGAGCTGCTGGGGCGCACGTTTACGGCAAGCGGAAGCAGCGGAGCGGATACCCGCCACGACATTAAAAATTTAAATGACGCCGCAGATGCCGCGCAAGCAAAAATCATGGACGGCGAAAGCGGCGCAACTTATGCTGCAAGCGGTGTGCGAGCTGAAATTTATAGCAATAAAAGCGGTGCGAGCCGCGAAACGAGCGCAGAGGACGCCCAAGACGGCGAAAATACAAGCGGCGTAAATTTAAGCTACGCAAACATCTATCTAAGCCCGCGAGATTATCATCATTATCACGCGCCGTGCGATCTGGGCGTGCTGCAGGCGCTTTATATCCCTGCCGATCTCTACAGCGTGGCGAAGAAGCTTTTACTTAAGATTCCAAACCTCTACGCTAAAAACGAGCGCGTGATTTTGAAGTGCAAAATGCGAAACGGCGGGATTTTATGGATGGGTTTCGTGGGTGCTTTAAACGTCGGCAAGATGAGATTTGATTTCGATACGCGAATACAGACGAATGCATGCGCAAGTAGAGCTGAGGCGCTTTACGAATATGAAAATTTAAACTTTAAAAAGGGCGATCATTTGGGAAATTTTGAGCTGGGTTCGACGATCGTGCTCGTAGCGCAAAGCGAGTTTTTAAAATTTGAAATCCCGGCTGATACGTCCGTAAAATTCGGGCAGAAAATCGCAGAATTTAATGAAATTTCACAAAATTCCATTTAAAATGCAGGATTTTTTCTTTAACTAAAATTAATTTTATTTAAATTTGGCTATAATCATCTCACTTTAAATCAAAGGATTTAACATGAAAAATTTAAAAGCTTTTACGATGATAGAGCTTGTTTTCGTCATCGTCGTTTTAGGTATTTTGGCGGGCATTGCGGTGCCTAGATTAGCCGCTACGCGCGATGATGCTACGATCGCTAAGATGCGCGGAGACATCGCTGCTATTAGAAGCGGGCTTTCGCTAGTTAGAAGCGAGAATATGAT
>ERZ773083.2226-NODE-2226-length-12264-cov-14.057417_pt1 | contig 12264 bp, 6 predicted proteins | sample MGYA00511465_ERZ773083 | MGnify/ENA primary metagenome ERZ773083 (study PRJEB29015, sample SAMEA2738001) | human oral metagenome | biome: human oral; feature: human-associated habitat; material: dental | place: China | collected 2060 ... | reverse complement strand
TCATCTCCACGTCGAGCTGGGTGAACTCGGGCTGGCGGTCGGCGCGGAAGTCCTCGTCCCGGTAGCAACGGGCGATCTGGTAGTAGCGCTCCATGCCGGCGACCATGAGGAGCTGCTTGAACAGCTGCGGGCTCTGCGGCAGGGCGTACCAGGATCCCGGGGCCAGGCGGGCGGGCACGAGGAAGTCCCGGGCTCCTTCCGGAGTGGAGCGGGTCAGGGTCGGCGTCTCGATCTCCACGAAGTCGTGGGAGTCCAGGACCCTGCGAGCGGCCTGGCTGACCTTGGCTCGCAGACGGATGGCGTGCTGCATGGCACTGCGCCGCAGGTCGAGGTAGCGGTAGCGCAGGCGCGCCTCCTCGCCGACCTGCCCGGCGTCCTCGGCGTGGTCGGAGACCTGGAAGGGCAACGGGGCGGCGGCGTTGAGGATCTCGACGTCGGAGACGACGACCTCGATCTCGCCGGTGGGCAGGTTCGGGTTGGCGTTGCCCTCGGGTCGGGCGCTCACCTCACCGGTGACGGCGAGGACGTACTCGGCGCGCAGGTCGTGGGCGACCTCCTCGCGGATGACGACCTGGGCGATCCCCGAGGCGTCCCGCAGGTCGATGAAGGCCACGCCTCCATGGTCACGGCGCCGATCCACCCATCCGGTGAGGGTGACGACCTGGCCGATGTCTGAGGCGCGCAGGGAGCCTGCGGTGCGGGTTCGCAGCACGGTGCTGGGTTCCTTCCGTGTGGGGCACTGAACCGGTGCCCGTCGGGGCGCACCACGAGACGGGTGGGCGCCGGCCGCAGTTTACAAGGAGCCCGGCGCTCGGGCGTCAGTCGGCGCCGCAGCAGCCGCACAGCCGCACGCGCAGTGACTCGCCCTGCGTCAGACCACGGCTCGACGACGCTGGTAAGCGGCCATTCTGCGACGGTTGACCGCTACGAGCACCGAGAGCACGACCAGGATCATGCTGAGCGCGAGGATGGAGGCGCCGATGATCGGAAAGCCGGCTGGTTCCGCCCCTGGGCCGGCGGCCTGAATGCCCGAGGCGCTAGCACCTTTCGATCCGCCCGTTGCGGCCACCTGATGGGGCGGCGGCGTCGGTGCCGCCGGAACGGTCGGAGGCGCGGCCCCTCCGATGACTGTGACACCCGAGACAGTGAAGTAGGGACTCTTGTTGGTGTAGTCCGCCGCGTTGCCCCCCTGCGCTCCGGAGACCCGGAAGCGCAGCCAGTGGTTGCCCTGCTCGACGTAATCGGGCAGCTCGAAGGATCCCGAGGCGGTGCCGTCCTCCTTGACCGTCACAGTGGTGACGACCTCGTTCTCCAGGGACTGGGAGCCGCCCGGCGTTCCGTCATCGATGAGAACCTGAACCGTTGCGCCGCTGGGGAAGCCCGAGATCGTGTACATGATCGTGCCCCCGACGGCGACTGTCGATGGGCTGACGGTTGAGGCCGTCCCCCTGGTGGAGGGGCCTGTCGTGGTGTCCGCTTCGGCAACGGGGCCCATGGGAACCAGTGCCGCCAAGGAAGCGAGCAGGACTGAGCAGACGACGACGAGCACGCGTGGCGCGCCTGCTGGGTGGCGGTCGTCGATCCGACGTCGATCGGCCCACGTGCGCCGATCCAACCGGACGAGCCGGAGCATTCGGATCATCTGCCCCTCACCTCCTTCGTGCCGCTGCATGTTCTGATCCCCTGACGATTTCGTTGACAACTTGCTGAAGCGCCTGCTCAGCGCCTGCGCGGCATCCGCGGTAGCCGGGGGGCTCGCGGAGCGCGAAGAGGCAGTCCTGAACGCGCGGCGACCAGCAGGCTGCCGGCGCCGATGACAAGCAGTCCTCCGGCGCCTCCTAGGAGCATGTCGTTGGCACTCAGGCTCATGGAGGTGGGGGCGCCCTTGTCCGGGAATGTCAGAAGCTGGGCCTGGCCCGGGTTCTGAGTGTCGAAGGCTGCCGAGGTGATCTCCAGCTTGGCCCACCCCAGAAGGCTGTTCTCACGATCGGCCACCGCCAGTTCGTAGGATCCGGATTTGAATGTCGAGATATCGATGGAGACGCTGTTGGCGCCGTCGACCTGTACCCAGCCCTTGGTGGTGGCTCCGGGGAAGACGAATACCGAGACCCACTCCCCCGCCGAGACCTTGGCCCTGGGAAGGACGAGGTTGACGATATTGCCCTGGCGAGACCCGGACAGGGAGCCAGCGTTGTCCGCACTCAACTGCGCCGCGCTGGTCACCGGAGGTACGGGGGCCCTGTCAGGACGGACAGTCCTGTCCTCAGAGGCGGTCGCTTCGGCTGAGGCCTGCGCCGGGGCCTCGGAGTCGTCCGAGCCGGAGGAAGCACTGGCACCGCCCCGCCCACTGTCCTGAGCCCGCCCCTGGTCGGCGCCGGGCCCGACCGGGATACCGCCGGCCGAGGAATCCGTCTGGGACCCGCTGTTGGCAGAAACGCCTCCACCGGAACCGCTACCGGTACCTTCTGCGTCCGACTGGCTGCCGGGGTCCTCCTCATCACGGCCGTCGGTGGTGTTCACATGTGGCGTGGCTGCGGAGGGACCCGAGGTCTGCACCGAGCCCGGTGACTGCGTGCGCTGATCCGACGGAGCGGTTGAGGGCTGGACAGACGGAGCGGGGGACGGTTCTGATGTCGGCTCGTTGGAAGGAGCCGGTGAGGGGGTGGGCGCCGGGCTGGTCGACGGCGTCGGGGACGGCGAAGCAGACGTGGATGCCGAGGGTTCTGCCGTCGGCATCCACGTTGGAGACGGCGTGGGCTCGGCTGTAGGACTGGCTGTAGGGGTTGGGGTCGGCTGCGGGGTCACCGGCGTATTGAGGACGAAGACGTTGGTGCTGGCCGTTAGCCCGGTATCGACGGATGAGATCTGAAGGTAGTAGCGTCCCTTCTCGGCTTTCCCTGCGGCGTAGAGCGCAGACAGGCTGAACTGAGTATTGAAGGAACCGTTGCGGAAGGTGACGGGCACCGAGACGGTTCCCGGAACCGCGTATCCACCGTGGGCCATCATCTTGATTTCGACCGACTTCTCACCGTTGAGCACGGTTCCCTGTGAGCACCAGCCCGTGCCCGAGACCCTGACAGCGATCTCAGGATCGTAAGTGGGCTCAGCCCCCTTGGGGTCCGAGCCATCGGGGTTGAGAACGGTGACGGTCGGCGCCGCCTTGCAGGTTGCGTTCGTCGGAGTCGGTGTGGGGTCCGGCGTGAGCGTCGCTGTCGGCTGCGCAGAGGGCGACGCTGTCGGCGACGGGCTCGGGGCCTGTGTCGGCTCCGGAACTGGTTCCGTCGTCGGTTTGGTGGTCGGCGCGGCAGTTGGCTCAGTGGTGGGCTGAGCGGTCGGTTCCGTCGTTGGCCCGGTCGTTGGCTCGGTTGTTGGCTCAGTGGTCGGCTCCGTTGAAGGCTCAGCACTGGGCTCGGTCGTGGGGTCTGGCGTGGGCTCCGGAGAAGGAGGATTGATGATGTCGGGGTCCTGCTTGACGAAGGAGAACAGGCCCGTCGTTGCACTCACCGTTCCGCTGGTAAAGGTGAGGCTGAAGACCCGCGTGCCGACGTCCCAGCTCGTGTCGCCCGTGGCCTCTCGCATTCCTTTGACAAGGTAGTCGGTCGGAATGAAGACGTCCTGCTCGCCGTTGGCGGGAGCCGGGCGCTCGAGCTCGGCCTTGAGCCCCGGCAACAGGTGGGGAGTGACAGTCTTTCCCTCGACGACGTTGAGCGTGATGGAAGGATCCTCCAGGACCTCGCCGGCGGTAGCGCACCAGTCCGACAGGATCGACTCGACCCCCACACCGAACCCGGTCTCATAGACCGGCACCACGTACTCGGGCGCCGACTGGCCCTCGGGGTAGACCATTCTGGCTGCAGGGCGGCAGGCCGCGCCGCTCCCGGATTCCTCGACGGCCTTGCCCTCGTTCAGAAGGGGCATGGCAGCCACACCAGCGGTGGACAGAATAATGCCGAAGGCCGTCAGGACGGCAAGAATCGCGCGAGCACCGTGCATGGTAGAGGGGCGGGCCGCAAACAGCCGCTGAGCGTAGTGCATCAAGTGGTCTCGTTCGTGAGCAGGGATGAGGTGGACTTACTCGTTCAATCCGCAGCCGGCAGGCGAGGACAACGAGGAAAGGAACGCACCGGTCAACGGATACGACTGCCTTTCACAAACGATGATAGACGGACTACTCCCCTCTAAGAATCCACTATCTCCAGAAAACATCGGCTGCGACATCGAATCCGGATCAAGTATACACGGCGGTAACCCGACAATCGGTCGGAGCGAGATCAATCAGTTCCGGAATCACTACGAAAACTCCTGCATTGGTAACGATAAATCGGGTAACGTGATCATGCTGTTGTCCAGGTTTCACTTCTGTCACGGTTTTATTGTGGAGAGGACTGGGGCCGTTCAACGCGGAATATGCGTTGAACGGCCCCTGAGACGATCGGCCAGAGCTCCTCCTGCTCAGGCGTGTTGATCTGATCCGGGTGCAGGCCGGCAGGGCACGACGACGGGCGCGCGCCAGCAGCGCTCCGACTCGCGTCAGAGGTCAGTGGCGCAATGACTGGCAGGCAAACGTTGGCGACGTTGTCTTGTTTTATAGACGAGTGAGACTGTGGTCACCTCGACGCCGCTATCCATGTCCTGAGGAGAGGTCCTGCTCATGAGCGTCGAGCCCCCAGGACAGCCCGTGCCGCCACCAGGCGTAGTCGTGACCGCCGCGCTCCTCGTGATACTCGAGCAGAACCCCCTCGGCCGCGAGAAGACCCGCGGCCGTGCGCGCCCCCTGACGCAGGACCCCCTCGTGGATGCCGCATTGAACCACCAGTCGCGCCTCCAGCAGCTCAGCAGACTTCAGCTCAGCCCTACCTCGCAACCAGGAAAGCAGCTCCCCCTCCCCCTCGCCCCGGCGGCCTGACCCCAACCAGAAGGACGCCGACTGGACAATGGCGCGACCGGCGATATCGGGCCGGTGCGTGACGAGATCCGCTGCGGCCACGCCCCCCAGGGATTGACCGGCCACCACCACCCGCCGCGGGCTCCACGGCCGCCGGCCGACTCGAGCCGCCTGCAGGCACCTGCTCAGCAGCTCTCTGCTGCGGCGCGGATCCGCCAAGTCACGGGTGCGCATGGACAGGTCTCCGGAGTCGATGAGCAGTAGGTCCCAGGACGCCGCCCTGGCACCAAGACGGCGGACGACGTCGTTGCGGCGCCAGATCTCTCCGTCGAGCAGAACCAGCAATCCGCGCTTCTTCTCGGCCTTTTCCCCGCGCTGTCCGCCGCCGACGGGCTCCTGCAGCCACAGGGTGATGCGTCGCGAAGAATCACCGGGGGCGTCGAAGCCCTCGAGCGCAGCAGCACCACCGAGCTCTGTACTGCCGGCGTACCCGCCGCCATTGAACGCCGAGTCGTCCCCGGGGCGCGCCGCAGCCGACCATTCCGGGTGGGTGGCGGCGCCCGGTCCCTCCCACAGGGAGGAGACGAAGCCGAAACCATCGTGCAGGCGATCGGGATTGAAGGGATCTGGGCGCCCTTGCTCGTGAACATGCTTCCAGCGCTCCCGCCGGGTCCCGGCGTCGTCGGGCAACGGCTCGCGGGTCACAACGATCCGGTATCCCAGGAGAGCGTCCTGAGGCAGGAGGAGGTGGTGCACCCACCAGCTGGTCCCGGCAACTCGGACGGCGAGCGCCGGGGCGATGTGAGTGCGATGGTTGTCGGTCAGCGTGTTGAGATGGATGAGAACGCTGGGCGCGGGACCATGCCGCTGGTCGTCGCACCACAGGAAGGTCACCTCGCGCATCTCGACACCTGCAACGATATGGGACTCCCCCAGGACGGGGGTGCCGCGAGCCGCAGCTGCCGCCAGGGCGTCATCGTCGGGATGGGACGGCCACCATGCCGGAGTCGAGCGAATCAGACTCCCATCCGGGCCCAGAGGGGTGGGGTCCAGCTCCCGCCACCGGGTCCGCTGCACCAGAACATCGTCAGGGCGGGTTCCGCTCACACCGGAGACCATATCGGACCCCCTCCGTCCCACCCCCACGAGGCACAGACCGATCGAGACGGACCGCCGAGGAGAAGAAACGAACTTGCATTCTTCCGGCTGATATGGCGTAGGGTAGTGCTCATGACGCACATCGCTCTGACGACCACCACCGCCCCCGGCGCACAGGCGCTCGCGGTCATGTGTGGTACGCGAATGTGCTGTTGTTGTCGGCCTTGTTGATTGTTCGTCCAATGTGCCGCCCGGGAAACGCGGTGACTTCTCGGTAAGGGGCAACCACTTCGGAGCTGGCGGCGCGATGCGCAGTCGGGCCCCGCTTCCGGTCTCTCATTCTCGCGGGCCCTTGACGGGTTATACGCGACCGTCCCTCAGAGTTCCGTGACCGGATGATCTGAAGACCGTGCGAGGATTCATCACCCTTTTTCGTTTTATTTGTCTTTCCCGCAGGTAATCGCCGCGTCGGCGGCCGAGTCTCGTCTCTCAACGACGCTGCTTTCACACCTATTCGGTTCTATATCCCCTCCGTAGGAGACACCATGTCGAAGACCGTTCCCTCTCCCTCCTCCGCCTCATCCCCGTCGGGTGCTGAGTCTCCCGGGGACAACGAGGTCACTGCCGACAACGCGGCGGAGATCCTCGCCGCCGATGACGATCCCAGCATCTCCGAGGCAGACGCATCTGGTCGCAGCAAGCCGTCGCGGCGGGCGCTGCTGACGGTTGGAGGTCTTGCGGCTGCTGCAGTGGTCGGCACCGGCGCGTACCTGACGATCCGGCGCACCAACCAAGGCGTGGTCGGCGCCCATGAGGCGCTGCCGCTGGTCATCGGCGGCGACATCTGCGCCGCACCGCTGTACGCCGCCTACCACCAGGGCTTCTTCGATGATGCCGGGCTGAAGGTCACACTCGCACGCACCCAGCAGACCGAGGACACCAAGGACGGCGTGGGCGCCGGCAAATACATCGGCGCACCGGGAATCTTCTTCTCCTGGCTGGAACCAATCTACAACGGGCTCAACGCCAAGCTCACTGCGGGTCTTCACGCCGGCTGCCTGCGTCTGGTGGTGAACAACAGCTCCCCCTATCAGAGCCTGGCTGATCTCAAGGGCTCCACGATCGGCGTACCATCGCTGTCCTCGTCCGCCTTCGCCTACTTCGCGATCGGACTGTCCGAGGCCGGTATCAACGTCGACCCGGACGGGGGCGACATCACCTGGCGCACGGTTGATGCGGATTCCTTGGGGACCGCTCTGGCAGACGGGCAGGTGGACGCCATCATGGGATCCGATCCCGCGCCGCTGCTCCCCGTCTTCAATGGCACAGCCCGAGAGCTGGCCAACAACGACGCCGAAGAGTTCTGCTGCTCCATAGCCCTCAACGGAGACTTCGTGAAGAAACAGCCCGAAAGGGCCAAGGCGCTGACGCAGGCGTGGTTGAAGGGCTCGGCCTACGTGCCCGATCATATCGAGGAGATCGCCAAGCTCGAGGTCGACAACGACTACGTCGCCGCTGATCAGGACGTCGTCGTGCGGGTGCTCAAGACTTACGGTTTCAAGGCCTCGGCGTCCAGGTTCCGTGCCGCGATCGAGCCCGGTATCGAGAAGTTCAAGACGACCGGATTCATCAAGGCCGACGTCTCCGCCCAGAGTCTGACCAACGCCGTCGTCGCCGATCTCGGTATCAAGGACTGATTGATAATGTCCGCAACGTCCCTCGGCGCACCAACCGAAATCTCCGACGAGAAACAGCGGGAACAGAGCTCCTCTCAGCCTGAGCGCGGCGTATCGAAACACGATCGCCCCACCCCGGGTTCTCTTCTGAGCGCCATAGCACTGTTCTTGTGGCCGGCCTACCTGGCTATCGTCATCGGTCTTCCGGAGGCCGACCTGCTCCGCCGGGCATCGACCACTCCAGTCATTCTCCTTACCGGCGCATGGATCGTAATTCTGATCGGGTGGACCGCGGCCTCACGAATCAGTCCAGGCTCCTTTGCGGCGAAGTCGTTGACGCATTTCCTGCCTTGGATCACCGCCGCCGGCGCATGGTTCATCGTCTGGCAGCTGTCAACCTCGAAGCTCGGAATTCTCACGCCTCCGTACTTCGCCGCACCGGAGGTGCTCATCGCCTCTTTCGCGCACGACTGGAGGCTGCTACTCAGCTGTCTGGGAGCCTCGGCGCTGCTCTTCGCCATCGGGTACACCGTGGGGTCTCTGCTGGGCTTCCTCACAGGACTGCTCATGGGCTGGTCGAAACGCGCCGACTATTGGCTCCACCCGCTCCTCCAGACCGTCGGGCCCGTACCCGCGGCCTCGCTCCTGCCTCTGGCGCTGCTACTGCTTCCGACGACATACGCTTCAGCGGCCTTCATCGTCGGCTTCGGCGCCTGGTTCCCCATGGCGACCATGACCCGTGCAGGCGTGCGCTCCGTACGCCGCGACTACATCGACATGGCTCGCACACTGGGAGCCGACGAGTTCTTCCTCATCAGGCGGGTGGCCGTGCCATCGGCCCTGCCCGACATGCTCACCGGCCTGTTCACGGGCCTGGGCACATCACTCGCAGCGCTCATGACCGCCGAGCTGACCGGCGTCGACAAGGGGCTGGCCTGGTACATCAACTGGGTTAAGGGCTGGGCGGACTACCCCAGGATGTATGTGGGCCTCATCATCCTGGTGGCCTTCTGCCGCACCCTCATGGTCCTCCTGTTCAAGATCCGCTCCTCGCTGCTGGCATGGCAGCAGAACCTTGTGAGGTGGTGAACCGATGTCCGCCGGTTTTGCAACAGCCGAGGGCTCGCCACAGGCCGCGGCCCCGTCCGTCCCCCGCGGCGCGCAGGTGGCTCTCAAGGGCGTCACGCACCGCTATCCCCTGTCCCGCGACCTGGACCATGGCTGGCTCCACTTCCTGCTTCGCCGCCTGTCCCCTGCCGCCAGAGCGCGCCACGAGGCCGAGGCCGCGAAGCCCAATCAGCTCCCCGTGCTCGATGACATCGATCTGACGGTGGCGCCCGGAGAGTTCGTCTCACTGGTGGGTCCCTCCGGCTGCGGCAAGTCGACGATCCTGCGCCTGCTGGCCGGGCTAGAGGAACCTGTCGAGGGCGTCGTCGAAGTCGACTCCGAACCCGTGACCGGGCCGTCGCCGCTGCGCGCCCTGGCCTTCCAGGACGCCACACTCCTGCCCTGGAGGACGGTGCGCGACAATGTCGCCCTGGGCCCCGAGGCGAGACACCAACTGGAACAGGACCGGCGCCGGGTGGAGGCGGCCCTGCAGATCGTGGGACTGCGGGACTTCGCCGAGGCCTACCCCGCCACGCTCTCGGGGGGCATGGCCCAGCGGGCCTCGCTGGCGCGGGCACTGGTCAACCGGCCCCGGCTCTTCCTCCTGGACGAGCCCCTGGGCAAGCTCGACGCCCTGACCCGCCTCCAGCTCCAGGATGAGATCGCCAGGCTCTGGGACTCCCAGCGCTTCACGGCCGTCCTGGTCACCCATGATGTCGATGAGGCACTGCGTCTGGCCGGTCGGGTGATCGTCCTATCCGAGCGGCCCGCGCATATCGTCGCCGACATCAAGGTGCCCCAGCACGACGAGTCGGCCGATGAGTTCCGCGAGCTGCGCCGTCAGATCCTCGGCCTACTGGGGCGTTGAGAGTCTCACGAGACCGACCTCACCTGTGATCCAGCTCGTGGAGGGGGATGGCGCCGCGATTCTCCCGTAGCCTGGCCCCAGGAGCGAACCGTTCCCTGTTGACCCCGTTCGGGTCTTGCAGCACCTAGTGTGCGGCAAGTGCTTCCCGTGAGTCTGTGCGTGTTAGCCCAATGAGTCACCCGGCCACTTCCGGGTGCTGGGCGAGTGTGGTGGGCCAGGTACGGCAAAGAGTGGAGGACAAAGGGTCCTCCCCCACACTCCGCCGCGGTCCCCAGTTACTTCAAGGGGACAGATATGGGAAAACTTCATGACTACCTCCTCCAGCAGCACTGTGCCCGGCGCCTCCGACGACGCTCAGAGCAACGGGCCTCTGAGTCTTGACGCGCTCTTCTCCGCCGAGCTCTCCGGCGGCCGACCGGCCGACACAGCCGGCGGCGACGCCGTTGCCGCGCCTCACCACTCCGATGACGCGGCATCCTCCCCGGAGGACTTCGCCACCCCTGCATCCTCCGACTCCCCTGAAGACCCCGAGGACGTCGATCACGAGGACGAGGCCGACGACGTCGACCGGAACCTGCCCGAGGCGGACCCCGAGGACGAGGCCGACGACTCCGAGGAGGACGACGGCGTCGATATCGAAGAGGACGAGGTCGACGGCCATGCTCCCTTCATCGACTCCGACGTTGATTCCGATGACGGCCAGCGCGACAACGGCGAGAACGCCAAGACCCCGCGCGGCAAGGACAAGCGCGAGGTGGTAGGCGACCAGCAGGACGACGAGATCACCTTCGCCGACCTGGGTCTTCCCGGTGACCTGCTCAAGGCTGTCACCGATATGGGTTTCGTAACCCCCACCGCCATTCAGAAGGAGGCGATTCCGGTCCTGCTGGCCGGCCGTGACGTAGTCGGCGTCGCCCAGACCGGAACCGGCAAGACGGCAGCCTTCGGGCTGCCGCTCCTGGACGCCGTCGACTCCCGTGACGGCGTGGTCCAGGCCCTCGTACTGGCTCCCACTCGCGAGCTCGCCCTCCAGAGCGCCGAGGCCATCACCGACATGGCCTCCCGCTCCCGTGGGCTGGACGTGGTGGCCGTCTACGGCGGCGCCCCCTACGGTCCCCAGATCGGCGCGCTCAAGGGCGGGGCACAGGTTGTCGTCGGCACCCCCGGACGCGTCATCGACCTCATCGATAAGGGCGCACTCCAGCTTGACGACGTGCGCTACTTCGTCCTGGACGAGGCCGACGAGATGCTGCGCATGGGCTTCGCCGAGGACGTTGAGACGATTGCGGAGTCTCTTCCCACCGAGCGGCGCACCGCCCTGTTCTCGGCCACGATGCCTCCGGCTATCCAGGCCGTGGCGCGCCAGCACCTTCACGAGCCCGTTCAGGTCGAGGTCTCCAGGCCGGCCTCCACCGTCGCCACCGTCCACCAGACCTATGCGGTGGTTCCCTTCCGCCACAAGATCGGCGCCGTCTCCCGGGTCCTTGCCGTCACCGACGCCGAAGCCGCCATCGTCTTCGTGCGCACCAAGTCCACGGCCGAGGACGTCGCCATCGAGCTGGCGGGCCGGGGTATCCAGGCCGCCGCAATCTCCGGTGACGTGCCTCAGCGCGAGCGCGAGCGTCTGGTGGAGCGTCTGCGCGCCGGCACCCTCGACGTGCTGGTGGCCACGGATGTCGCCGCCCGGGGACTGGACGTGGACCGGATCGGTCTGGTCGTCAACTTCGATGTGCCGCGTGAGGCCGAGGCCTACGTTCACCGCATCGGCCGTACGGGGCGCGCCGGTCGCCACGGCGAGGCCGTCACCTTCCTGACCCCCAAGGAGAAGGGCAAGCTCCGTCAGATCGAGCGCCTCACCGGCAGCCGGCTGGAGGAGATCACCCTGCCCTCCCCCGCCGACGTCTCCGAGCACCGGGCCCGCAAGCTCCTGTCCAAGGCCGCCACCCGCCACGAGCGCGGCCGCCTGGACATGTACCTGCCGCTGGTCAGTGGCTCCGCCCGGGATCTGGACATCAACGTCGAGGAGCTGGCGGCCACGCTGCTAGCGCTCGCCGTGGGTGACGAGGGACCGCGCAGGAGAGAGGACCGTGGCGGTGAGCGCCCCCAGCGCGCACGCCGGGAGGAGAACCTCGACTCCGAGGGGACCTTCCTGTCGGCCTCCTTCGAGGGTGGGCGCGAGAAGAACCGTCGCGGCGAGCGGGGAGACCGTGGCGAGGGACGCCGCTCGGCCACGCGTTCCGGACGCCGCGAGCACGAGGGCCCCGGGACCGTCTACCGCATCGAGGTGGGCCACCGAGACCGGGTCCTTCCCGGCGCGATCGTCGGTGCCCTGGCCAACGAGGGCGGTATCGAGGGCTCCGACATCGGCAAGATCGATATCCTTCAGTCCTTCTCCCTGGTCACGATCTACGCCGACCTCAGTCCTGAGCAGCTGAGCGTCATGGGACGGGCCACCTTTGCCGGCCGCGAGCTGCGGATCCGCCCCGACGAGGGACCGGGTCACGGCTGGTCCGGCCCCAACAGTGGGGAGCGTCGTCCCAAGCGGCGCGACTGGGACGACCGGGGTGAGCGCGGGGAGCGCAGAGACCGTTCCGAGCGCGGCTTCCGGCCGCGCCGTGATGACGGTGAGC
>ERZ773083.2225-NODE-2225-length-12269-cov-2.945063_pt1 | contig 12269 bp, 10 predicted proteins | sample MGYA00511465_ERZ773083 | MGnify/ENA primary metagenome ERZ773083 (study PRJEB29015, sample SAMEA2738001) | human oral metagenome | biome: human oral; feature: human-associated habitat; material: dental | place: China | collected 2060 ... | reverse complement strand
TCCAACTGGATGAAATAGGTGTTCACCGAGTTCTGGGCGGCCTTCAGCATGTCGATGACGCCGTAGGCCTTGTCGTAGTTCTTGGGTTCCCAGCTGCTCTGGAAACTGAACGTACCCTCGCAGTTCTTGAACTTCGTTCCCTTGAACTGCATGCGCTGTGGGGCGTCGAAACTGGTGCTGGTCGGCACGCCCTGCTCCAGGGCGGCACCTATCACGAAGGGTTTGAAGGTCGACCCGGGCTGGAAGCCCTCGATGCCGCCGTACTGGGTGGACACGTTGACGTTCTGCCAGGTCTCGCCCTCACCGCTGCCCAGCTTGTTGCGGCTCTGGGCCATGGCGGTGATCAGGCCGGTGCTCGGCTGGATCAGCACGGACCCGCCCCAGACCGGGTCCTTGGCGCCGACGGTCTGGGAGACGGCCGCCTCCGCTGCCTGCTGGGCCTCCGGGTCGATGAGGGTCCTGATGGTCAGGCCGCCGCGTTTGAGCCGGTTTGTCCGCTCCTCGGCGGTTGATCCCAGCGAGGGCATCTGATCGGAGGTCAGGGTACGCACCACGTAGTCGCAGAGGATCGGGAACTGGGAGGCCGTGCAGCCGTTGGGGGTGGTCTGCAGGTTGGAGGCGTCGAAACCCTCCGCCATGGCGGCGTCCGCCTCTTCCTTGGTGATGGCCTTCACCTCGGAGGAGGACATCCGCTTCAACACCTGGTTGCGGCGCTCGATGGCCTTCTCGGGGTTCTTCACCGGGTTGTACGCGACGGGGTTCTGGACGATACCGGCCAGCATCGCGGCCTGCGCGAGGGTCAGGTCCTTGGCGCTCGTGTTCCAGTAGTGGTGCGCGGCCGCCTCGACCCCGTAGGCGCCGTCGCCGTAGTAGGCGATGTTCAGGTAGCGCTCCAGGATCTCGTTTTTGCTGAAACGTTCCTCGACCGCCATGGCGTAGCGCATCTCCCGGATCTTGCGGTCGATGCTGACGGCCTGCGCGGCCTGCACGCCTTCTTCGTCGCCTCGATCCTTGGCGGCCTCGATCTGCACCTGTTTCACGTACTGCTGGGTGAGGGTGGAGGCACCCTGGGTGGAGCCACTGAGAGTGCGGATGACGGCGCGCCCCAGGCCCTGGATGTCGATGGCACCGTGCTCGTAGAAGCGGTGATCCTCGATGGCGATCTGCGCCTTCTGCATCAAAGGGGAGATCTGCTCAAGGGTGACGTAGGTGCGGTTCTCCTCGAAGAAGGTGGCCAGCTCCGAACCGTCGGCCATCAGAATCTTGGACTTCTCCGACTGTGGCGGGGTCTCGAACTCGGCCGGCAGGTACTGCATGTTCTCGGAAGCAGCCTTGGTGAAGCCGCTGGCCAGAGCAACGAACGGCACCGCCAGACCTGACAGCAGGAGTCCACACAGTACGCTGACGGCCAGGAACATCGCCACGGATTTTCCCTTGCTTCTGGGCGCGCGCGTCTTCATGGCCCAAAGTGTACGTGAGGTTCACTACAGGCCAAGGTTCACGTTTCCTGGGGCGTCTCGTCGTCAAGGGCGGACAGGTCCGGCCGGCGGAACAGGCTCACGGCCGCCGCGGCCAGCCCGCCCCACAGGGTGAGGATGGCGATGATCATCATGACGACGGCTGGCGTGCTCATTCGGAAACCTCGTGTTCGTTGTTCTGCTCGTCGAAATCGGTGCGGATGGTGCGCCGCCAGGGAAGCCACGTCAGGATCACGGCCACCACGATCAGCGTCGCGGACATGCCCCAGCCGAAGATCATCAGCAGGTGCTGCGGATAATTCTCATAGGGTTTGCCGAGCTTGCCGATGAAGTCGTTGATCAGCATGTAGCCGAGCACCAGGGGCGCGGCCACACCGACCAGAGCCATCCAACCCCGCCCCACCTTGAAGCTGGAGAAACGGTTGAGGTGGTCGCGCAGCACCGGGAGTTTGCGGACGATCCACACCGTCGCGATGATGCACGCCAGGGCCCCGCCGAGGATGCCGTACTTGTTGACGAACTCGTCGGTGATGTCGAGGAAGTACAGCCCGGTGGTGGTGGACAGCAGGAAGACCGACAGGATGGTCATCGGGATGCCGATGACGAGGGTGGCCTGCACCTTGGGGATGCCCAGCTTGTCGCGCACCCCGGAGACGACCACCTCGACGATGCTCAGCAGCGACGTCAACCCCGCCACCGTCAAGGAGGCGAAGAACAACACACCCATCAGGGAACCCAGCGGGGCCTGGGAGATGATCGTCGGGAAGGCAACGAAGGCCAGGGTGATGCCCTGCCCGGCGACGTCGGAGACTCCCTGGCCCGTCTGGCCGGCCATGAAACCCAGTGCGGCGAAGACACCGATGCCCGCCAGCAGCTCGAAACCGGAGTTGGCGAACCCGACGACCAGACCGGAGCCGGTCAGGTCGGTGCGGCGCTTCAGGTAGGAGGAGTAGGTCAGCATGATGCCGAACCCGACCGACAGCGAGTAGAAGATCTGCCCGAAGGCCGCCGCCCACACCGCAGGATCGCCGAGCGCGCCCCACTCGGGGGTGAACAGGGCGTCCAGTCCCGTGCCCGCGCCGGGCAGGAACAGCGACTGCACCACCAGGATCAGGAACATCACCACCAGCAGCGGCATGAAGATCTTGTTCACCATCGCCAGGCCCTTGTTGACGCCCAGCGCGACGGTGACCAGGGTGACCACCCACACCACCAGGATCGGGACGAACAGCGACGGCACGAAGTCGAGACCGACCCCCGGGGTCTCCGCGACGTGCAGGAAATCCTGCATCAGGAAGGCCTTCGGATCGGCTCCCCAGGCCTGGTTGATGCTGAAGAGGGTGTACATCCCGGCCCAGCCGATGATGGCCGCGTAGTAGATGCCGATCACGAAGCAGACCATCACCTGCCACCAGCCGAGGCTCTCCGTCCAGCGCCCCATCCGTCGCAGCGACAACGGGGCCGAGCCGCGGTAACGGTGCCCGATGGCGTAGTCGAAGAACAACAGCGGAATGCCCACCGCCAGCAGCGCGATCAGGTAGGGAAGAATGAATGCTCCGCCGCCGTTCTTGAACGCGACGTACGGGAAGCGCCAGATGTTGCCCAATCCGACGGCCGACCCGATGGCCGCCAGGATGAAATAGTTGCGGGAGTTGAAGCTCTCCTGCTTGGGCGCACGCTTTTCCATTGAATTCAGCTCCGAGGGTTTTACGTGGTTCCACGACTGGGCGGTGCTCCGAGGGTCGCGGAACCTTCACGATGAACGCCTCAACTTATTACGGGCGTGGCGTGGATGTGGAGCTCGTCCAGCAAATGGGCGAGTCGGTTTGCAGGATTGTTATCAAACCAACCCTCCCTCGGCTGGAAGGAGCGAGGGGGAGCGGCGCTAGACTCAGCCACGTTCACCGCCCGTCAGGAGGAGTTTTGCGAACCATGACCACCCGAACCGGGCTCCTCCGTGCAGGACTGGCCCTGTGGGACGGAGCGAGTTGGAGTGTCGCCGCCATGGCGCTGGTCTTCGCCAGGTACACCCTCACGCTGGCCCGACCGGAAACCCAGTTCGTCATCCAGTACGTCGTCGCCGCGGTCGTCCTGCAGATCGTCATCGGCCTGATCACCAAGCTCTACCGTGGCCGCCACGGCATCGCCTCGTTCGAGGAGTCGGCGCTGCTGGCGCTCATCACCCTCGGGATCGGTCTGGCGCTCGGCATCTTCTCGGCCTTCTTCGCTGTCCCCGGCTACCCGCGGGTGGTGACCTTCACCGTGCCGCTGGCTGCGCTGGTGCTGATGGCGGCGGGCCGTTTCCTGTTCCGCACCGTCAGCCGTTCCACCCAGCACCACGAGGGTGGGGAACCGGTCCTCGTCTACGGCGCGGGCAACGCGGGCCAGCAGCTCGGACGGCTGCTCGCCTACGACCCCGACGCGCCCTACGAGGTCGTCGGGTACATCGACGACGACCCGGCCAAGAGCAACCTCCACGTCCAAGGAGCCAAGGTCCTCGGGAAGCGTGGGGACATGGTCTCCATCGCCCGGGCCCACGGCATCAACAAGATCATCGTCGCCATCCCCACCGCCGACCGCACGTTCATGCGCGAGATCTCCGAGCTGGCCGACGAGGCGGGCCTGGAGACGCTGGTGATGCCCTCCACGAAGGACCTCGTCTCGGGCCGCGTCGGTTTGGGGGACCTGCACCAGCTGAACGTCACCGACCTGCTGGGGCGTGCCCAGATCAAGACGAACCTCGGGGAGATCGCCGACTACCTGTCCGGCAGGGTGGTGCTCGTCACCGGGGCCGGCGGCTCCATCGGCTCCGAGCTGGCCCGCCAGCTCCACCGGTTCGGGCCGAAGGAACTGGTCATGCTGGATCGCGACGAGTCCGGCCTGCACGGAACCCAGTTGTCCATCTACAACCAGGGCCTCCTGGACACCCCCAACATGGTGTTGTGTGACATCCGCGACGTGGAGGCCCTCGACAAGGTCTTCGCCGATCACCGTCCCGACGTGGTGTTCCACGCCGCGGCGCTGAAGCACCTGCCGATGCTCGAGCAGTATCCCCTCGAGGGCTGGAAGACCAACACCATCGGCACCCTCAACGTGCTGCGCGCATCCGAGAAGTACGGGGTCCAGCGTCTGGTCAACATCTCCACCGACAAGGCCGCCGACGCCACCTCGGTGCTGGGGAAGACCAAACGTCTCGCCGAGGAGCTGACCGCCTTCTACGCAGGCAAAACCGGACGTACGTGGCTGTCGGTGCGGTTCGGAAACGTTCTCGGGTCGCGCGGGTCGATGCTGCACACCTTCACCCGCCAGATCGAGCAGGGCGGTCCCGTCACGGTCACCCATCCTGAGATCACGCGTTACTTCATGACCATTCCCGAGGCCTGCGAGCTGACCATCCAGGCCGGTGCCATCGGGCAGCCCGCCGACGTGCTCGTCCTGGACATGGGGGAGCCGGTGCGGATCCTGGACGTCGCCAAGGACCTCATCAAACGCTCCGGCAAGGACATCCGGATCATCTTCACCGGGCTGCGCCCCAACGAGAAGATGCACGAGGTGCTGTTCAGCGACGACGAGGCCCGCACCCCCACCACGCACGAGATGATCAGCCGCGTGAACGTCCCGGCTCTGGACCCGGGGCTGCTGGAGACCGTCGACGGCTCCGACCCGGAGTCGCTGAACAAACTGACCCACCAGCGTCACGCCGAGGAAGCCGCCCGGATGGCCGAGAAGCAGGCCCACTCCGGCCTCGACGGAATCAGCTTGGAGCGTCCCGGGTCCTGACATGCGAATCCTCTACATCGACCACTACGCCGGATCCCCGACCCTCGGGATGGAGTACCGTCCCCACGCGATGGCCACCGAATGGGCCCGGATGGGCGCCGAGACCGTCCTGCTGACGGGCACCCACTCCCACCTGAGGAAGAAGAACTTTCCCGACGCGAAGCCGCTCGAACCCGTGGAGATCGACGGCGTCGAGTTCCGTTTCATCCGCACCCGCGCCTACGACGGCAACGGCATCGGCCGGGTGTTGAGCATGGCCGACTTCGTCGGTCGCGGCTGGCTGGCCGCCGGGCGGATCGCCCGTGAGGTCCGGCCGGACGCCGTCATCGCGTCCTCCACCTACCCCTTCGACACCTACCTGGCGCAGCGGGTCGCCAAGGCGTCGGGGGCGCTGCTGGTCCACGAGATCCACGACCTGTGGCCTCTGACCCCCATCGAGCTGGGCGGGCACTCGCCGAAACACCCGCTGATGTGGGCGATGGCACAGGCGGAGAAGTCGGCCTACCGCAACAGCGACGCCGTCGTGTCCATCCTGCCGAACGCCGAGCCCCACGTCCGGTCGCTGGGGATTGTCACCCCCGTCATCCCGATTCCCAACGGCATCGAGAGCGACGGCCCCCACGAGCCGGCACCCGAGTCGTTCGCCTCGCAGGTCGAGGACCTCCACGAGCGCGGGCGCGCCGTCATCGGCTACGCGGGCGGCATGACCAACGCCAACGCCATGGACGACTTCGTCTCCGCCATGGCCCTGATCCGCGACGAACCCGTCACCGCGCTGCTGCTCGGCGACGGCCTGTACCGCGCCGACCTGGAGAAGCAGGCCAGGGACTCCGGGGCGCACGTGATCTTCGCGGGCAGCATCCCCAAACCGCAGGTGCACGAGGCCTTGAAGCTGTGCGATGCTCTTTACATCGGCTCGAAAACCAGCCCGCTGTACGCCTTCGGGGTTTCGGCCAACAAGATCTTCGACTACATGGCCACCGGGGTCCCGATCGTCAACGCCTTCGCCTCGGAACATTCGCCCATGGTCTACGCGGGCTCCACCATCCGCGCCCGCGGCGAGGATCCCGCCGACATCGCCCGCGCCATCAGGGAGGCCGTCTCCCTGCCTGCGGAGGAGAGGGCCAGGCTGGGGGAGCTGTCCGTGGCCTGGGTGCGTGAACACCACGCGATGCCCGTGCTGGCCAGGCAGTTCCTGGACGTGCTGGGCGGGCGGTTCTGAACCCCGTGATGACGGGCTAGGTCGTCGCTTCACAATGGTAGATTTACTGAGGACCGGGCGTCCGCCGGTCTGGAAAGGCTTCAGTACATGACGCAGGCCGCTGCCATCGGTGTGGTCAATCACGGTGTGGGAAACCTAGGGTCCGTGATGAACATGTTGCGTTACATCAACGCCGTCCCGGTGTTGGTCTCCACTCCCGAGGAGGTGGCGGCTCAGCACCACCTGATCCTTCCCGGGGTCGGCTCTTACGATGCGGGAATCACCGGGCTGCGAGAATCCGGGATGGCCGACGCGGTTCTGGACCACGCGGCCGCAGGGAAACCCCTCCTGGGAATCTGCCTCGGGATGCAGATGCTGCTGGAGGGCAGCGCCGAGGGAGACCTGCCCGGCCTGGGCCTGATACCGGGGCGCTGCGAGGCGTTCGCGGATCACGTCACGGACCGGCGCATCCCGCACATGGGATGGAGAGATGTCCATCCCGTCGGGAACGGCGGTTTCGCCCTTCCCGATCCGGGACGCTTCTACTTCGCCCACTCCTACTTCGCCCCCTTGGACGAAGGTGGGATCACATGGGCCCGCGCGACCTACGGGGTGGGCTTCAGCGCGGTCGTGGGCCGGGACTCCGTGGTGGGCATGCAGTTCCACCCCGAGAAGTCCCACCGTTTCGGCATGGCGGTGCTGACCGAATTCGCAGGATGGCGAGCATGAGAGCACGAGTGATAGCCACGATGCAGCTGCTGGACGGCTTCGTCGTGAAGACACGGGGATACGGGAAGACGACCTACATCGGTGATCCGATCAACACGGTCAAGATCTTCAACGACAAGGGCATCGACGAGTTGGTGGTCGTCGACATCTCCGCCCGACGCGGCAAACCGGTGGTCACGCCCGCGCAGATCGAGGACATCGCCACCGAGGCCTTCATGCCCCTCGCCTACGGCGGTGGCATCAAGACCTACTCCCAGGTGCGTGACATCCTCTCCGCGGGGGTCGAGAAGGTCATCTTCGGCTCCGGGCTGCTCGACGCGCAGGACACCGTGGCGAGGGCCGCACAGAACTACGGCAGGCAGGCCGTGGTCGGCGCCATCGACGTCGGGTTCGACGGCCAGCGGCGGTTCCGCCCCTTCCCGGGCGGCGGGGGACGGCCCCTCGACCTCGAACCCGCCGAATGGGCCCGGCAGGCATGTGAGCTGGGGGCGGGCGAGCTGGTCGTCACGGACATGACCCGCGAGGGCGAGATGGGCGGCTACAACCTCGACCTGGTGCGTTCCGTCGCGGACTCGGTGCCGGTTCCGGTGATCGCGCACGGCGGTGCCGGCAAGGTCGAGCACTTCGCCGATGCCCTGGAGGTGGGGGCCGCCGCCGTCGCGGCCGGGTCGATGTTCACCTTTTACGGCCCGCACCGGGCGGTTCTGATCACCTATCCCACGGAGCAGGAACTGGATGCCGTCCTGCCGCAGGTCAACGACTGAGAGGATCGAGGATGACCGTTCTGGAGTGCAGCCACTGCATCATGCGCAGCATCGACGACCCGGCCCTGGAGCTGGTCGGCGGGGTCTGCAACCACTGCCGCCGCTACGAGGAGCTGCTTCCCAGCAGGGTCTTCACGGGAGCCGACGGCGAGGCGAAACTGTCCGCGATCGTCAAGGAGATCAAGGAGGCCGGCGCGAAGAAGCGCTACGACTGCCTCATCGGCCTGTCCGGTGGCGTCGACTCCACGTCGGTTGCGGTCAAGGTCAAGGAGCTGGGGCTGCGACCCCTCGCGTTCCACGTCGACAACGGCTGGAACACGGAACTGGCCGTCAGCAACGTCGAGAAGACGGTCAAGGCCCTCGACCTGGACCTGGTCACCGAGGTCCTCGACCTGCGCCAGTTCTACGACCTGCAGCGTGCCTTCCTGCTGGCTTCCACCCCTGACGCGGACGTGCCCGCCGACCACGCCATCCAGGCGTGCATGTGGAAATTCGCGCGCAAGTACGGCGTCAAGTACATCATCTCCGGAATGAACTTCCGCACCGAGGCGATCAGCGTCCCGTCGTGGTCCTACGGGCACTCCGACTGGCGCTACATCAAGGCTGTCCACGACAAGTTCGGGCGCGAGAAACTCACCACCTACCCGCACTTCGGGTTCACGGAACTGGGTTACACCAACACGGTGGCGCGCGTGCGGATCGTCAGCATCCTCAACTACTTCGAGTACAACAAGGCCGCCGCGGTCAAGCAGATGCAGGAGCAGCTGGACTGGCGCCCCTACCCGGGCAAGCACTTCGAGTCGATCTTCACCCGCTTCTTCCAAGGCTACATACTCCCCGTGAAGTTCACCATCGACAAGCGCCGCGGGCACCTGTCGGACCTGATCAACTCCGGCCAGATCACCCGCGAACAGGCCCTCGAGGAGATCGAGCACAACGACTACACCGAGGACCTGATCCGCCGCGACCGGGAGTTCTTCTGCAAGAAGCTGAACTTCACGGATAGCGAGTTCGACGATTTGATGGCCGCGCCCGTGAAATCGTTCCGCGACTACAAGAATTCCTACGGTTTCGTGCAATTCCTGCGAAACGGCGTCAACGTGCTCCGCAAGAGAGGTTGGTACCCGAAGTGAGTCTCGCCCTGCATCTCTACCAGTCGCCCATGGACAACGAGTCCAGGTTGATGCGGATGGCGCGCAGCCTGGTGGCAGCGGACCTCGGCGTGCAGGTCCGGCTGGTGGGGTTGCAGGTGGACGAACGGTCCGGTCTGCAACCGGTCGAGCCCGGCATCGTGATCGACCGGGTCGGCAACCCCACCCCGAAACGCGACACCCTCGCGAGCCGGTTCCAGAAGGTCGGCGGCTGGTTCCAGGAGGTCTACCGGGGCTACCGCGACGCCGACATCGGCGTCGTCAGTGCACACGCCGTCTGGGCGCTGCCCTTGGCGTGGGCGCTCGCGAAACGGGCGAAGGTCCCACTGGTCTACAACCCCCACGAACTCGAGACCCGCACCCCCACCATGGCGGGGGTGAAGAAAACCCTCGCCGAGCAGGTGGAGGCCCGTTTCATCCGTCGCTGCCAGGTGGTGACCGCCGTCAACGACGAGATCGCCGACTGGTACGCCGGCCACTACCGGATCGCGCGGCCGCTGGTGGTGTTCAACTATCCGGCCGAGGTGACCCGCGGGCGCCCCGCCCGTGACCTGCGGGGCGAACTGGGGTTGCGTGACGACGAGGTGCTGTTCGTGCACACCGGTCACCTGACCGAGGGGCGGAACATTCCGCTCATTCTCGAGGAGTTCGCGGCAGGGGCCAGGCATCACGTCCTGTTCGTGGGTGAGGGGGACATGCGGTCCTTGGTCGAGGAGGCCGCGGAACGTTCGCCGTTCATTCACCGTATGGACCCGGTGCCGCCTGACGAGGTGGTCTCGGTGGTGGCGGGTGCTGATATGGCGCTTTCGCTGATCGAGACCTTGTCGCAGTCCTATGCATGGGGTTCGCCCAACAAGTTGTTCGAGGCTCTCGCCGCGGGAGTTCCGGTCCTGGCCTCCGACCTGCCCGAGATGCGTCGCCGCCTGCCCGCGGAACTTCTTCTCACCTCCGCGAGGGATCAACTGCAAGGGTTCCTGACGGATCTGACCCGCCCGAGAGCACTGGCCTACCGGGAACAGCTCGCTCCGCTTCCCACGTGGGAGGAAGGTGTCGGGCCATTGATCGGCGCCTACCGGGATCTCCTCCACATCGGTTGAACCGGATTCTCCTCCGGGCCCGGCCCGGTCGGCATGGGCCTCAGCTGCGGAAGATGGCCGCGATGGTGCCGAGGATGATCTTGATGTCGCCGGCGAAGCTGCGGTTGCGCACGTAGTCGCAGTACATGGCGACCTTTCTCGGCAGGATCACCTGCGTGTAGTGGGTCTCGGGGTCCTCAGCGGCCGCCAGTTCGTCCTGTTCGTTGCGGTACGCGATTGCCGCGGGGTCGGTGATGCCGGGTCGTATGGAGAGGATTTCCGCGCGGGCCTCCTCGCCCCACAACTCGACGTACCGGGGCACCTCGGGGCGAGGCCCCACCAGGGACATGTTGCCCAGGGCCACGTCGATCAGCTGCGGCAGCTCGTCGAGCTTCGTCTTGCGCAGCACCTTCCCGAGGGGGGTGATGCGGTTGTCGTCCGCGCTGGTCACCTGGGAGCCGGAGCTCGCCACCCGCATGGTGCGGAACTTGTGGATGCGGAAGAGACGTCCCCCGCGGCCCACCCGCTCCTGACGGAAGAAAACGGGGCCGCGGTCACCGAGCCATACGAACAAGCTGACCAGAACCAGGATCGGGGCCAGCACCACCAGGCCGATCACGGAACAAGCCAGGTCGAAGAGACGTTTGAGAACCATGGCTCAGCCCAGGATGGAACGGACGGCCCCGATGACCTGCTCGACGTCGTCGTCGGTCATGGCGGAGAAGATCGGCAGGCTGACGGCCCGGGTGAACTCGGCGGTGGCGACGGGGAAGTCTTCCGGGGTGTGGCGGTAGGTGTCGCGCCAGTACGGCTGGATGTGGAGGGGGATGAAGTGCACCGAGGTTCCCACCTCGTGTTCGGCCATCAGCTCGATGAAACGGTCGCGGGAGACCGGGGCGTCGGGGGTCAGGCGCATCACGTACAGGTGCCAGGCGTGGCTGGAACCCTGAGGGGCGTGGGCCGGGAGAACGACCGGCAGGTCGGCGAGGGAAGCGTCGAACTCGGCGGCGATCGCGGCACGACGGTCCGCCATTTCGCGGGCACGTTTCAGCTGGACGCGCCCCATCGCCGCGGCGGTGTCGGTGAGGTTGTACTTGTAGCCCGGTGCGACGACGTCGTAGTGCCAGCTCGGTTTGGTGGAGGAGTAGCGGTCGAAGACGTCGCGGTTGATGCCGTGGAGCCGCATGGTGCGCATCCGGGCGGCCAGGTCGGCGTCATGGGTGACGACCATGCCGCCCTCGCCGGTGGTCATGGTTTTTGTGGCGTAGAAGCTGTAAACCGTTGCCTCGTGGCCGTGGGTGCCGACCAGCTTTCCCTCGTTCAGGGTCGGGAACGAGTGCGCGGCGTCCTCGACGACCTTCAATCCGTGGCGTTCCGCGAACCCCGTGAGGGCACCGTCGGGCACCGCGAGACCGGAGAAGTGCACGGGGGCGACGGCGATGGTGCGGTCGGTGACCTTGCGTTCCGCGTCATCCAGGTCGATGCAGAGGGTTTCGGGGTCGACATCGACCAGGACCGGGTCGCCCCCGAGATACCGCACCGCCTCGGCGGTGGCGGTGAACGTCCACGTGGGCACCAGCACCTCGGTTCCGGGACACACCCCGATGGCCTCGAAAGCCAGGTGCAGCCCTGCGGTGGCGGAGTTGATCGCGACCCCGTGGGCGTCCACGCCCAGGAACTCGACGAACTCCTTCTCGAAGGCGGCCGCGTTCGGACCGGTCGTCAACCATCCGGAACGCATGGTCTCGACGACGGCCTCGATCTCGGCCTCGGTGATGTCAGGGCGCGCGAACGGAAGGAAAGCCATGACCCGGAGCCTACACGCGTGCGACCCCGTCACGCCTGCCCATGCAGGCGTATGACGGCACGGGGTAGCCTGAACCGGTGATTTCTGACAGTCGAGGGGACAGGGCATGAAGTTCACCCCAGTGCAGCTCAACTCCCCGGCGAAAATATCGAGTGCCCGCAAGGGCATCTTCTCCATCATCACGGTCGGTCTGCAGGGCGGAACCCGCACGATCTCCAACTGGTTGATCGCCCGGGTTGCGGGGCCGGCCATCTACGGGGCGGTCGCCAACGCCTTCTCCCTG
>ERZ773083.2224-NODE-2224-length-12271-cov-5.773985_pt1 | contig 12271 bp, 9 predicted proteins | sample MGYA00511465_ERZ773083 | MGnify/ENA primary metagenome ERZ773083 (study PRJEB29015, sample SAMEA2738001) | human oral metagenome | biome: human oral; feature: human-associated habitat; material: dental | place: China | collected 2060 ... | reverse complement strand
TTCTAAAATGCTCAAGGCCTTGTTAACTACGAGGGGACATAGAAAACAAGACCCTACTAATAAGAATAATCTGGGACGACTGCACCAGATTCACAACTAAAATACAAGAAGATACCTTCTTGGAAAAAACAAAAATAGCTCCCTAAGAACTAGGGAGCCCCGACCTCTAAAAGAGGTGCCCGAACAATATGATACCTAAAAATAGGATAATTGTCAATAGCTAACTTTTATTCCTCGATGTTTTCAGTATCATCATCTGAAAACTCGTCGTCTTCTTCGTTGAGATCCACATCCTCACCCAAGTCATCTGGAGCGATTTCATTGATTTCTGCATCGTAAGCTTCCACTTCATTTTTCTCATCATCTGGATTTTCATCATCGTATGAAAGAGCTGGATCTGCTTCGTATGCATCTTCATCCTCTGGATCATCCGCATTGTAGTCAATGGCATCTGAATCACCATCCATGAAGGCATTGACGCGTTTTTTCTTAGCTTTTGGTGCTACTTCATCGTCGTCATTTTCTTCAAGAGCGATGATTTCTTCGTCGATTTCGTCCACACCATACCATGAACGAAGACCCCATTTGTTGTCTCCAAGTGAGATGAAGCTACCGTCAAAGTTCAACTCTGTGTAGAACAAAGGCAAGGCTTCACGGATATCGCTGTTTGATGTTCCAAGGTAGTTTTGAATTTCGTTTACAAGATCGCTAAAATGCATCTCATGATCGCGACCACGAAGTTCCAAGATAGCACGCGCTACCTCAATCATAGATAGTTCACTTTTTTCTTGCCCAGCAAATACTTCTAATTCCAAAGCGTTTCTCCTCATTTATACTACTATCGCCAGAGCAAACACACTCTGACCTCATTTTATCATTTACTCTTTATTTTACGATAATTTTGCAGAATAGTCAAAGGTTAAGAAAAAATAAAGGTGAAATATTTCAGCTAATTGAAAGACCTGTGTAACATGACCACAGGTATATTGATTTATTTATAACTCAAGACTGCAACTCCAATACCAAACACAAACTGCAAGAGGATTCCTACAGAGATAAAGGATTATTTGTTGCGTCAAATCAAGTAAAAAGATCATTTCAGGTCCTGCCAGTAACTTCGTTTTCTTTCCTTTATTTCATTTTCCCTAGAATAGTGAAAAATCCTTCTCTTGTTAATGAGTTTCATAAGAAAAAGGCTGGAGAATCCAACCTTCTCTATTTATTCAGCTAAGAGTACTTCTTTGATGGTTTGCTTTTGGAGTTTTCTGTTGGATAGATAAAAGAGGCTTTCATAAACCACAGCAAAACCGATCAAAGTCCAGAAGCAAACATTCCCATCAAAGTGATGCTCAATCTTTTCAGGAACCGTATCTTTGATCACACCAATCAAGATTTCCATGATAGCGTACTGATAAGCCGTCCCAAGAACAAATCCTAGATAGGCCCAGAAACGATAGGGAGATAGGATATGGCCTTGGCATTCACGATCTGTGTAGCCAAAAGCCTTCATAAGAGCCAGGGTTTCGCGACTTTCTGAGACGACAATCCCCAATGACAAAAAGAGAATAGAGAAAGAAAGGATCAAGCCAATCATGATCATCATGGTTTGGATGATGTCATCTGTGTAGTCCCTTAGACCAAAGGACAATTGAACCATGGCCGCAAAACACATAGAGCCAAAGACTACAAAAAATAGGATAGATTTTCTCCCCAAAATTAGTGACGAAGACAGCTCTTTTAGGAAGTCTTTCTCTTTCTTAGGAGCCCTCTTTCTCCTTTTGACCTTGATTGGTGTTGGGGACTTTTTCAATAAACGAAGAGCTGGCGTTTGTAGTTGTCTTCTAGCATAACCAACCGCGATAAGCATAAAAAATGCCGTTGGAAGAACCACAAAAGCAAGCAAGAGTTGCCAATGAAAATGAATGGTGATTTCTGGCAGGATCCCCTTTTCATTCCGGAAGTCATAAAAATGCCCCATCATAAGAAAAGAAGTGAAATAGCCAAGAAGCGCTCCGGCACCAAAACTGAGCCCAAATGCCCAAAATCGTTTAGCCAACTGGCCATTGCTATAGCCCAAAGCCTTTAAAATTCCTAATTGTTCCTTGTGATCATCGACAAATTGTTTGATATAAAAACACATGAGAAGGACCGACGTCAAGGACAAGACGACTCCACTGACCATAGCCACCATCCAGGAAAGCGAAACCTGAGCGTCATAGTAGGTCTGAATCATGGGATTAGTTTTAGAAATCTCCAACTGCTCGATATCAAGGTAAAAATTCAAGAAGAGATTGGCCACAAAGACCGCACAAGCCCCAATGATACTGACGACAACTAATTTTCGAATATCTTTTACTGAAAACATGGCTTACCATCCAATCTCATAGGCAGTCTGAGGCTGATCATTGGTCACAACTTCGGTAATCTTGCCACTATTGACACGAATAATAGTTCTTGCCATCTTCGCAATATTTTGGTTGTGCGTCACCATGATGAGGGTAAAGCCCAGCTTTTCCTTTAACTCCCAGATATAGTCGAGAATCTTGCGCCCCGTTTCTTCATCCAGGGCTCCCGTCGGCTCATCTAAGAAAAGAATCTCTGGCTTTTTGGCCAATGCCCGAGCAATGGAGACTCTCTGCTGTTCCCCACCAGACAATTCACTCGGATACTTGTCCAGCTTATCGCCAAGTCCCAAATCCTCGATAATCTGCAAAAAATCATGATTGTTTGCCAGGTCTGCCCCCATCTTTACATTCTGTCTGACCGTAAGATTAGGCAATAAATAATACTGCTGAAAAATAAAGGCAATCTTCTCACGTCTAAAGGCTGTCAATTGAGTATTTGTGAGTTGAGCTAAATCCTGTCCTTGAATGAGGATATGTCCCTCGTCTACCTTTTCTAAACCTGACAGAACGTTTAAGAGAGTTGACTTGCCTGATCCAGAAGGACCGAGGATAACCACATCATCCTGGTCTTGAATCTGCAAATCAATCCCTTTTAAAACCTTGGTTTGGTCGTAACTTTTGTGCACATTTTCTAGTTGAATCATTTCTTTCCTACCATTTCTTTGATGAGAGATTGACAAACCTCTGTCAGTAATCCAATCACTTCTTCCATGCTGAATTGATAAATGCCAGAAGCAACCATTGAAGCCATCCCGTGCGAGTAGATAAATAGATGCTGGTACAAGCGACCAGCATCCTCTACATTCAAAGGATAGTCTGCGACGATTGAATCCAGAACCAATTGGTAACTATGATCCTTCATGGGAAGAAAATCTTGAAAGCGACGAATCGGATCTTTGCTGGGATTTTGGAAAAGCAATTGAAAGAGTTGGGGTTCTTTTGAGGCGAAAAGGATATAAGCAACCCCGACGGATCGAAAAGGCTTCTCATCTTCTAAGGCCTTACGAATATACTCCACCACTACCATTTCCGCAGCACCAATAACCTCTGCTTGTAACTCGGCCATATTGGCAAATTGCCCAAAAATGACTCTTGGTGTGGCTCCCAGTTGCTCCGCTAATGCTCGAGCCGTCAAACTAGTCATGCCCTCTTCTCTCACCAATTGTAAAGCTGTCCCAATGATAGTCTCTTTACTAAATTTAACCTTTGGTGGCATAAGACTCCTTTCGCGCAACATTAGTTGCGCAACACTTGTTGCTTAAAAGAATACCATAAAAAAGAAAGACTTGTCAAGAAAAAACTGTAAAACACAAAACAAAAAGACAGCGAACTTTTTATTTCTTTGCTACCCAGCCGATGGCATCGCTTGGTGGATTTCCAATATCAATCCAGATGAATTCAATCCCGATTTCCCCATTTTTAAACTTAGTCAAACGAATACCGTTGATTTCCAGTTCATTGAGCCGTTGGCCTGTCAAGACTTCTCGTTCTTTCAAAATGAAAATCATACATAGAAATTTTTAAAAATTTTCTCTATCATAAACCTGCCACTATTTCAGAAACTATACTAGCTGATTCCAAACGTAATATGGTCATTTCATCTATCTTCCCTAATAATGGCATTGCACCATACCAAACAATGGTCTTGTTTACCAAAAGAATAGGCGTGACTATTTTTGATTGAGTAAAAGATACTTTAATTTTCTTACTCTTCAACTGGTCTAGCCATGCTTTATTTGCAACCGTCTCTGGTATACATATCTCAATTTGACTAATCCTAAATTCTTTTAGAAAATTCATCAGTTTTGTCTGGTTCACATAAGGTAAAATAAGCATACACTCCTGTCTTTCCCCTGCTAAGTCCTCTCTCAACACCTTCTCATATCTACTATCAACATAAACGAATTGTTTCTCCTCACCCTCAATGACACGATAATCCATCTTTCGATAAGCTACTTATCGTTTCTGAAACATCTTTTCTAAATAAGGAACATGAATATCCACATAATCGAAAATACGCACCAAAGGCTTATCTTTGTAATTTCTATGAATCCGACCTGCATACTGAATCAAATTATTTTTCCAAGAAAAGGGTGCTGCCAAGATAAGCGTGTCCAACTGAGGCAAGTCAAAACCTTCTCCAATGTATTTTCCGGTAGACAACAAAACAAACCCTTTATCTAACTGTTCTAACGTCTCCAGTAAACTTGTTCTCTCGCGAACTTTGGTTTTGCCACTAATAATATAACAGTCATCAACCTCTTTCTCTTTCAATAATTTTTCAAAGACATCTATCTGTTGAATTCGATTAACTAAAACCAAGATATTCCGCCCTTCTACCACTTGGGCTAGAATATCCTTGAGAATCATCTGATTCCTCACTGAGTCAGTAGCAATCCAATCACTAAGCTGTATAAAATTACTTGCTTTGGTCTTTTCAATCTCCAAATGACCAAAAGAAGTGAATCTTAATTGCAATTGCCGTTTAAAATCCGTTTCCCTCTTATCAGCAGTATGGAGTATCTCACCAATTCTCTGAAAAACAATAGGCTCATGACCATTCTTACGCTCAGGCGTAGCCGTCAAACCGTAAAGATACTTCCCTCTAAACTGAGCAACAACTTTTTCAAACATCAAGGCAGAGACATGATGACACTCATCCACAATCATCATCTCATACTCATCCAAAAGACTTTGGCTATTTTCCAACTTAAATAGAGATTGGATCATAACGACATCAACCAGTTCACTCAGCCATTTCTTAGTCCCACCGTACTGCCCAACATAGCCTATTACCTTTTCACGACCTGATGCCGTATAACGGGTAGCTTCTTCCTCTTCGAAAGTCAAAAAACACTTTAAGCGATCCAGCCATTGGTCTAAGAGTTGCTTATTATGGACTAGAATAATTGTTTTTGTCTTACGTTTAGAGATGAGAGCAGCACCTAAAACGGTCTTTCCAAAACCGGTCTCCGCATGGAGTAAACCATTTTCTTTGGAAGTCATATCTGACAGGGCTAACTCTTGCTCAAAAGTGAGTTCTCCCTTAAATTCCACTCTAATAGACCTTTGTACCTTTCTCCTATCTTCCACAGCTACCTGCTTAAATTTATCTTGCAATGGATACAGCAAGCCTCTTGGCAGCCATAAATAATGATCGGATTCTCCAAATAAATACATTCGCTCAGGAATTTGATAGGTTGGCTGTCGCATAGCCTGCTTTAAATAAAATTCGGGATTAGAAAATGAAGCCATATTTTTCAAGAAAAACAGTGTCTTGGGTGTCACAGACGATTTTTCAAGTTGGATCATATTGGATAAGACGATCTGCAACTCCTTGTTCAATTCTTGCTTGCCTAACTCCTCTTGGATTAACAATGCCACTTTAGCAGTTGAAATCCTATGAATTTCTTGCAGATACCTCCATTGGTCTTCATAAGGTTGAAAATGTTCATCCACAAAGACCGTTCGCCCTTGATGATAAGCTTCTCCTTGAAAAGGTAAAGCAATCAAATTACCAAATCCACCTTTAGGAAGGACATCCTGATTCGGAAACATGCGATCAAAAGAATCAAAGGACAGTTGCATACTTTCCTGCATAGCCAATTCTAATAGTTTCTTTCCAAATAAGCGAGCCTCTCGACACGGAATCGCTTCCTCAAAGAAGAACCAAATATGGAGTCCTTGACCCGAACGAGAAATCTCTAGATGAGCTTCCATCTGGCGTTCTCTGGCTATTCTTCGAATGGTTAAACCGGCTTCTTTCCAATCTCCTTCATCCAAATCCAGTACCAAAAAATAGCAGCTATCATCTAAGTGCATAGGAAAGATACCAATGGCTATCTCCCCACGAAAATGAGATTTCAAAACGGAGTCCGTCAATGTCTGGAAACTCCGTTTTTCAGGCGGCAACTGCTTCCAACCATAATCATAGGAAGGAAAATACTGAATTTTCCCTTGATCATTGATAAAACTCTTAGCATAAACATCAAAACGGCCAGCAAACACAGAGGTAAACAATTGTAATTTTTCTTGCGTCGTCAAGCGACTACTTTGAAGTTGGAATATCTCCTCGAACTGAGAGCGTTCCATAACAAACTGACTCTTATCTTTAAGACGTTTACACAAGAAAAACTCACTATCCCCATTAAAAGAAGAAAAGACATCAAGTACTTCTACCACAATTCCATCCAAAGACACAAAAACAGCCATAACAGTCACCTCCTTGATTCCTATAGGCTGATTATAACAAGAATAGCTGAAGTTGTACACGAAAATAAAATCCGAATAGCACTCATTTCGTATGTGACTAATATTCCGTCTCGCTCCAGAAGGTACGAGGTAATTAGAGCTTAAACGAACAGTCTATAAAATTAAAAAAACGCATATTATCAAGCGAAACTTTTGATGATATACGTTTTCTTGTGAGAATATTTACTTCATTTTTGCCTAAAATTCAATGTTTACTCAGTATTAGGATTATGAAAAATTGAGGTCTAAATCTAGATACATTTTTTCTGAAGACAAATCATTTTGACCACCGAGCAAGAGATTTTCAAAAAAAACTGTTAAAAACTCAGGACGTCGCTGTAAAATCTTTGCATTATCTAATACTAAGGCATCACGAAAATACTTGGAATGTTGCTGAAATGGTGTATTATCAATATCAAAACCAAACTCACGAAGATACTGAATCAGAAATACCGTTACCGTCCGAGTGTTTCCTTCACGAAATGGATGAATCTGCCAGATTCCTGAAATAAAACTCTGAATTTGTTTAACCATATTCGCCTGAGTTAGTGTCGCATATGCAACTTGTTTTTCCTGATTAAAATCATAATCCAAGGTCATTTGAATCATGGAGTAATCAGAGTATACAACACTTTCACCATTCAAAACAGGTTCATTCTTTGTGATATTAGTCTGACGAAATTGCCCCACCGGAATCGAGGGTTCAAATATATCTTGAAACAACTCCTTATGAATAGCAAGTAAGGTCGCAGGACTGAAGCTAAAGCCTCTTCGAGACAATAGTTCTACAATACGTAGAGAAACCAAGTCTGCCTCTTCCGTACTTGCATCAATAGTATGGTGATAAGCCGTTGCATCCTCATAAACCTGCTCATAAGTCAGTTCACCCCGAGCCTGTTTCTCAGCCAAAGATTCCATATAAGCTGATGGCACTAGATTATCAACTTTCTGCAGCCCAAAACCTACTCGCCATAAATCACGTTTAGCTTCATAAGACAAGTTTGGATTGTCAATGTTGTAAGTTGGTTGCATAGAAAGTTCCTTTCAATTGTTTTTCTTCAGTGACTGAATAATATGATTATCAAGATATATCTGAATAAATGGGCTAGTAAGTCTGACGCGCAAACTTATCGAAGCCATTGGCATACACTACTCTGAACTCATTGGTCTGTTCGAATCCCAACTCAATTCCCACATTATCTGAGAAGAAAGTTGCAATGTTGTACTTATCAGAGCGGTTCGAACTTAGAGGATTTGTTGTGTAGTAAGCTGGTTTCTAAACTAATATTTCTTTTATCATTGCGACTACTTCAAGTAAATCACATCTTTCTTTATCTAAATTCCTTTCATAAATTGTAAAAGTTTCCAAACAATTTTCATTATTAGACTGAATGAAATATCCTTTCTCAGGCTCATGATCCTCAATTACATGAGCAAGGGCATTACGGCGATCAATAAGCATCAACCAGTTTTCTTTAATATTATTAAGATATTTATAACTTTTGATATCTCTTCTCTTTAAATTATAATTTAATTTCAATTCATTAATAAAATAATTTTTCACAAGTTCTCGATATGGTATATCTTCGGGATAATCTGAACACTTCTTTCTTAAAAGATACTCCAATTCTGCATTTTCATACATATATTCTCCTCTAAGAGCATTAAGCTCATCCCATCTGCTAAGAATAACGTCAATTGCTTCTTCGAAATTTTGTTTTACTAAACGATTCCCTACTGAAAAAAAAGTAAAGTTTGCAAATACAAAATTTGAAGTTGTTGGCAAATTAAAATAACTGCTAACATCTTCTTTTAAAGAACTATTTGACTTTTTAGAGTATAGGATTACAAATTGTTTGTAACCTTTTAATTTTCGAACTTCATCTAAATAAGAAAGTCCAGTTCTTTCTTGTTCTAAATTAAAATCCGAGATAAAAAAGTCTATTCGCTCATTTTCTTCCAAAGAGCATTTAGCGTCATTAAATGTTGCTTTGAAAATAAAATTAGAATCATATCCTTTTTTTCTTAAATGATTTTCAACAATTTTAACTCTCTTTGAATGCGAACCAGAATGTAAAGCGTCCTCTAGCCATAAAATATTGATTAATTTTCTCACTTCTCATCTCCAAATTCTATTTTAAAGTCCACAAGGTTTCCTTGAGATGATACATTAATAGACCAACCAAATTCCTCACAAATTTCTTTGCATAGATACATTCCAATACCGGTTCCACCAGGCTTTGATGTTACCCCTAAATTGAATATACTCTCTGCGGGACTAATTGTAATTGGACCTGTATTAGAAACAAAATGAAAAGCTTTATTATCTTCACTGAAATATAAACTTATCTCAACATCTCTTCGTCGTTCAGCAGCATTTAATAACAAATTATCTAACAGAACACCTAGATCATAAACATTAACATCTTGAAATACAGGTAAATCATCAAAATTCAAAGTAACTCGAGCATTACTCTCTTCAGATACGATATCAAAATAGCTACTAAGATATTCTTTTAAATCTATAGTAATTGTATCACTCAACGATTGGTTTGTAATTCTTAAAATTTGTGTCTTTATAGAGATCAGTTTATCAGAACTACGTCTTAGACTGGCAATTTGCTTTAGCATTTGTTTTTTAAAGACTTCGTCCTGAGGCTCAATTAACTCTATAATAATTTCAATAGAATCATCCAGTTCCTCACCTACTTTACTTAATTCATGGAAGAGTAGATCTTGTCTATCTGGTTTATCTTTTTCAAGAATTGCTTCTTTGATAATAATTTCTCTTTTTAATCTTTGATTTTCTTTATCAATTTTATGTTTTTCTTTTTTTACTTCTTTATTCTCTTTTCTCAACTCAACAGCAGCCTGTTTTAAACTCTTTTGAATTTCTTTTTTTTCAGATGAGCTTGTATTTACATCATCAAGAAGTTCAAATTTTTTCTCTAATGGTTGAGCGATTTTAGGGAGGTCGTAATATGTCGGAGCAACTGTAAATTTGTACTTTTTAAATCTTCGAATTAACTTTTGGATCGCTTCGGTATCATCAGTTTCAATCTCGTCAATATCACTATTTCCAAAGTTTATTAATTGCATATAGGATTCTAATGGTCTGTGAACAAGTTCCATATATACTTTTTCAAATTCTATAGTATAAGAATTAGTAACAAATCCTCTATCACGAGATGTAACTTCATTAAAATGATTTTCAGAATCTGTTATGTTAATCCAGCCTAGCAATTCCCTATGTCCTAAATATCGTTTAAAACCTTGTGTTTTACGTAGATTTAAACCAAAGGAATCAAAATCAACTTCTCCATATGGAAAAATCCTAAAATTATTCTTATACAAGAAAATAGACCCATAATTTTTCGGTTCAATTTTCATTATTTTTGTAAAATTATATTTAGCAGCAAAACCCATATAGTATATTTTAAAATAAATATCTTTTAAGATTGTATTATTCTCAATTTTTAAAGAGTAAATTATCTTTTCCTTATCGAATAAGGTAATGCTAATTTCTTTTTCTTTTATATCACACTCAATATATATAGTTTTTTTATCTAATACTGTAGCAATATGATTACTAATATATTCATTCAATTCAGCAATTCCTGAGGAGGATGAAATGTACTTAACATTAATCTTTATTTTACCATCATCCACAAATGGATTTACAAGTCTTTGAAGAGCTTCAATAACCCTATTAACTCTATTTAAGTCCCAAGTATCTCTCAAGTTGGAGATGGTTAAGATAGTCCCTGATTTTTGAATAAAACTATCTTCGATTACATCTAAGCTAGTATATGTGACATCTAACTCTTCAAATTTTGTTAGAGAATCTTTTTCAAATTCACCCCAGTCAATTTCCAATTTACTAACTTCATCATCTTTATGACTAATAAGCTTAAGTTTAGTCCCCAATCTATCACAAGAAAAACGACCTATTCCTTTGGAGCCAGCATATACCTTATCACTATCTTTTTTTTCTGAATGAGCAACGAACAGCCATTTATTTTCAATATCATCTCGATTCATTCCCTTACCGTTATCTTGAATGATAATGTAATTTTCATAACTGTTTATAATAAGATTTATTTCTGTTGCATCAGCATCATAACCATTTTTTACTAACTCGAAGATAGCTACTAATTCATTTGTAATCAGGTCTTTGCCAATTATATCCTTTAAACCCGAACTGACTTTAAAGTGTAATTTTTCTTCCATCTTAACTCCTTATTCAGAGATTTTCAAAATAACTTCTCCAACTTGTTCTGCAAACAAAGGCGGTACTGCGTTAGCGACTTGAGTATATCGAGGAACATCCGTTTTTCGTCGTTCACCACCCGTAGTATACGGTCCTTTGAATTCATAATCATCTGGAAAACTTTGGATTCTAGCGTGTTCTCTAACTGTCATTATTCTAGGTTCATCATAATGTATATAATCATCTGGAATAGAAGTAATCGTATTACAAATGGAATTTTTCTTTAAAGGAGTTACTCCACGCTTCTTTAAACCTTCAACCAGATTCATAGATGGTGTAATTCGTATACTGTTTTCGGAAGCAGTCATTAAACGTTTAAATAAGTCTATTGTTTCACTTTTATGTTTCGCGAATCGATGACTATCAGGGAAAGCACCTTGTTCAATGTTATTTCTCATTAATTTTTGATATGCTGAAGTTGCTCGACCATACTTCCCGTTTTTAAATGCCTTAGTGTCTTTACTATCAACTTCTCCATGACTTTTTTTCAAATCATTAATAGCTTGAGAAATTGTAATTGGTATTTTTAGTCCTCTATCCTTCAGAAAACACTCTTTATTTTTAAATAATTCTTCAAAAAATATCTCATAGGCCCCATTTTTTGATGCAAATAGAATGAACCGTTTCCTATTTTGAGGAACACCGTATTCTGACATAGTAACAATTTTATAGTCTAAGTTATATCCTAGTTTATGTAACTCTAAGACAAGAATATCAGAATATTTTTTTTTATCCTTATGATCCTTAAACTCTACAGTAAATCCTTGAACATTTTCAAAAAATAACATAGTAGGTTTAACTAATCTTATAAATTCAATATACGAATGCATTAGTTGATTTCTTATATCATCATTTTTTCTCTTCCCTGCCATCGAAAATCCTTGACATGGTGGACCGCCTACAACTAAATCAACGGAACCATTTAATGTAGCAAGTTCCTTACTATGAATTTCTAGAAGTTGGTTTATATCCCAATTTTTCATTTCAAGCCAGTTCGGCCATGAAAAATGATTTCTTCTTTCAATTAAATTATATTTTAAAGTACTAAAAGCATCTTTATTTTTTTCAACTGCAAATATTCCATGCAAACCAGCATTATAAAGCCCTAAGGATAAGCCACCAGACCCTGCAAATAAATCTATATATCTCATGAATTCTCTTTCAGTTATTAAAACTTATTATTACAATTTTATCACAAATTAAAGTAAAAAACACGGCTCATCACCGTGTTTCTATGTTTATTTAACGAGTTTCTTCATCTCATCAATACGTGCGACGGTCGCGTCGTATTTGGCTTGGTAGTCGGCTTGTTTGTCGCGTTCTTTTTGGACGACTTCTGGTTTGG